>Ga0055584_100001444_pt1 | contig 23275 bp, 18 predicted proteins | sample OSDHelmetaG_FD_58716 | JGI IMG/M metagenome (GOLD analysis project Ga0055584, IMG submission 58716) | Pelagic marine sediment microbial communities from the LTER site Helgoland, North Sea, for post-phytoplankton bloom and carbon turnover... | ecosystem: Environmental > Aquatic > Marine >...
TGGCCAGCAGCAGAGTGGCCAGCAGCAGAGTGGCCAGCAGCAGAGCGGCCAGCAGCAGAGTAGCCAGCAGCAGAAGCGTCCCTCCCCCTCCGAGGCGAGCGAGCGCCAGCGGGAAGCGGAGCAGGCCGCCGAGCAAGCCGCAGAGGAACTCGCCGCAGCCCGACAGGCTCTCGAGGAGGCGATTCAGCAGGCCACCGGTCCCGAGGGACAGGCCGAGACCGAGGCGGCGCAGGCGGAGCAGCAGGCCCTCGAGGCCGAGGTCAGCGACATCGCCGAGGCGGCGCAGGAGGCGGGCATGAGCCCGGAGGCCTCCGCCGCCGTCGAGGAGGCCATCGAGCGGGCACGGGAGTCCATGGGCGAGGCGAGCGAGGCCCTCGAGGAGCCCAGCGGCAGCACGGCCGCCGCCGAGGCCCAGCGGGAGGCCGTCGACGCCCTCCGCGACGCGGCCCGCGAGGCCCAGCAGGGCGCTCAGCCGCAGACGGAGGAGCAGCAGCAGCGCGCCGAGGAGCTCGCCGAGCGCCAGCGCGCCCTCGAGGAGAAGCTCCTCGCGCTCGCCGAGCGCAACGAAGAGCGCAACGAGATGGCGGACTCCAACCAGGCCCTGAGCGAAGCCGCGGAGAGCGCGTCGGAGGCCTCCGAAGCACTGGATAGCGGTGACCTCGACGAGGCGGAGGCCAAGGAAGAGGAGACCGAGCAGAAGATCGAGGAGGCCCTCGACGAGCTGGAGGAAGAGGAGGAGCAGTACGACTCGCTCCGGCAGGAGGAGCTGCTCTTCCAGATCAAGGAGGAGGTGATCGAGATCGAGGCCCTGCACCGCGTCCAGATGCAGGAGACCCGGGAGCTCGACGCCACCCGCAAGGCCAGGCCCTCACGCAGCGAGAAGATCCGGCTACGGAACATCTCCCGCGAGGAGGAGGCCCTCGCGGCGCGCATCGACGGCATCGTCGAGGCCATCCGCGCCGAGGGAACCCTGGTCTTCGCCGAGGTCCTCGACCGCGCGGCGCGCGACCTCCGCCGCGTGGTGAAGGATCTCTCTGACGCCGGCGGCTACCGCTCCGGTGAGCGTACCCAGGCCCTGCAGGACGACGTGGCCGACGGGCTCGCCCTGCTCCGTGAGGCCCTCGAGGATGAACTCGAGCGGCGCGCGGAGGAGGAGCAGCAGCAGGAGCAGGAGCAGCAGGACCAGGAAGAGCAGCAACAGCAGGACTCGAACCAGCTGATCCCGGACGTGGCGGAGCTGAAGCTCCTGGCCAAGCTCGAGGAGGACCTGCTGCAGCGCGTGGATCAGCTCTACGACCTCTACCCGGAGATCGCCGCCGGTGAGGAACTCGACCCGCTGATCCTGCGCGACATCGCGAGGCTGGCCAGTCAGCACGAGCGGATCCTCGAGCTGTTCACCGACATGCGACAGCGTCTCGGCTTCGGCCAGGGCCAGGAGCCGGTGCAGGTCGAGGGTCCGGATCAGGAGAGCGAAGACCGATGAGAACCATGAGCATGAAGTCGACCGCGCCCCACCTCCGCCGAGCTGGCGTCAGCGCCTGTGCGCTGATGCTCGCGGCTCTCGCCGCTGCCCAGGAGTCCTCCACCCCGCCCGCGCCGGCGGGTGAAGGGTCGGCCCAGGAGGGCGAGGCCCAGGAGACCGGCCCCCCCGCCCCCGAGCAGGACGAGACTGACCTGCGGGGCCTGAACCCCTTCGCTCCCCCCGGCGGAGCCGGCGGGCCGGAGGACATGGAGCAGCTGTTTCTCAAGGTGGAGAAGCGCCTCCAGCGGGTCACCGATCTCCTCTACGAGGCCAGCAGCGGCGACGTCTCGGGCGCCGATGACATCGGCAGCGCGGGGATCGACGAGCTGATCCGCGAGGCCGAGCAGGGCGCCGCGGGAGCCTCGTCGGGCATGGCGCGCATCCTCGGGGCGACCCGGAGTCAGAGCGAGGCCACGCTCGATGACATCCAGAAGATCCTCGAGATGGCGGAGCAGCAGAGCAGCAGCTCCAGCAGCAGTAGCAGCTCGAGTCAGAGCCCCTCGAGCCAGGGCACGCCCCAGCAGGGGCAGACCCCGTCCGGGAGCCGCAAGCAGGAGAGCGGCGAGCGGCCGCCTGAGCCAGGCGAGGGGGAAGAGCAGCAGGGGGAGCCCAGCGACGGCCAGCGGCCCAAGGGCAGCCAGGAGTCGGACGCCGGTCAGGATGGCCAGTCCGACGCGCCGCCCCCGGGCGAGACTGGCGACCCCTCGGGGGCTCGCGGCGCGGAGGAGTGGGGCGACCTCCCGGTCCACCTACGCAAGGTCTTCCAGAACGGAGTCAGTGAGGACGTCCCCCCCCGCTACCGCGACTGGGTCGACTCCTACTACAAGCGGCTCAACAAGGGCAACAAGCGCTGAGCTGGGGATCAAGCTCTTGATGCGCCCTCGCCCCATCGTCCGCGGCCTCCTCGTGCTGGCCTGCATGGGCGTGTCCGCCCACTCGGCCACGCTCGCGGATGAGCGCGGTAAGGGAGGAGAGCCGGCCCCCAAGCGCCAGCTGCTCGGCTCGCCGCAGCTGACCGGGGATGACTCGCTGCTGCCCTACCCCAGGGAAGGCGATGCGGATCGCACCTCGGCCATCAGCCAGGGGCTCGCGTGGCTCGCGACACGGCAGAGCTCCCGTGACGGCTCCATCGAGGTCGGCGACGCCGAGCCCGGTCAGCGGGCGCCCCTCGCGGTCACCTCCCTCGCGGCCCTGGCGTGGATGTCCGGCGGCTCCACCCTGACCCGCGGCGAGCACCAGGAGAACGTGAAGCGCGCTGTGGAGTACCTGTTGGCCAGCACCCACCGGAGCTCCGACGACTTCCCCGGATTCATCGAAGACCGAGGGGACAACATCTCGAGGACCCACGGCCACGGACTCGCCACCCTGGCGCTCGCCCAGGCCTACACCGTCTCCCCCTACACGCCGCTCGGCAAGCGCATCGGAGAGACGCTGCTCATCGCGATCGAGCGCATCGAGGACTCCCAGGGCGCGGAGGGCGGCTGGTTCTACTCGGCGGGCCGATCGATCCAACACGAGGGCTCGGTGACCGTGGCCATGGTGCAGGCCCTGCGCGCCGCCAACGACGTGGGCATCCGGGTGGATCCGGACGTGGTCGCCGAGGCGGTGGGGTACGTCACCCGCCTGCAGGTGATGGAGCTCCCCACGGACCGGGATCCCGCCGTCGAAGACCAGGAGGCCGAGCGGAAGCGCGCCCGGCAGACCCTGGGCGGCTTCAAGTACGGCCTGGATGACCCGCAGACCTCGATCGCCCTCACCGCCGCCGGTCTCGTCACGCTCCAGGCGAGCGGGACGTACGACGGCCCGCGGATCGAGGAGGGCTACGACTACATCTGGCGGAAGCTCCTCGAGCGCACCGAGGACGGCGCCGCGGCGGCGGACCCCTTCCCCTACTACGAGCGCTTCTACCTGAGCCAGGCCCTCTGGCACCACCGGGATACGAGCCACTACCGCCGCTGGGCCGAGCCCCTGATGAGGGGGCTCTGCGATTCCCAGGAGGCCTCAGGCTCCTGGCAAGACGTTCGCTTCGCCGCCAGCGGGCGCAAGTTAATGAACCGCTACGGCGCGGCCTATGCGACGGCCTCGAACGTGCTGTTCCTCGCGCTCCCCGACGACACCCTGCCGCTCTTCCACCGCTAGGGCCCGCCGGACCGAGGGGTGCCTCAGTTCTGCAGCGCGAGGTTGGCCTCGAAGATGCACTTCATGAGGTCCTGCTTCTGTGTGAAGCGCTCGTCCCCTCGGTCGAGCCCCTGAACCTCGGCGAAGACCGACGCGAGCCCTGGGTCGATGGCCTTGCCTGCCCTGCTGCGGCGCAGCTCCCCCTCGGTCTGCTCCAGCAACCCCGCGAGCTTGGCGATCCGGCGCTCGAGCTGACGCGTCTCGCGGCGGCCCTCCGCTCGCCGCTTTTCCTGAGCCCTGCTCCGCATCCCGCCGAGCTCCTCGAGGGCCACCCTCACCACCTCGCCTTCGAGCTCGGGGTCTCGGCTCGCCGAGCGCGCCGCGAAGACGGCGCGCAGCCGGCGCTCGAACGTGTCGTCCTCGACGCCGAGGTCTCCGCCCTCCAGTCGGCGCTCCTTCTCCTCCAACTCCGACCGTCGCGCCTCGAGCTCGGCGCGCAGCCGGTCGAGGTCCGCGAAGGCGCTGGACTCGGACTCGGCGTCCACGCGGCCCGACATCTCGTTGCGCGCGAGCTCGAGGAAGCCGGCGCGGGCGTTCGCCGAGAGAGAGAGGGCGTCGTCGGTGTCTCCGTCGAGGGTCCGGGCGATGAGCTCGCGGTTGATCGCCTTCTCGATGAGGGAGGCGATCCTCGACATGCTCACGCTGCGCACGCGCTTCACCCCGCGGGCCTCCAGCTCCTTGGGCGTGGTCGGCTTGGCCCACCGCCGGATCGTGGCGGTGAGGGTGCTGTCGAGAGCGGCCGGCCTCGAACCTCGCGTCGGCTCCACCGCTACCGGCTCGGCCTGCGCTTGCTCGGCGACGGGGCGCGACGGCGTGGGCTCCGTGTTCTCGGGGGCATCGGTCTCCTCGGGGGTATGGGCCCCGAATTCGTGATCGACCGCCGGCCCTTCCCCCGGCGCACCCAGCGCCTCGCGCTCCAGCGGCTCCGGGCGCTCCGGCCTCGCCCTCGCCGCGAGGTCTGAGAGGAGCGGGGCCAGCTCCCGACCCGTCCCCTTGTCGGCGCTTACCAGGGGGCGCGGCGCCGCGGGCCGCGGGGTCATCGACCCTCCCAGCCCGCCGGCATCGCGCAGGTCATCGAGCGCCCTGGTCAGGGAACTCCCCCTGGGGGCGCGCGGCGTCGCGGTGGACGGAGCCGGCGCGGGCTTCTCCTCGCCCCCACGCTCCGCGCCGGGCGCCGCTGTGGTCCGTGTCAGGTTCTCGCTGGTCATGTGGCGGTGCGGCATCGAGCCCCTGGTCCGCCGTGCGGGGCGTGACCGGGGGGTCTGAGTTGGGGATCGTAGCGACTCCATTCCCGATCCCGATGAACGAAGTATGGCCGCGAAGAATGGACTCCTGCACCCCTCGGGAGAGGGCCTGGTCCGGCTTAGACTCCAGGCATGCTCGCCACGCTCGCTCTCCTCTTCGCGCCCGCGGTGGCCCTCCAGGAAGTCGCAGGCGCAGGCCCCTCCCACCTCGGGGCCTACCTGTCGACGGTCACAGGGCTCCCCCGCCCCGCCGCCGTCGCGTTCGGGCCGTACCAGGAGCGGCCCCACGCCCTCTTCGTCGCGACCAGCGGCGGGGCCTCCTCTCCCCCCGTGATTCAGGTCTTCGGGGCCGAGTCGGCCCCTGACCGCTCCGCTTCCCTCGTCGGCAGCCTCGGCGCCGGCTGGCTGGAACGGCCCGCAGGGCTCGCGGTCTCCGGCGAAGGCGAAGTGTTCGTGACCGACGAGGTCCAGCGGACGCTCTGGCGCTTCCCCTCCGATGGCGGGGAACCTGCAGCCGCCGCGGCCGCGCAGGCGCTGACGGTCCCGGCGGGCGTGGACGTGACCGGTTCAGGCGAGGAGCAGCTGGTCATCGTCGCCGACCCAGGAGCCGGGACCGCCAAGCTCTTCCGAGGGGGCTCCCTCTCGCCCGAGTCCATCGGCGAGGGGATCCTGGTCCGCCCCCGGGGCGCGTGCTTCCTCGACGGCCCCGGTGCAGCCGTCCGGATCGCGGTCTGCGATAGCGCGACCCACCGCATCCACGTGTTCAACCTGGACGGCGGGCACGTGCTTGGCTTCTCGCAGCTCGGCCCCCACCCGTCGCTCCTCTCTGGCCCTGCAGACCTCGAGTTCGCCGATGGCAAGCTCTTCGTCGCGGACCGCGAGAACCACCGCGTGCAGGCCTTCCACTCAAGCGCCGAGATCGGTGAGCTGGCTTACCGCTTCGGTGTCCACGCGATCCGACCGGGCGAGGGGGCCGGCGCCCTCCATTATCCCGCGGCCATCGCCGTGTCGGGGGACGGGCAGCTGCTCGCGATCGCTGAGCCCATGGACGACCGCGTACAGCTCTTCGGCAGGGCCCCGGGCGCCGAGCCCATCGAGGACCCCAGCCGGGCGGCCATCGGCCCGCCCGCGGCTCACTTTGGACCGCACATCTCCAGCAGCGGGATCTACGTCGCGACCGTCTCTCCGGAGAGCCACCAGATCCAGATCCACGACCTGCGCGGCAAGGAGCCCGCCAAGATCTCCGACGTGGCCAGCTTCGGTACGCGGTTCGGGATGTACCGGACGCCGTGCGCCACCTGGCTCTCCTCTGGCGGGCACGCGCTGCTGACCGTGGACGAGGGTAACTCGCGGCTCACCCGTTCCGCCCTGCGGGTGCTGCCCCAGGAGCCACTGAACGCAGACCCTGAGCTGGCGCGCCACCTCGACGGGGTGGACCTCGCCGCGGTCGCGGGCCGGCCCTTCTGGCCTGGCGCGGTCGCCGTCCTCGCGCCGGACACCAAGAACGAGCTGATCCTCGTCACCGACCGCGCCACGGACTCGGTCCTGATGCTGGACCACGACCTCGAGCCGATCGGGACCCTCGCGGGCGACGAGGAGACCGGCCCCATTCGCGGCGTGGCGGGCCTCTCGCCCGCGACCCTCGGAGTGGCGAGCACGATCCTCGTGGTGGACTCCGGCGGGCACGGGGCACGGGGAGCGCCACAGGGCCGCGTCTTTGAGTTCGGCCCGAGCGGCGCCGTGCTCCGGACGTTTGGCGAGGGCATCCTGGTGGAGCCGGACGGCGTCACCGCCCGCGAGAACCGTATCTGGGTCACCGACCGGGCCACCGATCGCATCGAGCGCTTCGAGCGGCAGCCCGGGGGCGCCATCCAGCACGTGGGCGGCTTCGGAGGACGCGGGCTGGGACCGGGCGAGTTCCACGACCCGCGCGGCATCCTGGCCATGGATGATGGGCGGCTCATCGTCCTGGACCACGGGAACCACCGCGGGCAGATCTTCGACCCCGACCACCTCACCCTGATCGCGGGGTTCGGGGGCAGGCTCTACATCGAGCCGCTGAAGTCGGCGGCCACGTGGGTGCCCATCCAGCCGAAGTCCGACCGCAATGGAGATCAAGGCCGATGAGGAACTCACTCCTGACCCTGCTCGCGCTCACCGCCCTTGGATGCGGCCCCGACGAGGGGCCGGCCGCGAACGAAGCGGGCGGTTCCGCCACCCCCTCCAAGGAGACGCCGGCGAGCGGCGCCGCCGAGGAGGTTCGCGGTGAGACCCTGGAGGCCAGCTCCAGCGGAGGGACGTTCCTCGCCCGCGTCACGCCGCTGGTGGACCCGATCCCCATGAACGAGGCGTTCAGCGTCTCGCTCTCCCTCCTCGACCCTGAGACCGGAGCTCCGTTCACGGACTACGACGAGGTGTCCATCGACGCACGCATGCCCGCCCACAAGCACGGGATGCTGCGCGACGTGGGGCTCACGCCGCAGGAGGACGGCTCCATGAGAGCGGACGGGCTGCTGCTGCACATGTACGGCCACTGGGAGCTGCACGTGGACATCCGCAAGGGCGCCCGCTTCGAGCGCGCGCAGATCAGCGTGAGGCTCCAGTATTGAGCGTGCGGGGTCGCCTGGGCTGGCTTGCTCCCTTGGCGCTCCTCGCCGTGGGAGCGGCCTGCGGACCGTCGCCGGAGCAGCCGGCGCCCCCGGTGGGGACCGCCGTAGGGTTCAGCGACGAGCAGGTCCGGCGGATCATGCAGATGTCGCCGCTCCCGCCGCTCCCTCCGGATCCCACGAACCGTCACGCGGACGACCCGCGCGCCGCTCGCCTCGGCCAGGCGCTGTTCTTCGACGAGCGGCTCTCCGCCGACGGTGCGGTCTCCTGCGCCACCTGCCACGACCCGGAGCGAGGCTTCACCGATGGCAAGCAGCTCGCCCTCGGCCAGCAGGTGGGGAACCGCCACACCCCCACCCTCTGGAACGTCGCCCACCATCGGTGGCTGACCTGGGACGGCCGCGCAGACTCCCTCTGGATGCAGGCCCTCGACCCGATCGAGGACCCCCGTGAGATGGGGACCACGCGGGGGAAGCTCGCCCGGGTCATCGCTGACGACCCCGGGCTAAGCGCCGCCTACGAGGCGGCCTTTGGGCCGATGGATAGCGCCGCGCTCGGAGACCGGCCCGACCATGTGCGCCCCGCCCGGGGCCGCGAGGCCGCCAGCGGCCCGACGGCGCCCGAGGCCGTCCGCGCCTGGGCCGACCTCGACGACGATCAGCGCGCGGCCATCGACCAGGTCTTCGTGCACGCCGGCAAGGCCATGGCCGCCTACCAGCGGCTCCTCGTCCGGGGTGACTCTCCGTTCGACCGCTTCGTCGAGGGCCTGCGGGAGAACGACGGGGAGAAGGTGGAGAGCCTCTCCCCGAGCGCCCAGCGCGGGCTCGCCATGTTCATCGGCAAGGCCAACTGCGTGCTCTGCCACAGCGGGCCGAACTTCTCGGACGGGGAATTCCACAACAACGCCCTGCCCACCCTGCACGGCGGCGAGGCACGGGACCCTGGACGCTTCGACGGCGCCAGGGTCGTCGCGGCGAGCCCCTTCAACGCCGCTGGCCCCCACAGCGACGACCCCGACGGGCCCGCCGCCCTGCGGGTCCGCCAGCTCCGCCAGTCCTCCGAGGCCTGGGGCGAATTCAGGACGCCGAGCCTGCGGAACCTGGCCCACCGCGCCCCGTTCATGCACCAGGGCCAGTTTGGGGACCTCGAGGGCGTGATCGAGTTCTACTCGGAGCTCGAGGGGGCCACAGGAAGGGGTCATCATCAGGAACAAGTCCTGGTGCCCCTCCGTCTCTCGGTCGGAGAGAAGGCCGACCTCAGTGCTTTCCTGGCCGCCCTGGAAGGCGATCAGGCGGACCCAGGGCTGCTCGCTCCCCCGTCTCAATCTGCGCTCAGTCGCTGATCGATACGGCAACACTCCCCTTACTTCCGTCGCGACTCCTACCCCGCATCCCGGCCGGGTGAGTCGGGGTAGATTTGAGGGAGCTTCCAAGTCCCTCGCCTGCACTGTATCCGGAACATGATCTTCCCCATCATCGCCGCGCTCTCGCTCGCCACCCCGCCTGCCCTCGCCCTCCACGAGGACGACCCGAAGATCCTCGACCGCCTGCCGCCGGTCCCCGGCACGGGCTACACCGCAGCCTCCAACGCCCCGGGCCTCAGCGCCCTCACCGCGGCGGCGTCCCTCGGGTTCCCGGCGGACAACTTCACGCTGCAGTCGTGGTTGACCATGAGCGACCTTGGCTTCGGCGGAGCCAACGGCAACGACTGCTGGGGCTACACCTCACCGTCTGGCCGGGAGTACGCGCTCATGCTGACCACGCAGGGCACCGCCGTCGTGGAGGTCTCCAACCCGACGCTCCCCGACGTCGTCGGGACCATCAATGGGCCCAACAGCACCTGGCGCGACATCAAGGTCTTTGGGACCCGCGCGTACGCCGTCTCGGAGGGTGGCAGCGGGATCCAGGTCATCGACCTGACGAACGTCGACTCGGGCGTCGTGACGCTGGAGAACACCATCACCGGGCCGGGAACCAACGCCACCCACAACATCGCGCTCGATGAGGTCAGCGGCTTCCTCTATCGCACCGGCGGCGGCAGCGAGGGCCTCCGCATCTACAGCCTCGCCAACCCGTCGGCGCCCCAGTACGTCGGGTCTTGGTCTCAGCGCTACGTCCACGACGCGCAGATCGTCACCTACACCTCTGGCCCCTACGCGGGCCGAGAGCTCGCCTACTGCTGCGGCGGCCTGAACGGGGGTCAGACCGACACCGGGCTGACCATCGTCGACGTCACGAACAAGAGCAACCCCGTCGTGCTCTCGCAGGTCTCCTACCCTGCCCGCGCCTACAGCCATCAGGGCTGGCTGTCGAACGACAGGACACGCTTCTACCTCGGTGACGAGCTGGACGAGGGTTCGACCGTGAGCACGACGACGACCCGCGTGTTCGACGTGAGTGACCCTGCCAACGCGACGTACATCGGCGCCTTCGACAACGGCAACGCCGCGATCGGGCACAACATGTACGAGCGCGACGGGATCCTGTTCCAGGCGAACTACACGTCCGGCATCCGGGCCTTCGACCTGAACCAGAGCCTGAACTCCCCCCCCGAGGTCGGCTTCTTCGACACGGCCCCCAACTCCAGCAGCGCCTCCTTCAACGGGCTCTGGAGCTGCTTCGTGGGCTTCCCAAGCGGGACGATCATCGGCAGCGACATCGAGGCGGGCCTCTTCGTGCTGCGCTTCGGTCCGCCGGAGCTCTCCATCGCGCTCGCCCAGGGCGAGCCCGAGACCATCGACCCCTCGGGTGGGTCCGTCCCCGTGGTGATCACCGAGCTGATCCCCGGCTCGCTTGATCCCGCCACCCCAACGCTGACCTACAACATCGGCGGCGGCGCGACGGCGGTGCCCCTGGTGTCCAACGGCGGCTCCTCATTCACGGCGGCGTTCCCGCCCATCCCCTGCGGCGCCCAGGTGTCGTGGTACATCAGCGCGAGCTCGCAGAGCGGGCAGACGGTCAACTTGCCGTCCTCGGCGCCGTCCTCCACGTTCCTGTCCATCGCGGGTGACTCGCTCACCGTGGCGCGGGCCGATGACATGGAGTCCACCGCCGGGTGGATCGCTGGCGCGCCTGGCGACGACGCCACGACGGGGGTCTGGGAGCGAGGGAACCCCGTGGGGACCGCCGCTCAGCCCGAGGACGATCACTCGCCCATCGGCGCCCAGTGCTGGTTCACCGGTCAGGGCAACCCCGGCGGCAGCATCGGGACCAACGACGTGGACGGCGGCAGCACGACCCTGCGCACGCCGATCATTGACATGTCGAGCCTCAACGACCCGACGGTGTCCTACTACCGCTGGTACTCGAACGACCAGGGGGCCTCTCCCAACGCGGACGTGTTCGTGGTGGAGATCTCCAACAACGGCGGCTCCTCTTGGAGCCTCGTGGAGAGCGTCGGGCCCAGCGGCTCGGGGACCGCGGGAGGCTGGATCCAGCACGTCTTCTCGGTCTCCAGCATCCTGACGCCCACGGCCCAGATGCAGCTGCGCTTCATCGCCTCGGACCTGGGCTCCGGCTCCATCGTCGAGGCCGCCGTGGATGACTTCGAGATCTCGGACGTCAACTGCGGCGACGGGATCGGGACCCTGTACTGCGACGCGGAGAACAACTCCACCGGACGCGAGGCGACGATCCTCGCCACCGGCTCCGCCGAGGCCGCCCTGAACGACCTGACCCTCACGGTGATCGACCTGCCGTTCCTGTCGAGCGGCTACTTCATCGTCTCCCGTAACCAGGGGTTCATCGCGAATCCCGGGGGGAGCCAAGGCAACCTCTGCGTGGGTAGCGGGACGGGCCGGTACCTGGGCCAGGTCGGCAACTCGGGCTTCGTCGGGAGCTTCTCGATCTCGGTGGATACGACCGCCATCCCCCAGCCCTCCATGTCGGTGCCCGCCGCCCCTGGCGAGACCTGGAACTTCCAGTGCTGGTATCGGGATCAGAACCCGGGCAACGCGTCGAACTTCTCGCGCGGCTACTCGGTCACCTTCCAGTAAGCCGAGCCCCACCAGTGAGCCGGCCCGCGCCTCCCCATGGGAAGCGCGGGCCGGCTTGATGATAGAGCGCGGGATCCAGCCCCGCCCCTGGGCTCACCAGGCGACCACGTCCACCGTCTCCACCGCCATGGGCGTGAAGGGCGGCAGCGACGCGAGGTCATTGAAGTCGTCGTCGTACTCCCAGGCGCGAACAGGCGCCCGGTACCGGTCGCTGCCGTAGCGCCAGTCCCCCGTGGCGTGCTGGCTGTCGAAGAGGTTCACGAAGCTGCCAGAGATGTTGCACGGCACCCCGCTCCAGTTCTCATGGAAGCGCGGGAGGTTCTCGAGCCCGCCGCTGTAGCGGCCGGACTCGGTCTCGTAGGAGCCCGTGACCATGGCGAAGTTGAAGGTGGTCTCGCTGGCGCCCGGCAAGGACCCCGGCGCCTTGCTCCCGTCCCAGGAGTTGGACAGGAGGTTGACCGCGTCTCCGATGATGGAGGCGCCCTGCTTGTTGACCACGTTGTAGTCACCATGCACGTAGACGGAGGAGGGGGAAACGACGGTCAAGGAGGAGGCGAGCTCCGACCCGTTCGTCAGCATCAGCCCGCTCGCGTCGGTCCCCGTGCCGAGGGACTCATGGGCGGCGTACACGAGGCCGTTCTCGGGGTAGAACCCGGAGTCAGCGAGCAGACCCAGGTCCAATTCGATGGTCTGCACCTCGGTGGATCCGCTGTTCGACTGGCGCATGTCAGGCACAGAGGAGAGGGTCACCGCGTCCGCCACCTCCATGGTCACGTCGTTGCCGTCGCCGTCGTACACGGTGAAGCCGTAGCCGCTGCTGTCGGCAACGACGGAGAGGCCCGCGTTGTCGTAGTAGTAGCCGCGATCGTGATCCCCGAGGCCAGGGCCGACGAAGGAGTACTCACCGGAGCGGGCGTCGTACTCGTAGGACCCCCCCTCAACGGTCTCGTACATCTGGATCGAGCCGATCGGGGGGGTCACCGCCTCCTCGACGCCATGCTGGCCCGTCATGACCGTCTGGCCAGTACCCGCCGTGTATCCCGAGGGCTGGCTCCACAGCTCGGTCGCACCGAACTCGAACGGCAGCCACTCCCCCGGCCCGGTGAAGAACCCGTCCCCGTCGAGGTCGACGCCGTCTCGGAAGTTGCTGTCGTACCCGGAGAGGCTCGAGACAGGCAGCTGAGCCCGGCTCAGCATCCTCTCGAACTCCGAAGGCTCCGAGCTATCAAAGGGGTTGGCCACCCAGCGGCGGATGTCGACGTTGCCGCCGGCGGACGTGTCGTTCCGCTTGGAGTAGCGGTAGATCCCGCCCACGGCGTGGACGTAGTTGGTGTCCATCGTGATGGTGCTCCCGCCGCCGAGGTACATGTCGCGGTTGGAGTGGACCCGCCCCCGCAGCGTCATGTTCGGCCCGGCGTGGATCTCGAGGTCGCTGTTGTAGAAGACGGCGAACTGGAAGAGCGGCGTCCAGGTCGCGTTCACGATCCGGTGTGCCCGCTCGCGGACCCCGTCGACCCGGACCCGGGTCTCCAGCTCGAAGGGCTGGACGAGGTTGGAGATCCCGGAGGGACCGGTGACGGTGACCTGCTCCCCGAGCGCGGTCACGGTGTACTCCACGTCCTCGCCGCCCACGACCTTGGTCCCGCTCAGCGTCGGGGCGTCCCAGTTGGCCAGTTCCGTCTGGAGTTCCTTCGCGACGACCCGCAGGGCGCCCTCGGCGAGGTACCTCGCCCGGGTCTGCCCGTTGTGGACCGCGGCCTGTCGGTCGCTCACCCCCGCCATGGTGAACATGACCGAGACCATGCTCGCCACCACGAAGCTCCCGAAGACCGCGTAGATGAGCGCGACGCCCCGCCGCGATACGGCACCTGTTCTCGTTCGTTTCAACATCATGTTCTGCCCTCGATCTCTCGGTCGGCGCCCGGGGCGCCGTTCTGCCTTGGCCTCTGGACGGCGCTGCGCCTCCCTGCCGGGGAGGCGCGGCGTCGCCCGCTCAGCCGCTGTTGTTCCTCAGTCGGACCAGCGCCTCGGAGTGCGTCCGGAACAGGTGCCCCGACTCCGTGGTGGCGCGGAAGTCGATCCGGACCCGGACCGTCCCCGCCGAGACCGTCGCAGCTCCAGGTTGGTAGGTCTCGAACGTGAGCCGCTCCACCGAGCGGGCCAGGACCTTCCGCCCCCCGTCTCCGTTGTCGACGAGGCGGACGAGCTCGTTCTCGCCGGCCGGTGACTGGAGCACCATGTAGGCGATGTCCTCGTGGGACCAGACCAGTCGTGACTGCTCGCTGATCGTGTGGTTCTGTTCGTCCCAGATCCCCGAGACGTCGGCCGGCTCGTCCGAGACGACTCCATCCCCGTTGCCATCGAGCTCGGGGATCCCGTCGCGGTCCACGTCGATCTCCGGTCTCCCGTTCCCGTCGAGGTCGCTGGGCGCACAGAGGACGATGGAACACATGTCGCCGAAGTCCGCCTGGTCCGGCCGGGCGGACTGGGGAGCGGACTCGTGCTCGAACTCGGAGAAGGCCGAGTCCGGCTGGCCGTTCTGGAAGACGTACGGGTAGTCACGGCCGTTGACCGTGTGGAAGCCCGACATCCGGAGGTCCTCCATGATCTGGGAGAGCGCCCGGTCGCTGTCCCGCTGGATGCGCGACTCGATGTTCCCGCTCTCCGTGAGGTGGCTCACGCTGGTGGTGGCGCTGATCATGGTCTTCGCCAGGAGCGCGAGGACCGTGGCGCCGAGGATCATCTCCAGGAGCGTGAAGCCTGCGGCCCCATCCCTCGTTCGTACGGACCCATTCATCGGCTCACCTCGCCACCTGAGTGGTCAGGGTCAGCCGCTGCGGCCGCCTGCGGGAGTCGAGCCAGGTCGCCTCCAGGACGACCTCGAGCGGATCGGGAATGGCGCCGCTGCCGGAGTACCCGGGGAAGCGCGTCGCGATGGACTGCTCCCGCAGGCGGCTCCCCTCGTAGCCGGGGATCGGCTGTCCCTCGGGGTAGTCGACCGGGATGTTGTCGCTGGACTTGGTGAGCACCTCCTCCATGCACCGCTCAAGCTCCGTCATGGCGAGCGTCGAGTCACGGCTGGAGTCGATGACGCCGAAGCTGGCCACCTGGCTGCCAAAGGCGGCCGCGAGCGAGATCAGGAGCACCGTGATCGCGACCAGGAGCTCGATCATCGTGAACCCTGAGGAACGGGAGACCGCCGGGCGGCCCTGAAGGCGCCTCCTGTCTCCATCGCGCCGAGGCGCGTTACGGTTCTGATGCCACCTGCGAGAGGTGGAGGGTGCGGTCGTGTTCATCTGGGCACAGCCCCCCCTGGGGCTGCTCCGGTGCCCATCCAGCGCTCCGTGAGGAGCGGTGGACGCTTCAAAATGAGGCCCCGGGATGACACGGCGGCGAGCGCCAACTCGATCCGCGCCGCGAGGCCTGCGAGAATACCCTAGGAAGTCGCATAGTCAAATGGATTTCCAGTTTGGGCGTTCGGTCCACCCCGGAAGGCCCTTCGGGGAAGCTACTTCTGCCCGTAGGCAGCGAGCTCGTGGCTCTCGAAGCCGCACGCGACGAGGCGAGTCTCGATCTGCGGCACCAGCCCCTGGCACGCCTCGAGCTCGTCGGCCCCCACCTCCACACGGGCGTGTGCCCCGTGGTGGCGCACGCGAAGCACCCGGATCCCGAGCTCGCGCAGGGTCGCCTCGGCCCGCTCGACCCTCGCCAGCCGCTCCGGCGTCACCTCCGTTCCCACCGGGATCCGGGAGGCCAGGCAGGCCGAGGCGGGCTTTTCGGCGACCTCCAGGCCGTGCTCCGCCGCGTAGCGCCGGACATCCGCCTTGCTGAAGCCCGCGCCGCTGAGCGGAGCCACCACCCCGTACTCGCGAGCCGCGGCGGCGCCGGGACGGTGGTCGCTCCAGTCGTCCACGATCTCACCAAAGGCCAGCACCCCGAAGTCCTCGCGCCCGGCGAACTCCCCCATGGCGTCGAAGAGGGCCGCCTTGCAGAAGTAGCAGCGGTTGCCCGCGTTCTCCCTGTACCGCGGATCGTCCCCCTCGCTCGTCCGGACAACCTCCAGCTTCGCGTCCATCTCGGCCGCGATCCGCAGGGCGTCCGCGAGCTCAGCCCTGGGCAGGGAGGGCGAGTCCGCGATGACGGCCACGCCGTCCTCCGGGCCGAGCACGCGCCGCGCCGCATGCAGGAGCACGGTCGAGTCCACGCCACCGGAGAAGGCGACGGCGACCCGGCCGAAGCCCTTCAGGGTCCGGTCGAGCGCGTCGAGCTTGCGCTGGTAGGTCTCCGTCGCGGTCTGATCTGCCTCCCCCATCACGCGCCTCAGCCCAGATACTGGGCGAACTTGTCCACGTACCCCTGGGCGCTGCGGCGGATCGCCGCCACCGCTCGATCGTCGAGCTCACGGACAATCTTGGCCGGGACCCCGACCACGAGCGAGCGGGGCGGGACGACCATCCCCTCCTTCACCACGGCGCCCGCGCCGATGATCGACTCCTCGCCGATGACCGAGCCGCCGAGCAGGATGGCCCCCATGCCGATGAGGCACCGGTCCCCGACCTGAGCCCCATGCAGGACGCACCGGTGACCGATGGTTACCTCTTCGCCAATCACGTTGGGGACGTCGACGTCCGCGTGGATCATCGTCAGGTCCTGGACGTTCGTACGGGCCCCGATCTTGATCGGCGCGTCGTCCCCCCTCAGCACGCAGCCGAACCAGACGTTCACGTCCTCGCCGAGCTCGATCGAGCCCGTCAACGTCGCGTTCGTCGCAGCGGCGCCGCCGCCCTCCAGCCTCCTGAAGAGACCCTCCTTCGAAAACTCGGTCATGGTTTCAGCCCGGGAGTCCGCCCTGGGTGATGAGGAGCGTGGTCAGGCCGTTGTGCAGCCCGTGGATCGCCCACGACGCGCCCAGGCTCCGGGTGCGGAGCTTCACCCCGGCGAGCAGGACCGCGAGGCCGAAGATGGGGAGGAAGACCGCCACGCCATGCAGCATCGCGAAGAGGGCGGAGGACAGGGTGACCCCCGCGACAATCCCGAGCCTGGAGACGAGCAGCTCGAGGAGGAATCCACGGAAGATGACCTCCTCGAACAGCGGGATGACGAGGGCGACCAGGGCGAAGATCAGGAGCGGGTGCTCGGCGAGGCCCTCCTCCACGAGGACGGCGGTGTCCTGCACGGGGGGGGCGGCCCCCTGAAGCAGGAAGATGGCGGCGGTCAGCGCGCCGAGCCCCATGAGCGTCGGGATCGACATCAGGTACGACGTGGCCGCGAAGACGCTGCGCTTGCCGGGGGTGAAGGCGCGGAGCCCGACCGTCGCCGGGCCGCCGGGGCGAGTGAACGCGAGGACGAGGATGACCGCCACGGTCAGGCCCTGGGACGCGGCGGATAGGCCCAGCGCGGGGATCACGCCGAGGGACTCGAAGTCGAGCTCCTCGGCCCCAATCCAGAGGCGGTAGGACTCCGCCGCGAGCGCCTGGCCGAGGATGAACACCACGGCCACGAGCGCGAGGTCCGGCAGCCGGAAGGCCTCGGTCCGCCGAGGAGTGCGCTCCAACAGCCCCGCGCTCGCCTTGCGGAAGAGGGGGATCATTGACGCCCCCACCGCGAAGAGGAAGGCCGCCGCCACGAACCCCTGGGCAGCCGTCATCTCCACGGCCTCCTCAGCCGCCTCGATCAGCGGCCCGAGGGCGAGGGCGAGGGGGGCCCCCATCCCTAGGCCCGCGGCCCCGCTTCCTCGATGAGCCCTTCCTCAGGAGAGGAGGCGTTCGCGTACAGGCGGCGCGGGATCCGCCCCGCGAGGTGGGCCTGCCGACCCGCCGCGCAGGCGTCCCGCATGGCTGCCGCCATGCGCAGCGGCTCACGAGCACCGGCGATGGCCGTATTCAAGAGGACCCCCTCCGCTCCGAGCTCCATGCAGAGCGCAACGTCCGACGCCGTGCCGACGCCCGCGTCCACGATCACCGGCACGTCGATGAGCTCCATGAGGATCCGGATCGCGTTGGGGTTGAGCACGCCCTGGCCGGAGCCGATGGGCGAGCCCGCGGGCATGACCGCCGCCGCACCGAGTTCGGCGAGCCGCACCCCCATCCGCGGGTCGTCCGAGCAGTACACCATCACGGTGAAGCCGTCCTCCACGAGGGCCTTGGTGGCCTCCAGGGTCCCGATGGGATCGGGCAGCAGGGTCTTCGGATCTCCGAGGACCTCAAGCTTCACCAGCGGCGTGTCGAGCAGCTCGCGCGCGAGGCGCGCCGTCCGAACCGCGGAGTCCACGTCGTAGCAGCCGGCGGTGTTCGGGAGCAGGTGGTAGCGGTCGCGGTCGATGTGGTCGAGCAGGGACTCGCCCTTGGAGGGGTCGAGGTTCACCCGCCGGACGGCCACGGTCACCATCTCCGTCCCGCTGATCTCGAGCGCCCGGGCGGTCTCCTCGAAGCTCGCATACTTGCCCGTCCCCACCAGCAGGCGGGAGGCCATGGTGATGTCCGCTCCGATCCGGAGGGGGCTGTCCCCCACGTGCGATTGATCCGCTTGGCTCATGTTCGATTGCATTGTAGGCCGTACGCGTTAGCCCCCACCCACGAGGGTCACGATCTCCACCCGGTCCCCCGCCTCGAGCGTGTGCTCAGGGTGGGTGGCCCGCGGCGCGAGCTCCTGGTTGACCTCGACCGCGACCTGCTCCGGGCGCAGGCCCCGGGAGGCCACGAGGTCCGCCACGGTCCAGCCCGCGGCGATCTCCAGCGGCTCCCCGTTCACTTGAATGGGTCGGGTCGTTCCGGCGTCCATCGGGTCGCGGGTCAGTGCACGCGCAGGAACGCGCACTTCAGGTAGTCGGTCTCCGGCAGGGTGACCAGGTGCGGGTGGTCGCTGGAGGCCTTGGCGAGCTCCTCCATCCACACGTGGCGGCCCGCGATGCTCGCGGCCTTGCCGATGTACTCCACGAAGTCGCGGGGGCTCACGTTGTACGAGCACGAGGCGCTCACCACCGCGCCGCCCTCAGGCACCAGGTCGAAGGCCCGCCGGTTGAGCTCGACATAGCCGCGCTCGGCACCCGCAACCTCCTTCTTGCTCCGCGCGAAGGCGGGGGGATCCACGATGACGACGTCGTAGCGATCGCCGCGCTCCGCCCGGGCTCGCATGTCCTTCATGCAGTCGACGCGCTCGACCTTGATCTTGTCCTGCAGGCCGTTCCGCTCGGCGTTGGCCATGATGCGCTCACAGGCGCCGCGGTTCTGCTCGAGGCAGGTGACCTGCTCGGCACCTGCGAGCGCGGCGTGCAGACCGAACAGCCCGTCGTAGGCGAACGCGTCGAGGACATGCCCGCCGGCGGCGAGCTTCGCCGCCTTGAGGCGGTTGGCCGATTGATCCAGGTAGTGGCCGGTCTTGTGCCCCTGGAAGACGTCGACCTCGTAGAGCAGCCCGTCGTCCTTGACGAGGACCGGACCGTCGATCGTGCCGTCCACGACCTCGACGATTTTTTGGAGGCCCTCCAGCTTCCGCACGCTGGTATCCGAGCGGTCGATGACCGTCTCGGGCTGGAAGGGCATCGCCTCCTTGAGGAGCTCGAGCAAGAAGTCCCGCATGCGGTCCGCGCCCTGCGTGCCGGACTGGATCACCAGGGTCTTCGCGTAGCGGTCCACGACCCAGCCGGGGATCCCGTCGGCGTCGCCCGCCACCAGGCGACAGGCGCCCGCCGGGTCCATGAGCCCGAGCCGCTCCCGGTGGGCCACCGCGCGCTGCAGCCGCGCGCCCCAGAAGGCGCGGTTGGGCTGCTCCGCCTCCCGCGTGACCATGCGCACGCGGATCCGAGACTCGGAGCTGAACAGGCCCCAGCCGAGCGGCGCGCCGTTGGGGTCCTCGACGGGTACCAGCTCGCCAGGCGTCGCGTCGCCCGTGGCCACGTCGTCCTTGTAGATCCACGGGTGGCCGCGCAGATACCACCGGCGCCCCTTGCCCGTCAAAATCACCTTTCCCATGGAGTCGCTCTGCCGATCGTGGCGTGGCGAGCGGCCTCCACGCGCGGGCCTCTTGCCCGCCGGGAGCCGCCGCGAGGGCGATCGGGCCGGGGAGGATATCCTCAGTCGACCCGGACGAGGCGCCGGAATCGCGGGTCGTCCCGCAGGGAGGCCAGATCTGGATCCTCGGCGGCCCACTCCTTCTGGCGGGCCCGAGACTCCTCGGTGGCGTGGTTCTCCTCGAGTTCCGCGCGCAGGAACTCAAGGGCCTCCTCCACGTCCCCCAGCAGGGCGTGGGTGCAGGCTAGGTTGTACCAGGTGCCGGGCCCCGGCTGGATGGTGCGGAGGAGCGCCCGCGCCTCGATCTCGGCCCCGCTGCGCGCCCGATAGCAGGCCAGGAGCGTCCGCATGAACTCGTCCTTCCGGAGGGCGTAGGCCCGCTCGTAGTACTCGCGGGCCCGCTCCGGTGCCTTCAGCCGCACGTTGGCGTTCACCGCCAGGCTCACGAACGCGGACGCCTGCATCGCCCGGAACCCGGAGAGGGCCGCCGTCGTGGCCCCATTCTCCAGGAGCTGCTTCTCGATGTCCTCGATGCGAGCCACGGCGCGGAGCAGGACCTCCTCCGCCTCCTCTCCGAGCCCCTCGTCGGTGAAGGCGCTCCCCTGCAGGAGCTGCGCCCGGGCGATGCGCTCGTGCCCGATGAAGAACCACCAGTTGGAGATCCCGCGGGTCTCGATGTCCTCCTCCATCCGCTGGGCGACCTGCCTCGCCTCGACACCGCGCCCCTCCTCGGTCAGGTCCTGGGCGAACCAAAGAGCGGCGCTCCCCGGGATTCGCAGGTCCCGGACCCAGGCGCTGCCCCCTGCGCTCGGCGCCCTCCGCAGCGCCTGCGCGGCCCCCATGCGGATCCGCTGCAGTCGCCGGAGCGCCTCCCACTCTCGCTCCGGGAGCAGGTCCGGCGCGCGGCGCTGGGCCCGGCGATAGGCCGCGTCCGCCTCCTCGATGGCCGACTCGAGCCCCGTCAGCCTCGCCGCGCGGATGCGCTCCAGGAGCTCACGGCGCTGCGGATCCTCGAGCGGATCTGTCAACGGCCTGAGCAGCGCGGAGCCCGCCGCGCCGTCCACGGGCTCGAACCCGGGGAGCTCGCCCGGGGAGACGGTGGAGAGGGTTCGTCCGAGCAACCCCTCGAGCCGGACGACCGTCGAGCGGTCCAGGGGCCGTAGCGCCGCCCGATCGCTGCTGGCCCCCACGAAGCCTCGGCGGCCGAACAGCAGCCGGTAGGGAGACAGGTCGGCGGTCAGCAGGCTGTCCCAGCCGGTGGTCACATCCCCCTCGATCTCCGCGAACACCGCCTGGGCTTCGAGGTGGATCAAGTGGGCCGAGCGGGCCCGCTCGAGGGCTCCGATTCCGGGCTCCCCGCGCGCCAGCACCGCGAGCGTCCGCGCCACCTCCGTGACCGCGCGCTGGTGCAGCAGGTCGACGTGACGGAGCCGCTCGGGGCGGGACAGCAGGTCCCGTCGCTCCGAGAGCGCCACGTCCAGGGAGGTCGCCGCGCTCAGGAGTGACTGGGAAGCGGCCGCGTGATCTCCTAGCGCGATCTCCGCGATGCCCTTGAGGTAGAGCCCTCGGAAGAGCCAGAGCTGGGATTCGAAGGCGTCGCTCCGCGCGGCCGGTTGGAGCAAGAGCCCCCTGGAACGGACGAGCTCGCGAGCGGCGATGAGCGCACCCTCGGCGTCCCCCTCGGCCGCGAGGCAGATGCGAGCCTGTTGATAGAGCGCCACGTCCCGTCCGATGCCGATGCTGCCCAGCTCTCCCAGCAGCTGAGAGGCGCGACCCGGCACGGCGGAGTCGATCAGGCGGGAGATGAGGCGATCGAAGGCCTCACGCGCGGCGACCCGGACCTCTCGCGAGGGGTGACGCAGGCTGAAGACGAGGGGCGCGTGATCCCCGGGCGTGGCCGCGGGCTCGTCCGCCAGCCACTGTCCGTAGCGAGGGAGCAGCTCCACGAGCACCGCGGAGCGGGGCCGCCCCTCGCTCGCCGTGGACCGCCGCACCAGCTCACAGAGCGAGTCGATCCCCTCCGCAGCCCCCGCCAGCGCCCGGGCCGCGGCCACCGCGATCGAGTCCATGTCGTCCTGGGTCAAGGCGCCCAGCTCGGCAGCGGCTCGGGCTCCTCCAATGCGGCCGAGGGCCGTGACGGCGGCCTCGATCACCCGTCGATCCGAGTCCGTGGAGGCGACCCTTCCGAGGGCGTCCACGCGCTCGCGCCTCGCCGTCGCGCCGATATCGGGCCTCGCCATGAGGCCGGCGGCCACGACGCGCACCCCTGGCTCACGGTCTACCAGCAGCGGGATGGCCTCGAGGATCCGGCCCGGGGGGAGAGCCTCGGCGAGCTGCCGCGCGAGCGCCTCACGCTCCTCCGCCTCGCCGTCGGTCAGCTGGAGCAGCAGGTCGTCCACGCCGGGGGCCACCGCGGCGGGCGCCCCCTGCGGCTCCTGCATCGCCGGCATTCCGGCGGCAGGCAGCGAGGCGAGGAGCCCGAGGACGCAGGTGATCAGCGGAGACATGGCCCCGCGACTCTACCAAGGAGACGCGTCCGTCGAGGCTCGGCGGGCGCGAAGGGACTCAGCCTGGCCCGTCGGACTCTGCGGCTCGCTTCTGGCGATAGTCGAACGCTCGCCTCGAGAGCCCCACGCGGCGCGCCGCCGCAGCCACGTTGCCCCGGGACTCCTCCAGCGCCGCCGAGAGCACCGCGGCGTCCAGGTCATCCAACCGGACGCCCGAGGCCAGCGCCTGCTGCGCGAGCTCGCTCGCTCGACCGCGAACGGTCTCCTCCAGGAACCCGAAGTGTTCCGCCTCCAGCGCGCCCGACGCGCCGCCGAGGACGAGGGCGCGCTCCAGCGCGTTCTCCAGCTCACGGAAGTTGCCGGGCCAGGGGTGGGCGGCCAGGACCTCGAGCGCTGCCGGGGAGAGGGTCCGGGCGGGCACGCCGAGTCGGCCGGCCACCTCGGCCACGAGGGCACCAGACAGGTCCAGAAAGTCGGCGCCGCCCGCACGCACCCGGAGAGGAGGGACGGAGAGTGGTACCACCGCGAGCCGGTAGTAGAGGTCTTCCCGGAAGGCCCCGGCCTCCACCGCGCCTCGCAGGTCCCGGGCGGTGGTCGCGATGACCCGCACGTCCACGGAGCGACCCGACTCGGCGCCCAGGGGCTCGACGACCCGCTCCTGGAGGACCCGGAGCAGCTTGACCTGGAGGTCCAGGGCCAGGGTCTCCACACCCTCGAGCACCAGGGTGCCCCCGCTGGCCAGCTCGAACCGCCCGAGCCGCGCGCCGGACGCGCCGGTGAACGCCCCCGCCTCGTGACCGAAGAGCTCGGCCTCGATCAGAGAAGAGGCGAGGGCCGCCAGCTGCACCGCCACGAATGGGCCAGCTGCCCTGGGGGAGCGATCGTGCAGTCGACGGGCGGCCCGGCTCTTGCCCGAGCCGCTCTCCCCGGTGAGCAGGACCGTCGCAGGAACCGCCGGGCCCGCCACCCCTGACGCCGCCACCCGCTCCAGATCTGCTTCGAACGAGGTCCAGGCGCTGCCATCGGAGCCGGCGGGGGCAGAGGCCGCTCCAGTGGCGGGGACCTGGGGATCGTGGAAATCGGGCTTCATCGTCGGATCTCGGGCGGGGGCCGACTTGCGTCGAGGAGGCCCCGTTGGCGGCCCCTGGAAGCGGGCCGGGAGAGGTTGACTCCCCGGACCCCCTGGACCAGACTACGCGGCGCCTGAAGACCCT
>Ga0055584_100001445_pt1 | contig 23274 bp, 22 predicted proteins | sample OSDHelmetaG_FD_58716 | JGI IMG/M metagenome (GOLD analysis project Ga0055584, IMG submission 58716) | Pelagic marine sediment microbial communities from the LTER site Helgoland, North Sea, for post-phytoplankton bloom and carbon turnover... | ecosystem: Environmental > Aquatic > Marine >...
TTCAGAACATGCGACCTCGCATGCCCTGCAGCCTATACAGCGGGTCGTGTCTACCAAAACGCCGACAAACTCTCCTGGATCATGTTGTTCCAGGGCACGCGCTTTATTACTTGTCAGGGCGGTACCACCAACGACAAGTGATGTCTTTAGAAAACCTCGTCTGTCCATTATGTCTCCTTAACCCTGACGGGTTCTGTAACCCTTTCAGAGGTTCAGTGTCTTCAAGATCTACTCTGTTTTTTCTTCCTTCATGTGACAGCCAGGACACCCTTTACTTGCTTCAACACCAGTGCCGGACTCATGGCATGTCCAGCAACCTTTATGGGTGACGACTTTAGAACTGAGTGTTTCGTCTGAAATACTATTTGGGTTTTCATGATGGCATTCAGAACACTTATAGTAAGTTTTGTCTGTCTGTTGGGATGGATCGTGGCACAGCTGGCAATTTATCCAGGAAGACTCCAGGTAGTCTGGATGAGGGGTCTCCAGTTTCACGGCAGAAATCTGGTGGTGGCATTTGACACACTCTAATTCAAGGTCTTCAACATGAAGTTTGTGCGGGAAAAGTACATTCCCTGCCGATGAGTTAAAAGTAACGACATCCGGCATTCCTGGATTGGCCGCCGAAGCGTCGGTTTGTTCCTCTTCCGCCACCGGATGAGCAATTTCAGCCCAGCGTTGTTCGAAATCGAACGATTTAAAAGTGGGGCTTGTCTCGTTGTGGCAACGGCTGCAGGCCTCAGCTGTCCTTTCCATCACCAGCCCGGCTGCCTTTGCTGCCCCCGGATCCCTCATGATTTTCCCCGGTTTATAGTCGGAACCCGGTCCGTGACAGGATTCACAGCCCACACCCTCATTATCTGCGTATTTCCCCTTCTCACTGACAGGCACGTCAAGGCCCAGAAAAACCCGGGTGGTGTGGCACTTCAGACATTCTTCCTCCTGTTGAGGGTCGCTGATTCCCCTATCCGCAGCGATCTTTCCGGATGCTGCGGATGCCAGGGTCTCGAAGGCCCTGGCGTGGGCGGATTCGGTCCAGATTTTCCACTGGTCCCCGGTTTTGGCTTTATGGCAACCCTTGCATTTGGGCGCTCCGATGATTTCAGGCGCAGCGTTTGCCTGCTGAGCCATACCAAACACCAGGCCGCCAAATAAAAGTAAGGAAACATAAAATTTGAGCATAAATGCCTCGCTAGAAATTCAATTGAGAAAAAACCAGGCGTTAATCAGATTTTCAAGCCTTCAGAAATGACTCTGAAAACCCGGTCAGCAGTTTCTTGTATTCTGCTGTTCTGATTTGGTCGTTCTCCCCCTTGTCATCCGGTTCCAGCTCAGAAGTGTCGCGTATAAACTGGTTTGCCAGCTCATGGAACCGGTCAATTTCTTCTTGATACCAATCAACTGAATCGCGTCCGATTTTGAGTTGAGGCAACTCGCCTGCAAGGTTTGACGGTTCAATACCACACATCCAGCTCAACTCGAATGGCTTGATGGCCAGCCACTCAGGGTGCTCGGCATGTTCTGAATTTATCGCAGTGATTTTTCCACTTAACGGGGAAGGTATACTCAAACTGTAATCACCAAGGCCCAGTGAAAAAAGTGTCTCTCCTTTTTCTATTTCCTGCGCTTTTTCGGGCAACACCACATGATCAACTTTTTCAAATATCTTTCTTACAAGGTCATCCAGCCCCACCCGAACAGTGCCGTTCGAAAGGATCTGCGCCCAGGCATGCTGTGGGGAAATGAAAATACCTGCCGGAACATTCAAATCAAACTTGGATTCTGACTCACGAATACCCGGTTTGATCAAACGGATTTTGTGACGCATTTGCTTTTCAAGATTATCTTGCCGTTTTATCAGCGCGGTCTTTAAAAACTGGAGTAGTTCATCTTCGGTGAATGGTTTTTCTACATATGCCATTGCACCAAATTTGACCGTTTCTACTGCGGTTTCAATGGATGCATAACCGGTGATAACGATGATATCGATGTCAGGGCGCAGGTGTTTGGCGGCCTTGGTTAACTCAACCCCATCCATTTCAGGCATTTTCAAATCGGTGAAAATGAAATCGTAATCATTTTTACGAATGAGCCCTAATGCCTCAGAGCCTTTTTCCACCGTATCGATGGCATAACCGGCTAAAACAAGTATTTTGCGAAAACTGCTTAAGATGATTTCTTCGTCATCAACTGCGAGTATCCGTGCTTTGGGATTATCCAGCTCTACCCGTTTCAGCGAAGGCGCCTCTTCACTGACGTCGAGTTGAAGGCCAACATCAAGCGCGTGTTCTCTTTCCTTTCTCATGCGTGTCTCATTTGACTTTTTCAAGAGCGTGCGAAGCACAAGATCGACTATGACAAACGCTACGATTGTGATAATTACAATGAGAGCTACAATCATCTTACTGATCCTCTGGAATAACAAAAACAGCGGCGCGGATTCTGACGAACCGGCCCGGGTTGTGAAACTGATGATGTGTTTAGGGAGGCAGAAGAACACTTTCCAAAACCCATTGGGGGTTTGGGGGATAGGACCGCGGCGGAGTCGTCTTTGCAGGACGCATTCTCATCGCGCAAAATTGCCGAAATATTCAAGTCAATCACCTTCCCTGACTATGTTGGGAAACCCGATTTTCTTTGAGCAATTCTTATTATGTAAGGCAAACATTACGCCTTGGTTGTAGCGGTTGTACTGACCTAGATCAATTAAGAGCCCTATATTTTCCAAGCCAAATCAGCGAGCTGAAAGTAAAACTTAATTAATTAATAAGCAGTTGATACTAAATGGTTAATGTCCGGCTAAAAGTGACAGCTATTGTATTGTGAAAGATAAGGAGTTGATCATTGAAAGCATATGTCACGCTCTCCGGTAATAGCGCACAGGGCGCAGGGTTACAAAGTGGTCGCAATCGAGATGTTGTAATGGGCGAGAATGGCGGAATCAGGGCAAAAAGCGTTGGTCTTTAACGATTCTCTACCACCCGAAAACCAAAAGGCAGGATGGCAAGCCGGGTCATTTTCAAGTGCTGGGCAGCAAACGGCAGTCCAATTATCGTAATGGCGAAAATTGCCGCGAGAAACAGGTGCATCAATGCCAGTTCCAACCCCGGCAGAAGAATCCAGATGACATTCATGATGACGGAAACAGCGCCGCCAGGTGGCTCAGTTTCGCGAATTTCCCGGCCAAAGGGTGCCATTCCCAGTATGGATAGCTTGAAACACTGAATCCCGAATGGGATACCAATAATGGTAATACACAATAGAATGCCGCCGAGAATATACGCGAGGAAGACAAGGAATCCACCGAAAATAAACCAAAGGACATTGAGCAATAGAGACATGCTCGAATTATAGGCCATTCACTTTTGGTTCGTGTATGTCGCCCAATAATACGGGCCGATTTGTGCCTGTGATGGGTGGGGTATTTTGTTTGTGTCCCAGCAACCTCTCGCGTGCCAGCCAGGCAAATAACGTCCCTTCAATCCAGTCAGGGTCCCTGCCGTGCCTGGCAGTTGATTCCACTGCTACATCCGGCAATGCAGCATCCAGCCTTTGCATCAAAAAGGCATTGTGTACACCGCCACCGCACACCAGTAGTCGATCCGGCAGGCCCGCAATGGCCAGGCTATCAGCGATGTTTTGGGCGCAAAGTTCCGCCAGCGTTGTTTGAACATTGACAGCGATTGATGGTGTCTTAGCCAGTTTTTCGTCCAGCCATTCCATGCTGTAGTATTCCAGGCCGGTGCTCTTAGGTGGTGTTTCCCTGAAGTAGGGGTCAGCCAGCATACGGCTGAGCAAGTTGCTGTCTAACTCACCCTTCGCAGCCCAACGGCCGTTGTCGTCGTAGTCCTTTTGCAGTTGGCGCCTGGCCCAGCCATCCATCAGGCAGTTACCCGGGCCGCAATCAAAGCCTGTCACAGGCCCTTCGGCCGGTAGAATGGTCAGGTTGGCTATCCCGCCGATGTTCAGAACAGCCCGGTTCTCTGTTTCGCTATGGAAAAGGTACCGATGCAGCAAGGGTGCCAGAGGTGCACCTTGACCACCTGCTTTTACGTCTGCGCTTCGAAAGTTGTTTACCACCGTTGTACTGGTATTTCTGGCAATCAGGTCGCCTCTTCCAAACTGGATGGTCACCGGGTTGTCACCCCGGGGCTGGTGCCATACATTTTGTCCATGCGAGCCAATGGCACGAATATCACGCATTTCCAGGCCGGTCTCGCGTACCAGGTCTTGCGCGATACGGGCGAAGAAAAAAGCAAGATTTTCGTCTAAAAGATCTGCCACCTCTGGACCTGGTGGTGCACCGGTTTCGAGTAGTTGATCAAGTGTCTTTTTGATCGCGGATGGGTAGGGTGTGCACAGCGCATGCAGTATGTCCATTGAGTCGTTGTTGAAGTTCACCAGTACAGCATCCACACCATCCCGGCTGGTACCGGATAACATCCCAATGAAGAGTTCGTCCGTCACTTACCACTCGTCGCGGTGGCGTACATGGAGGCTGATTCAAGCCGGCTTAACTGTGTCAGTACCGGCGCTGCTTTCTGCTGGAAATCAAGCAACTGCGTTTTACCCAGTGGATCAGCTTTGGGCAACGCAACCGTGCGGGGGTTGCGATGAACACCATTGAGCAAAAACTCGTAATGAAGGTGTGGTCCCTGTGCCAGGCCGGTGGCGCCGACGTAACCAATGACCTTCCCCTGTTTTACCCGCTGGCCTTTTTTAACCGTACGTTTGGTGAAGTGCAGATATTTTGTGACAATGCTGTTCGCATGCTGGATGAACACGTGGTGACCGTTGTACTTGCTGTAATCTGAACGAATGACCTTGCCATCACCTGCCGCATAAACGGGCGTGCCCTTGGGTGCTTTGTAATCAATTCCGTTGTGGGCTTTGACGCGTTTCAGAATGGGGTGGTAGCGCTTCGGGTTGAAGCTCGAGCTGATATACGCGAAGTTAAGAGGCGCTCGCAGGAAAGCCTTGCGCATATTTCGGCCATCGGGTGCAAAGTACTGTGCCTGGCCATCAATTTCATAACGTAACGCCTGGAACTTTTCACCCTGGTTAACAAAAGTGGCACCAATGATTTCACCATCACGCAAGAAGCTGCCATCCCTGTAAACTTTCTCATATAGCAGGAAAAAGCGGTCACCCTCTCGAATATCCAGAACAAAGTCGATATCCCAACCAAAAAGATTGGCAAGTTTCATGACCATGCCATCGCTGAGGCCTGCCTGTTTGCCTGCCAGAAACAGGGAGGAAGTGATGGTGCCGCCGGTTTCAGTGATCTCCGTGATCATGTCCCGTGCTTCGGAACTCGCCATGGCCTGTTGACCATCATGATCAATGATCAGGTAACGATCCTCATCAATGGCATAACGCATCCGCTTGAGCGAACCGTCCTTGTGGCGTTGAAACTCGAACAGATCACCCGGGCGTATGCTCTTAAGCCGCTTGGTTTCCTTATTGAGGTTCATAATGCCATGCAGGGTATTTGCACTGAAGCCTTGCTTGCGGAAAATACCATCCAGTGATTCCCCCGAACGGACGGTGACGGTTTCCCAGGTTTCTATTGCGGGTGTCATGACGGGGCTTGTATCGTCGAAAACACCCAGGTCAACTCCTTCGAGGGTAGCTGCCTGGACAGCTCTGTGGTCCGGCAGGCTGAGGTTGACCACCTTGTTGGCAATGTCCGTGTCCTGTCCACCCGTCTCAAGTCCGCCCAGCGCAAAGCCAACGGCGATGAGAGTCAGGGCAAACAGCATCAGCTTGGTGCGGGTTATTTTGATATTGAACTGAGGAAATATTCCGGTCAGCACGGAAAGGAACTTCTTATTTTGCATGCTGCATATTGACCATCGTTGGAGTCATGGGTTCAGGCTGCGCATAAGATACCACACAGGATGGAATTCAGAGTGTGAATTTGTCGTCTCATGGTGCATTATGCAGAGTTTGGGGTAGAGGCCCGATGAACTAGGCAATACAATGCCACTTCCTTCTTACACGGCCATAAAACACAGGCAGACAACGGACCGAGAGTATGACAGATGCAAAACAGGCGCTCGAGTTAATCTCGAGGGGTACAGAAGAAATTATCAAGGTCGCAGACCTGCGAAAGAAACTGGAATCGGGGAGAACCCTGCGTATCAAGGTGGGTTTTGATCCGACTGCACCCGATCTGCATATCGGTCATACTGTGATCATCAACAAAATGCGCCAATTCCAGGACCTGGGGCATGAGGTTACATTTCTGATTGGTGACTTCACGGGTATGATCGGCGACCCGACAGGGAAAAATGTAACGCGAAAGCCGCTTACAAAAGAACAGGTCCAGGAAAACGCCGAAACTTATGCGACCCAGGTCTTCAAAGTCCTTGACCGCGAGAAGACCAAAATCCGCTTTAACTCTGAATGGATGAGTGCACTCGGATCGGAGGGAATGATTCGCCTGGCCGCAAAATATACGCTCGCACGTATGCTGGAGCGGGATGATTTCGAAAATCGTTATCGCAGCGGTCAGCCGATCGGTATGCATGAACTGCTTTATCCGCTTGCACAGGGTTACGATTCGGTCATGCTCAAGAGCGATGTCGAGATGGGTGGTACAGACCAGAAGTTCAATTTGCTGGTCGGTCGGCATTTGCAACAGCAATACGGTCAGGAACCACAGGTGATTATTACACTGCCATTACTGGAAGGTCTGGATGGTGTGCAGAAAATGTCAAAGTCGCTGGATAATTATGTCGGTATTACCGAAGCGCCTGATGACATGTTCGGCAAGTTGATGTCGATCTCCGATGAAATGATGTGGCGCTATTTTGACTTATTGAGCTTCAAGAGCAATGACGAGTTGGCTGCGTTGAAGCAGCGGGTAGCGGACGGCACAAACCCGAGGGACATCAAGTTCCTGCTATGTGAAGAAATTGTTGAGCGTTTCCATGACCGTGAGGCAGCTGAGAGGGCACGTGAAACATTTATCGCACGGTTCCGTGGTGGTGCGATGCCTGACGATATTCCGGAGAAGACGCTGCAGGGTGGTGAGGGTGGCATCGGAATCGCCAATGCACTGACACAATGCGGTTTGACTTCCAGCAACTCCGAAGCATTTAGAATGATCAAGCAGGGTGGTGTACGTATAGACGGTGACAAGGTCAGTGACCGCTCACTGCACCTTCAATCCGGTTTTAATGGCATTTTACAGGTAGGCAAACTCAAGTTTTGCAAAGCCAATGTCGAATAATTCAACCTTAACACCAGCCGAATTACTGGAACTACGTAATCGGCTGGATGAAATTGACAGCAGTATTGTCGACCTGATTGCGGAACGGCAGGCCGTAGTCACCACGATCGGTGAGCACAAGCTGAAAACCGGTTTGCCATTGAGGCACTACGAGAGAGAGCGCGAGGTCATTGATCGTGGTGTTGAAAGGGCAGAGAGTCTTGGGCTTTCCGGATCAGTCGCCCGAGATATCATGCAAACCCTGATCCATCACTCCTTAAGCAAACAGGAAACCCACAAGCTGGCCCAGTCCAAGCATGGTGTGGGGCGACGTGCGCTGGTTATCGGTGGTCTTGGCCGCATGGGTGAATGGATGTCCCGTTACCTGGACATGGTGGGTTACATGGTGGATGTTGCAGACCGGGTTGACCATGAAACGCCCTTTAACAGGGTGGATGACTGGCAGGCGCGGGTGAGTAATTATGACCTGATCGTGGTTGCTGTACCCTTGAGACCCAGCAACAATATCCTGTTGCAACTGGCAGAATTGAAGCCCGAATGTCTTGTATTCGACATCGGTTCTTTAAAAAGCCCGATGCGTGAAGGTCTCGATGCGATGCGTGAAAGTGGCTGCCGTGTGTGTTCGGTGCATCCGATGTTTGGCCCGGATGAAATCGGCTTGTCCGGTCGGCACATCCTGTTCGTGGATGTAGGTAACCAGGAGGCCATTACTGAAGCCCGTGCGTTGTTTGCGCATACTGCTGCCGACTGCGTGGAGTTGAGCCTGGAGGAGCACGATGAGGTGATGGCCTGGGTATTGGGGCTTTCGCACCTGGTAAATATTGCTTTTGCAGGCACCCTGGCCCAAAGCCACGAAAAAGTACCGTTGCTCAAACAGATTTCCAGTTCAACCTTCAATGCGCAATTGAACGTGGCAACACAGGTTGTATCTGAAAACCCGCATTTGTATTACGAAATCCAGCAGGGAAATGTAAACACCGAAGAGGTGAACGAACATTTCCAGAAAGTGCTGGGTGAACTCGTCACGGCGGTAACCCGGCGTGACGAGGCAGTATTCACCCGCCACATGAAGGCAGCCAAGCAACGCCTGACGGGTGATGAAAATATGTCTGAAAACCAACAACCGTGAAAAAACTTTCGGATATTGACTGGGCTGACTGGCAGCCAAAAGATCCCGCCACCCTGGTATTTGTCATCAGGGATGGGCAAATACTGTTGATCGACAAGAAGACCGGCCTTGGAAAAGGCAAGATCAATGGCCCGGGCGGCAAGGTTGAGAAGGGTGAAAGCCCTGAGGCCTGTGCCGTACGTGAATGCCAGGAAGAACTGGGCATCACAGTTTCTAGTCTTCGCTTTTGTGGTCAGCACCGTTTTCAGTTTGTTGATGGTTATTCACTGCTGGTTTGGGTGTATAGCAGCGACACGTTTGAAGGTATTCCCATTGAAACCATCGAGGCAAAACCTCTCTGGTTTCCATTGGAGGAGATTCCCTACGAGCAAATGTGGGAAGATGACCGGTTGTGGTTACCCATGTTGCTGCGTGGTGAGCAATTCCAGGGCCGTTGGTTGTTTGATGATGATAGGATGCTTGATTATGAGTTGTTGAAGGAAGCCAACTCTGAATAAGTCTATTCGTTTTCCCTGCAAAGGGAGTGTCCACCGGCTTCACAGATTTCACAGATTTCACAGATTTCACAGATTTTTGGCAGGACCAATGTATGAAGGTGGTATGAAAATTTGTCAGGAGAGAATTTAGAATGAAAATAAGAACAGTTGACCTGAAATTGATAGTGATGATTTTTTGTCTGTCGCTGATGGTTTCCAACGCATGGTCAGATCAGCCTTCAATAGAAGAACAGGCGTCACAGATCGCCCACAAATATCTGCTGACCGATACCCATATTGATGTGCCCTACCGCCTGCATTCCGGCTGGGTAGATGTTACATCTTCTGCCCCGGACGGGCAGTTCGATTATCCACGGGCGGTTGAAGGAGGCCTGAACCTGCCGTTCATGTCTATTTACACACCAGCTGAAATGGAAGAGGAAGGCGGAAGCTTTGAACTGGCCAATCAGTTGATAGATTCGGTGGAAGCCATCGCGGCACGCGCACCGGATAAATTCATGCTGGTGTATACAGTAGCTGACGCGAAAAAGGCCATGAAAACCGGCCGGGTCGGATTGGCCATGGGTATGGAAAATGGTTCGCCTATCGATCATAAGATTGAAAACGTCCAGTTTTTCGCTGACCGTGGCATCTCTTACATTACCCTCACACATGGGCTTAGTAATCAAATTTCTGATTCATCCTATGACAAGGAACATGCCTGGGGCGGTTTGAGCCCATTTGGTAAAGAAGTGATCAGCGAGATGAATCGTGTTGGCATCATGGTGGATGTTTCCCACGTCTCCGATGATGCGTTCTGGCAGACATTGGAGGTTACAAAAGTACCGGTAATCGCATCGCATTCATCCGCACGCAAATTCACCCCCGATTTCGAACGTAATATGAGTGATGAAATGATTGTCGCGCTGGCTAAGAACGGTGGTGTTATTCAGATTAATTGGGGCTCGGGGTTTCTGACCGCGGACGCCAATGCCTATTCAACAAAAATGTGGGCAGAGCGGACGGCCTGGTTAAAAGAGAACGGTTTTGATGAGGATGGTGAAGAAGCCGATCAATACAGTGATGACTACCGTGCCCGTCAGCCCTACCCCTATGCCACGATGGCGCAGGTCGTGGACCATTTTGATCATGTCATCAAACTCGCAGGTATTGACTATGTTGGCATCGGTTCTGATTACGATGGTGTAGGTGATAGTTTGCCCATCGGTCTTAAGGACGTTTCAGACTACCCGAACCTGGTCGCAGCATTCCTGCAACGAGGTTATTCAGAAAGCGATATTGCCAAGATTTTGGGTGGTAACCTGATGAGGGTCTGGGCTGAAGTCGAAGCTTATGCCTACAAGCACAGGAACTGATGGAGTGCCATTCGTGAGTAAACGCTAACTCTTTCCCGGAAAGCGAAAAAGGATGAGTTTTACCCTAAAAATTCTGACCGGCTTGTTTCTTGGCATTTTCACCGGCCTTTTCCTCGGTGAAATTGCATCACCTTTTTCGATAGTGGGCGAAGTTTTCATCGGCTTGCTGCAAATGACTGTACTGCCCTACATCGTGGTATCACTGGTCAGTAACCTCGGTGGAGTCTCATGGGCGGAGCGGAAAGGCACCCTGATAGCGGCAATTTCTGTACTGGGTGTTTTGCTGCTGCTGGGTGTGCTTGTACTGGTGGCCATTCCACTTGCTTTCCCGGTTGTGAAATCGGCGTCATTCTTCAGTAGCAGTCTGATTGAGCCGGTCAGGGTTTTCGATCTGGTCGAGCTATATATACCAGCCAATCCATTCGCATCTCTGGCCAATAATGTCGTACCTGCCGCTGTCCTGTTCAGTATTTTGCTGGGTATCGGGGTTGGAAGGATACCGGGCAGGGAGGGTTTGCTGCAGGGTTTGGACGTGGTAGCTGACGGTCTGAACGTGATCAATAAGATGATTATCAAATTGACTCCCGTTGGTGTTTTTGCGATTGCTGCCGGAACAGCAGGAACCATTTCACTTACCGAGGTAGACAAACTCCAGGCGTTTCTGATCACCTACACGTTGGTTGTTTTGGCCATGACTTTCGTGGTGCTGCCAATGTTGGTATCTGCCGTGACACCCTTTAGATATCGCGACCTGCTATCGATTCCGAAGGATACCTTGATTACGATTTTCGCCACATCAAAGATTATCGTTGTACTGCCCCAACTGGTGGAGAATATCAAAGAGTTGTTTCGTCGCTACAAACTTGATAATGAAGAAGTCGAAAGTAGTGCTGAAATCCTCCTGCCAATGGCCTATCCGTTCCCCAACCTGGGTACGTTCATCATCCTGATGTTCATACCATTCTCGGTTTGGTACTTGGGCAACAGTCTTGAACTGTCGGAACACGTCGTATTTCTGGGTAGCGCGTTTTTGTCCAGCTTTGTCGCGCCGATTATAGGTATACCCTTCCTTCTTGATGTGTTGCAGATTCCTGCGGACATGATGGAATTATTCGTAATGTCCACCGTGTACACCGACCGGATCCGGGTGGTTCTGGGTGCGATGCACCTGTTTTGTCTGGCCATTGTCGCCATCGCGGTTACCCGGGGTGTTTTCAAAGTACATGTACGGCGATTACTCACGGCTGTTCTGGTTTCGGTGGTGGTCATGACCGCGTCACTTGCCGGTGTCAGGTTTTATCTCGCCAGCAGCATGGATGGAACCTACTCGGGTGACCAGGATCTCGTTGCCATGCGCTGGATGGACCGGCCGGTTCCAGCGCGTCAATATACCGATGAGTTACCCGCGGTCGAGACGATGGCTGCTGTCGATGGCCGTCTCGCCACAATTGAGAGACGTGGCACGATGCGGGTTGGGTATCTTCCGGATTCCCTGCCCTTTGCTTTCCGTAATCAGAATGGTGAAGTTGTCGGTTTCGATGTTGAAATGGCCAATCACCTGGCCGGCGACCTCGGTGTGAGCCTGGAGATGGTACGCATTGAACTTGACGATATCAGTAGACTACTGGAAAGCGGTCAGGTCGATATTGTCATGTCCGGTCTGGCAATTACTCCGTCCAGGGCGAAAATGTGGGCATTTGGAGCAGCACCTATTGACCTGTCGCTTGGCTTCCTTGTACGCGATTACCGGCGCAAAGAATTTTCTACAATGGAAAGCGTGCTTAATATGAAGAATCTGAAACTCGGATTTGTTCAGAATGACGAGGCTTTTGATCGTCGTTTTCTTAATGCCTTTCCAGAAGCGAGCGTTGTCAACATCAAGTCCCCCCGTGATTTCCTCAAGGGCGACCAACCGGAACTGGATGCAGTCGTATACTCCGCAGAAGGTGGCTCAGCCTGGACCCTGATTTACCCGGATTTCAACGTAGTCCTACCCCAACCGTTCAGTGCAAAAGTACCCATGGGTTACCCATTGCCAACCGGGGATGCTGAGTGGTCACGGTTTATTTCCACCTGGGTTGAAATCGAGAAGAAGAATGGCTCTGTCGGTCACTTGTTTGAGCACTGGATTCACGGTGGTGGTGCGAAAGACTCCGAGCCGCGCTGGTCAATCATCCGCGATGTTTTGCACTGGGTGGAATAGCGGGGATAATAAGGCGTATTTATCGATAATCATGAACGCATGACTGCTTACCTCATTGTTGCATTGACTGCGCTTGTTGCCGCCGGATTAACCCTGTATTCAGGATTCGGGTTGGGAACGATGTTGCTGCCGGTTTTTGCCCTGTTTTTCCCGGTAGAAATGGCCGTGGTTGCCACGGCACTCGTACATGGGGCCAATAATGTGTTCAAGGTATCTTTGCTGGGCCGGCACGCGGACCGTGAAGTGGTGTTGAAATTCGGCCTTCCTGCAATTGCGGCAGCGGTTTTCGGTGCCCTGGCTCTTGGGTGGTTCGCCCAATCCGAATCAGCCCTCACCATCGAGATGAATGAAGACCCTCTTTTCAGGATTACACCGGTCAAGCTGGTCATAGGTCTGATGATGATCGGTTTTGCATTGTTTGAGTTGCTACCGCGTTTCCGCTCTATGAAATTTGAACGGCGTTACCTGTCGTTGGGTGGTGCCATGTCCGGGTTTTTTGGAGGTCTTTCGGGACACCAGGGCGCATTAAGATCGGCCTTCCTTGCCAAATCCGGTTTGACCACAGAACGATTTGTCGGCAGTAATGCTGTCATTGGTTTTCTTGTCGATCTGACCCGTATCTCCGTGTATGTGGCACTGTTTACCGCTGCAGGCGGCCATATCAGCGAGTTCAGCGGATGGCCATTGGTCTTGACCGGCGCCGTTTCGGCCTTTTGTGGTGTTTTATTGGGTAAGCGGTATCTGCACAAAGTCACCATGACCAGTGTTCAGACGCTGGTAGGCCTGTTGCTGTTCGGGGTTGGCCTGGCCCTGGTGATCGGACTTCTTTAAATTCAACCGGGTTTTCCGGGAATGAACTGCTGTTCAACCTGACAGTTTACGTTCATCGAGACCGATACTGCGGGCGATGATTTCCTTCATGATTTCCGAGCTACCGGCATAGATACGAGATACGCGGGCATCGGTAAACATATGCGAGATCCGGTATTCGCTCATATAGCCTGAGCCGCCGTGAAGCTGTACACAGTTATCCATCACCGTGGACTCAAGTTCACTGGCATTCAGCTTGGCCTCGGCAGCCAGTTCTGCACTCAACTCACCCTTGTTGTGTAACAGCGCGCACTGGTCAATAAAGGTTTGCAGGATATCAAGTGAGGTGCGCATCTCGGCCATCTTGAAGCGGCTATTTTGAAAGGCGCCGATCGGTTTTCCAAACACCTTGCGCTCAAGTATGTATTCCATGGTTAAATCGAAGGCGACCTGTGCATGGGCGACTTCCTGGCAAGCACTGATCAGGCGTTCTTCGGCCAGGTGATGCATAAGGCTATAAAAACCTTTTTCCGGGTCCCCTAATACGTTTTCTACCGGTACCCGCACGTTCTCGAAAAACAACTCAGCAGTATCCTGAGCCTTGAGCCCCATCTTTTTCAGGTTGCGGCCACGGCTGAATCCTTCCATATCACTTTCGACGACAAACAGACCGATGCCGTGTGGTTTGTCCGGAACTGTCCTGGCAGCAACGACAAAGGCACTACCATTGATGCCATTGGAGATATAAGTCTTGGATCCGTTCAGAATCCAGTCATCACCATCCCGGGTTGCCCGGGATTTGATACCCGCAAGATCGCTACCGGCATTGGGTTCTGTCATGGCAATGCCGAGGATGGATTCACCACTGATACATTTGGGAAGCAAACGTGCTTTAAGTTCTTCACTGCCCAGTCGTCCGATATAGGGTCCGACCAGGCGGCTGTGTAATGACAGGAACAGGCTGATATCACCGTGGCGGATGGTTTCTTCGATTACGACCTGCTCAAAACGGAAGTCCTCAATACCCAGACCCCCATATTTTTCATCGGCCCACATGCAGAGAAGACCCTGTTCACCGGCTTTCTGAAAGGCGAGCGGGTCGCAACAACCGTTCTCGCGCCATTGTTCAACATGAGGCTCTATTTCTGACTGCATGAAACGCCTTACACCATCGCGGAACATTTCGTGATCTTCGTCGAATATCAAGCGTTTCATGATGGCGTTCCCTGAGTGTCAATAATCTTACTAGAGTATCAAAGATACGCTTCCTCGGCACTGCTGTACTTTCCGTAGGGTGTGTAACTCGTTACGCACCATTAGTATCAACTTAGGTAATGTTGTTTGCAGGGGCGCCAAGGCCGCGCAGTACCTTGCTTCAGGACCCGCTTAATCACGTCCTGTGGCGCTTGATACTCGACTCCTGTCTCGTACAGTCCTGAAGTAAGGTACTGCACCCCCTCGGCTATATGGAAATCATAGGGCAATGGATTCTGAAAGACGTATCAGGGTCCAGCGCCCCTCACTGTGAAGATCAGTCTAAATCACCGAGCAAAGAGCTGCATATCCGTGCTTCGACATCAGTGTTATAGCGGTAGGACTCGTGATTTGATCCCATCTTAAGGGCTGCACCGCTTCGCAGGGCGGCGATCATATCCGGTGCCAGTTCAAAACGCATAAAGTGCACGGCCGAGGTTTTCTCTGCATTGCTTCGTTCGAGATCTTCGTTGGAGATGGCATAGACAGGGTCAAAATTGCCAACCTGGATCCACACCAGGTCCTCGACCCCCCTGAGCAGGGCGAGTTGCTGCTTACGTTCATCGACATCCTGGTATTCGAGCATTGCCGTTGCCTTCAGGTTTTGACCATCCGGTATCAGGGGATTATAAGCAGAGAGTTCTTCTTCGATGCCGTCGCTTTCAAATATTTTTTCGATTCGCAGCATTTCCTGAATCTGGTACTGAATCGTCAGACGGTCTTCAAAGTACAGGAACAAGTGCGGGCCGATGCCCACGCGCCGATGTTTCTTGTGCGCGATCACCTTGCTGCGAAATTCTCTGCGCTGCTGCGAATACTGCTCCAGACTCATCAGGTCAGATCGTTCTAGTTGTGTTGCCATATTTAAATTCCGTAGGCTTTTCTTAACAGGGACATGGGGTTGGTTTCACCATTTTTCAGATCGAGCCCGTCGGCAATCTGGGTGGCCGCCATGGGACAGTCGGATACCAGGTAATCGGCTTCCATTTTCTTTGCGCGGTTTATGACCGGCCGGGCAATTTTCTGGGATTTGGCATAGGTATCATTACGTACACCATAGGTACCGTCATGACCCGAACACCGTTCAATTGGGTTGATCTCCGTGTCCGGTATCAGTGACAGAATCTGTTTGGTTTTCGGGCCGATGTTTTGAACCCGCTGGTGACAGGGGACGTGCCAGGCCACGGTACCCAGGCCCTGCTGAAATTCTGTTCTCAGCAAGTCGGCTTTTTGACGGTGTAGCAGGTATTCAAACGGGTCAAAAATATGCCTTTTGACCTTTAAAACATCTTCATCATCAGGAAACATTAAAGGTAATTCCTGCTTGAACATCAAGACGCAGGAAGGTACTGCGGCCACGATATCCCAACCTTCATCGATCAGCCTGACCAGTTGCGGAATATTCTTCTGCCGGAGTTTGTTGACAGTCTCAAGGTCACCCTGTTCCAGCTTTGGCATACCGCAGCATGACTCCTTCTCTGTCAGTTTGACAGGTATACCATTGTGTTCAAATACGGCAACCAGGTCTTCACCGATACCCGGCTCATTGAAATTACAATAACAGGTGGCAAACAGGGCTGCGCGGCCACGGGTCGGGCCAGCTTCAATTGCCTGTGTGCCTTTTGCCTGGTGATTGTTAAGTCGTTTTCTGAGCGTGTTCCGGTGAAAATCCGGTAAATGTGCCTTTGGATGGATGTCCAGAAGTCTGGATGCGGCTTTACGCATGGCCGGACTGTTTTTGGCCGCATTTACCGTTTGATTGATGATCGGAATACTCGAAATTTTACCTGCCATATCGGTACTGCTAATCAGTTTGTGACTGATTTTACGTTCACCTTTCTGGAATTGTATTGCCTTGGCCCTAAGCATCAGATGAGGGAAATCAATGTTCCACTCATGTGGGGGAACATAGGGACATTTGACCTGGTAGCACAGGTCGCAGAGGTAACATTCGTCAACCACATTCCAGTAGTCTTTCTTGGCAACGCTGTCGACCTCAAAAGTTTCTGACTCATCAACCAGGTCGAACAGGGTAGGGAAAGCATCACACAGGGAAACACAGCGCCGGCAACCGTGGCAAATATCATATACCCGTTCCAGTTCTTCAAGTAAATCGGCTTCGTTATAAAACTCCGCTTCCTTCCATTTCAAGGGATGCCGGGTTGGCGCATCGAGACTGCCTTCACGTGGCGGTGTTGGCGACTTGTTCATCGTTGATGTCTCCGGTTCACTAAGCAAGACAAAAAAAGGGGCGCAGGCGCGCCCCTTTCAATAACAGACAAATGGGGCTGTCTAACCGGTCGTGGTTAGTCCAGGGCATCCAGTGCTTTTTGAAAGCGATTGGCATGGGAGCGTTCCGCTTTGCCCAGTGTTTCAAACCAGTCAGCGATTTCGTCAAAGCCCTCATCACGCGCGGCACTTGCCATGCCCGGGTACATATCCGTGTACTCATGTGTTTCACCTGCAATAGCCGCCTTAAGATTGTCTCCAGTGGGACCAATGGGTAAGCCGGTTGCGGGATCACCCGTTTCTTCAAGATACTCAAGATGACCGTGGGCATGACCGGTCTCACCTTCTGCGGTTGAGCGGAATACAGTTGCCACGTCGTTGTAGCCTTCGATATCAGCTTTTTGTGCAAAGTAGAGATAGCGTCTGTTGGCCTGGGACTCGCCGGCAAATGCATCTTTCAGGTTTTGTTCAGTTTTACTGCCTTTTAGTGACATTGTTGCGTCCTCCATTAGTTCATGAGAAACCGGAATGGCTCACTACAAAGCATAGACCTGTTTTGTTATTGGGTAAAATTGTTTTTTATGATCAACTCCATAGGCATTGCCAATAGTTTGATTTGGTGTATCTGCACCTGTGTTTAGGGTAGCATTGCCGTTGGGTTGAACAGCACGGATTGATCATGCACAGGTTGGTATCTTTGGCAGTCTTTTTATTATTGGTCGTCATCGCAGCAGCGGTGGGCGGTCAGTTTGTTGGTGGTGAGTGGTATCAGACCATGCTCAAGCCTTCCTGGAGCCCTTCCGCGATGGTAATGGCATCAGCATGGGCTGTGCTTTATGTGTTGATGGCGGTCTCTGCATGGATGATCTGGGATGCAATGAGGGGTCTTGCGCGTGTTGCGCTGGGTTGGTGGGGACTACAATTATTACTCAACATTTGCTGGTCATGGATGTTCTTTGGCCTGGAGCGTGTAGGTTGGGCACTGGGAGTCATTAGCTTGTGGATACCGGTGGTTGTGATTGTTATCAAGACATTCAGACCGATAAAGCAGGAGGCCTCTACCCTAATGCTGCCATTGGCAGCATGGTTGATGTTTCTTTGGGTTTTGAATTTTTTCCAATGGAATATGAATGGCGGCGGCTTAGGATCTATTTTTTAAATCAACAGCCGTTCTCACCCAGTAGGGAACCAGGCGTTGCATGACTGATTTCAGCCATGCCCGCCGTTTACCGATTCCTGATACAAGCGGGAATCAACCGCTGATCAACTGTCCAATACGTCCTGTCAGGATAGCCAGGTAGTTGCCCAGGGCATAACCGATGAGAGCCATTAGAATGGAAGCCGGTACCAGGGTTTCCCGGTGATGTGCAGCAACGATCGGTGCTGATGCTGCGCCACCAATATTGGCTGCAGATGCGATGGCCACCGTGTGTATATCAACACGGAAAATATATGCCCCGGTAAGAATGAACATGCCGTGTATCATGATCCAGACGTAAGCCATTGCGATAAAACCAATCATTTTATCCCAGTCAACAACACTCAGATCCATGGTGGCGCCCACTCTTGCCACATAAATGTAAATAATGGCCATGGCAATGGGTTGTGCCGCCGGCAGTTTACGCGCCGGTGTAACAGAAGCCAGCAACGCCATTGTGGTGACCAGCAGTATCAGCCAGGTTCCCGCTGTAATAACAGTTGCCCCCCCAATAGCCACCGGTGGCAACACCTCTGACAAAGCCAGGGAAATCCAGGTGAAGCCCACGGCGAGCAAACCGAGATATAGCAAACTTGTCATGGTGGGTGGGTTTTCGACGCTTTTGAAATTTGCCGCAGCACTTTCCATTGCCTCCAGCCGTCCGGGTGGTACCCTTGCCCAACGGTTGAACTTGTCAGCGAATGATTTGCTGCCCAGCAGGATGGGCAACCAGATCAGGTAGACCATCTGGTCAGCCGCTGCAGCCATCGTCAGGTCAGCCGGAGTCCCCTCCAGGCCTGCATACGCAGCTGTCATATTACCGGTACCGCCGATCCAGCTTCCGGCCAGCGTTCCAAAGGCACGCCAGCTGTCCGGTGCCAACGGAAAGTAATCGCCAAAGCTCAATACCTGCCCGAGCTTGTAGGCCATGACCCCGCCGAACACAACGCCGATGCTACCCAGCAACATCACGAAAACACCCTTGCCCATGATGCGCACGGCACTGACCACATCCACCTTGATGAGCATGAGTACGATGAATATCGGAAGGCCGTAGTGACGAAGAAAATCATAGGCCGCACTTTCATATGGAATGACACCCGAGTTCGATAGCAACACGGGAGAGGCATAGATAAATACCAACGGAGGCAGAAACTCAAATATTTTCCAGCGGGTACTACGTTCAAGCCAGAACCAGAATGATACGACTGCAATGAGAACGGTCATGACTCCAACGGGAGATGTAATAATGCTAGTTGTCATTTTTCTTTTACCTATTTGAGCGTCAAACGTATTTGATCCAGTAGCTTACAGGCTAATTCGATGCTGTCCAATAACCGGGGTGTTGCCTGGCTGATCTCGTCAGCCGGCAGGTATAACATGGTTCCGTTTTGAACAGCCTGTAATTGCGGCCAATCCTGCCAGGCGACCAGTTCTGGTGGTTCACCTGTAGTTTCCGGAGCAAACATCACCTGTGGATCCGTAATGATGACCGACTCACGGCTGACCTGTGGCGCCAGCGACGGCAGGTCTGAGAAAACATTGTGACCACCACATATTGCCAGACTGTGGCTGATAATGTGTTGACCGTTGATCGTGTATAGCGGGCGCGCGGCGATCTGGTAAAAGTAATCCACCCGGGTTTTATCTGCATTTGCCCGCTGGAGGTGGGCAAGCATATTGCGTAATTGCAGCGCTTTGGTTTTACCAGCGATCTCGGTGCCGGCGGCACGGGATATGTTCTCCACAGTATCGGCAATTTCTTCCGGCCGGGTAATTTCAATTTGCCAAACCGTGATGCCGAGTTGCTGCAACTTTTGCAGGGCTGTTTGAGGATTGCCCGATTTCCAGGCAATGACCAGGTCAGGGTTCAGTTCGATGATTCGTTCGAGGTCAATGCGGAATGCATCACCAACACGCGGGATCTGTGTCACTTGCGCAGGGAAATTGCTGTATTCAACGACTGCTTTAAGCTGTGCGCCGGCACCAGCGGCAAATACCAACTCGGCAAGATTGGGTGCCAGGGTAATTATGCGAGTGGCCGGGTTGGGCAGGGTAAGAACTTCACCATTGGCCTGCAATAAATTGATATCTGCACTGGATAATTGCGCGGTACCCAGGCCGAATAAAATAGCAAGGGTGCATAAAATCCGGCCGATATCAGCCCGGACCGGGCGCTTGCTCATGCGATCACGTTTACCAGCAGTAGTATTGCAAGTACCGTGGCCCAGACTCCCAGAGAGCGCCAGACCAGGTCCATCGAGAGTTTGACACTTGTCATCGGGCCTACTAATTGGTCTGCATAACCATCTTTTTCCGCGTGGCCGGATTTCACAATGGTGCGTGCACTGGTGAGCATGAATTCGTTATTTCCTTCAAACAAACCGTGGCCACGTTCATTGTGGTATTTTCTCCATGCGCGATAGACTGAATCAAAATCTGTTGCGATGGCGAGAGAAAGGGTCATTAGCTGGGCAACGGGCCATTCCATGATTTTGACCAGGCGTGTCATCAGGTCTTTTTGTTCATCAAAAAGCTCAAAGTCTCCGCCACTGAGCCAAACCGCCACCCGGTAAAGCACGGCGCCGTAAATGCCAAGAACAGCAAACCAGAAAATAATGCCGAACCAGCGTTTCAGCGCCTTGCGAAAAACTGCGTCTATTGCGATATTCTGGCAGGCTTCCTCATTCTCAGGTGCCGGTCCGTCCAGCAGGGCCTCCAGGGCCTCTTTTTGCTGTTCGTCATCGTCCTGAGTGAAAACCCTGCGTACATCAATATCCAGGTCGCGTGGACCAAAGGTGTAAATGAGAATGGCGATGGCAACAATGAATTCGCCCAGTTGACCCAGAACTGAAGAAAATATGTAGTTAATGAAGTAGGCAGCGAGAAGCGGAAGGCCAATAAATAGCAGGAAACCGGTGGGACCTGACCAGCCCGGCAACTTTTTAAACTTGTCGTTGAAGAAGCTGGTATACCAGCTGATCCATTCAAAACGGCGCAAATGGCGCATTTCGCGCACAAAGTGGCAAAGTAAAAATGCAATCAGTATCGAGATAATGGTCATTGACCCGAGCCTTTTTTAAATCTGTGCGTGCCGCTAACAGAAACCACTGGATTTGACTATTCTAACAGGTTGATTGTGGAACATTCAGTGTCGCTGCCGGCGGACCAGTTCTTCCAGGTTACCGCCGCCATTGTTTCGAAACCAGTCGGCCAGTAAACGGAAAGCAATAGACACCGGTGGTGAGAGGCGGATTTCGTCTTCGATGACCGCCTGCGTCAGGGATTCCACGGTGAACCACCGTGCTTCATCGACTTCCTCGCTGCTGCCGCTGTTACGGTCAACCGCCTCCGCATAGAATCCACACATCGCAGATGCCGGAAAAGGCCAGGGTTGCGATGAGACATACCGTATTTCTGTCAAACTCACCTGGACCTCTTCATAAACTTCCCGAACGACCGCATCTTCCAGGCTTTCACCCGGTTCCACGAAACCGGCCAGGGTAGAAAAATGTTTGGGGCGCCACTTGGCGTTTCGGCCCAACAGACAGGAGTCCTCATGGGTGACCAGTACGATGATGGCCGGATCAATTCGGGGAAAGGATTCGCGCGCGCATTCCTCATTGCTGCATACCATGCGGTGACCCGCGGAGCGCAAAAAATTGGGGCTTCCGCATATACCGCAGAATGCATGGCGGTATTGCCAGTAGTGCAGGGCCTTGGCATAGGCGAGTATACCGGCGTGTTTGGCAGCCATATCGATGGAGGCCCTGCGCAGATCGGCGAACCGGGCATCCGGGAGTTTAGCCAGGATGGCGTCTTTTTGATTATCCGTAATGGATGCAGCAAAATACTGACGTTTGCCATCGTTACCCAACAACGTGGGTGGCTGAATACGGTCCGGTTCAGTGAGTTCTGCCGGCGAAAGGTAAACTGCGATGGTTCCCTCAGCTCTTCGCTCTAGCAGGCTACGGCTGCGCCAGAGTGGTACCAGGCGTGTGTTGGGATCGATGAGTGTTTTAGCTGCCCACTGAGTATCATCGCGAAGCTCGACTTCCCGGTTGAGGCGAACAGCGGTAAATTGGTTTCGTCTCGAGCGTGCCAGGTGGTCCGTACCGGCTGCTTTCATTGATGTCAAATAGAAAAAGAAGAGCCACAACCACAGGTTGTCGCAGCATTGGGATTTCTGATGACAAACTGTGCGCCTTGCAAATTTTCGCTGTAATCTACTTCGGCCCCCATCAGGTATTGATAACTCAGGGGGTCGACAAGAAGCGTCACACCCTCGTTTGTGATGGCGATATCATCATCACCGCCATTCTCATCAAACGTGAAGCCGTACTGAAAACCGGAGCAACCACCACCGGAGATGTAGACACGCAGCTTAAGCTCCGGATTATGCTCCTCCATGATCAGTTCCATCACTTTTCTGGCTGCGGCATCGGTAAACTTGATGAGGTCTGTTGGTATCTGGTTTTGCATGCGGTTTTCTATTTGTCCATTGATGCATTAACTATGGCGGTTCAGGTTGGTTTTTTCAATCAATAGACTGTGACAGCGGCACTTCGTTCGCCGGCAGGTCGATTGTTATCTGGTTAAAGAGGCTTTGCCACTCCATGGACTGCTCAACAGGTGTTCTAAGGCTCTTTGATTTAAGTTGTATGGTTAGCCGGCTTGCTTCAAAACCTTCTGGCAGGGTGATCAGACTCTCCAGTTGTTGAAAGTGCTTGAACTTGAAGATCAAAGGTTCAGCGGACTCAGCCAGTAGTTGTTCATTGGTGAGGCGCTCGGCAACACCCCTGCGAATACCATCGACGCCCAGATGAATTTCCCCTGAAATGACAGCAGCCCAGCGCAGGTTCTGTGTCAGGCTGAAAATGATGCGGTAAACCCGTGGAGATTGTGTTGCCTGTAGTTCAATGTGGTGAACACTCAATGGGGACTGTGAACCATTGGCACCTCCGAGTCGGCGATAAAACTCCAGATCAGCTTGCAAACCGGCAATTTCATCCTGACGCTTTCGTTCCGATGCCCGCAACAGCGCATTGGCGCGCCGGACCACGTCGGCTTCACGTTCTGCCACCGTTGAACGTGACCGCTCTGCGGCAAGTTTATCAAGCGCGACCTGCAGATCCTCTTGTAAGGCTTCTATCTGGTAGTTGGCGTAAAGCAATTCATCGACCACGAAATATTTTCCAAAATAGAAAATACCCAGAGCAATGCTCACGACAGGTATAGCGATAAGCTGCCACTTGGGAAGATTGGGATAGTCCATAAAAAAGTCAGAGGTTCCTCAGGCAAGAAAAAAGCGGCCGAAGCCGCTTACGTTCCTGTGTTCTATTATTGGTTTTGTCAGTCGTTA
>Ga0055584_100001446_pt1 | contig 23270 bp, 23 predicted proteins | sample OSDHelmetaG_FD_58716 | JGI IMG/M metagenome (GOLD analysis project Ga0055584, IMG submission 58716) | Pelagic marine sediment microbial communities from the LTER site Helgoland, North Sea, for post-phytoplankton bloom and carbon turnover... | ecosystem: Environmental > Aquatic > Marine >...
TGATGAAATCAATCCTTATTGCCTTGGTTTGCATGCTTGGTCTTTCCTTGAGTTCAAGCGAATACATGAGGGTGTATATCACTGGGAAAATGGTGTCCCAAACACGAAGGAAATTGCCATAACAATGGAGTTGCTCAATCGACCTAATCTTGAAAAAATCTTGAACCATATGGAGGTTATAACCAAAAGTCAATCCCAACGAATTTGAAGTGCCAGATATTGAAAAGCAAGTACTGTAATGTCCTAAAACAAACTGGGCATATAGAATCATTGCAATGGTGGTTCCAATTGCTAAATAGAATGTTCGGTTTCTTTTTAATTGATTAATTATTCGACTCATTTATTATTCGTCTGTCAAATTATTTCTTAAGAGTGTCTAGAAGTTGATCGGCCTGCTCTAAATAATAACTGAACCTCTTAGCGCAAAGTATAAAAAATATTTTAACATAAAATATAAAAAACCTTCAAATGGTTTTCCTTTGCCGTAGTCATAGTAGAACCCAATTAGAAGAGCTAAGAAGTAAATCAAAAGACCCATATCATGCAAATAGTACCCATTTACGAAGACAATCACATCCTTGCGGTTAACAAACCCAGTGGAGCGCTTGCGCAGGGGGATAAAACGGGAGATCGACCTTTGGTGGAATTTGCCAAGGATTACCTTAAAAAGAAATACAATAAGCCTGGAGAGGTGTTTTTAGGCATCCCACATCGCCTGGATCGACCCACTTCTGGGGTGCTTTTATTTGCACGAACCAGCAAGGCACTTGCACGTTTGAATGAAATGTTCAGGAATAAGGAGATTAGAAAAACCTATTGGGCGGTGGTAAAAAACTGTCCGGAAAAGGATAGTGATACCCTCGTTCATTATATGCTCAAAGATGAAAAAAAGAACAAGTCGGTGGCTCGATTAAAGACTTTTGCGCATGCAACGGAAGCTGTTTTAAATTATAATTTAATTGCCAAGAGTACGACCTACTTCTTGTTAGAAGTGAATCCAATTACAGGGCGTCATCATCAAATTCGTGCACAATTAAGCGCCATCGGTTGTCCGATTAAAGGCGATACCAAATACGGGTTTGATCGACCCAATAAAGACCGATCCATTCATTTACATGCACGTAAAGTGGAGTTTATTCATCCCGTAAGTAAAAAGGATATTACGATTGAAGCGCCCACTCCAAAAGACACTGTTTGGAACGGAATGACGCAATAAATACTAAATGTATTTGCCGATAATGGGAATGTCCTTTCGGTAGAAAAAAAGAACCATTGCACTCAAAATAAAGGTGCCTACGGCCATATAGAAAAGCGTTCCACTATCTCCGTTTATTTCGATTCCTAAATTTGTTAGATGCATTATTATTGCTCCTCCAAGTACACCTAATGTAAGTCCAGCACCTAACCAGACGGTTTTAGGCATTAGTATTAGGATCGCTGAAATCAACTCCACAACGCCTTATTAAAAAAGGAAGCGTAATGGAGCATATTTATTTTATTTATGATGGTTCATTGAATGTAGAGACCCAAACCATGGAAATAGTAACTTTAGATTCAGGGCACTTTGTGGGTGAGCGAAGTTTTCATACGCACGAAGTAGCCAATGCAACCGTTATTGCGGAACAAGATACACGTGTTGTAGAGTGGCGCCAAGATGAATTGCGAAAGCTACTGAAACGAAATCCTTCGATGCTAAAAGATTTTAATTCGGCATTACATCACGATTTGGTAAAGAAGCTCTATCGTTAGATGGGTTTATTCTTTTCTTAGTTTTATTCCAGCTTCGAGGGGCAGTTCTACATAGTTTTCTGCTGGCGGGACAGGGCACGAATACCCTTTGGTGTATGCGCAATAGGGGTGATATGCTTTATTGAAATCGATACTGATTTCATTGGAAGTAGGCATTTCTAAATCAATGTATCTGCCGCCCCCATACGTTTCCTTACCAGTGGTCATATCTTTAAAGGGTAGAAAAAGATAATCCTGATGATCTGGGTCATTCATCAACTTTATGTTTTGATATAAGGATAACGTATAGCTTTTGCTATTGAGTTTAAACTTAGCGCTGTAAGATTTAAGAAAGGACTTGATTTTTTCCGAACTGGTTGGCATGTATACGGTGTCTGGATTGACATGTTTAATTAATTTTGCTTTTACTTTAAAAGCTGAATCAATGCGATAAAATGCGTGGCCACCTTGCTTCTTGAAAGCGATTAATTCTTCGGTTTTTAAAGGAGATGTTTTTGGGTTGAGGTAGAATTCATTCAATTCATTTTGGGCAGCTTCAATTTCTTGGGTATACGAATCTTTGCTTGAGCCACAAGATGTAATAGTTAGAATAATGGGAATGCAGAAAAGGTGAAGTACTTTCATTAATCAGCGTTCATTAATATTTCTCTGCATTCTCTTTCATCCTTCTCCAATTGAGCTTTCAACTCATCCAGCCCATCAAATTTTACTTCATCTCTTATTTTTTTTACAAGAATAATACTCAAGGTCTGGTTATAAATATCTATATTAAATTCAAATAAGTGCATTTCAATACTGCTTGCTTTGTCTTCAATGGTTGGATTGGTTCCAATCGAAAGCATGCCATTAAACTGTTTCCCATTCAATATGGCTCGTGCGGCATATATTCCATTACCTGGAGCCCTTTTTAAGGGGTCGCTTATTTGAATATTAGCCGTTTTATAGCCCATTTTACGTCCCAATTGCATACCTCGCTCAACACTTCCACTAAAAGTGTATGAATAGCCCAAATACTGATTGGCCAGTGCAATGTTACCCATTTCAAGCGCTTTCCTGATTTTGGTACTGCTTACTGTAATTTCTTCAACAGTCTTGGCATCAATTTGTTCCACCATAAAACCAAAAGCTTCACCAAATTTTTCAAGATCTATCATACTGCCTTCGCGATTCTTCCCGAAACGATGATCATAACCTACAATCATTTTAATTGGGTTGAGGTGTTTTACGATCAAATCACGCACATATTCCAGTGGCGTTAGATTACTTATTTTCTCGTCAAAAGGAAGCACTATTAAAATGTCAATACCCAACTTTTCGAGCAGTACTTTCTTTTCTTCTAAAGTGGTTAATAATTTAAGGTTATTATCCTCTGGTTGGATGATAAATCTAGGGTGCGGGTAGAGGGTAATCAGCACACTGTCACCATTCAGCCGTTTGGCTTCATTAATCACATGATTCAATATACCTCTATGGCCCACATGAACCCCATCAAAGGTGCCCTGTGTAATGACTGCATTTGAAATTTTATCTATGTTTTCTAAACCTTCGAAAACTCTCATACTTTACCTTCTATCTCTAAATCATCTATTTCAACTGCATTGTCTAATGTATAGTTGCCTATGGCTTCACGCACTAATTTAGTTAAATGACCACCGCTATCTAACGCTTTTCCAAAATCGCGTGCAATGGACCTAATATAGGTTCCCTTTCCACAAACAATCTTAAAATGCACATCAGGAAGGTTGATTTCTGTAATTTCAAAACTTGCTATTTGGACTGTTTTGGGTTTTATCTCAGGAGTCCCTCCCGCTCGTGCAATTTGGTAAGCCCGCTGGCCTTTCACTTTAACCGCGCTATGTGCAGGTGGGATTTGTTGTATTTCTCCAACAAACTGATGAGTAGCTTCATGAATCATTTCGTGGGTGATATGTTCCGTAGGATATTCCTGATCTACTTCTTGTTCTAAATCAAAGCAAGGTGTGGTTGCCCCTAAACGAATGATACCTGTGTATACTTTAGGCATTTTTTGAAGTTCTTCAATTTTTTTTGTAGCTCTACCTAAACAAATAATCAGGACACCTGTAGCTAAGGGGTCTAAAGTGCCAGCATGGCCAACCTTTTTCGCTTTAGTAAGATATTTAATTTTCTTAACCAACTGAAAGCTGGTCCAAGTATAGGGTTTGTCGAAATGAAGAATTTTACCTTCAGTTAAATCAGCTTGACTGAGTTTCATTTAATATTTCTGAATGCGCTCGTTGAATAAGTCAATGTCACCATTTAAATCGTTTTTCCGGATAAACTGCAAATTGTAGGTTCCATTAGATAAAAAACTGAGGTCTAGTGTTAATACCAATTCACCGCATCCTACCTCTTTCAATAGGCGATCAAATACTATTTTGCCTGTGCCCATATCATGTACACGAATCGTGTAATAATCATTCGTAGCATCATTTAATGTGCTAAATTTATAATAATAGATACCATCATTACTTGGGTTTGGAAAGACTTGAGCAGTTTCATCCTTAAAGGTACTTGTTTCCGGAATAAAGCGCAGTCTACCAATATACGTACCGGCCGTTGGTTTTCCTTGAAAGCCAAGGGAATTTGAAAGGTACAGCACATCGTCCGTATCGTATTTACGCTGAATACCTGTGTAATCACCCCATCGTTCCATTGTATCGGGCACAAAACTATTGATGATATCATTTCCTGTTTTTATGCGTATGATTGGACTCACACTCGTGTTTCTTACAATTTTCACCATGGATACACCAGGGAATACGGTTTTGGATGAATGCGAGAAGGATAACACTGCTCGATGATCTGTATTGCCTTTGCCCATATAAGCCATGCTGGGATAACCAAAATCCATGCTGTCAGAGGTAATTAAAGTGTTGCTTATTTTCCAAACGCCAGATGGTTTTGTGATGGAACCATGCATAATGGAAGGTGCCGTAGTTTCAAAATTGATGCTATTCTGGGCATATTGAATATGTCCATAATAATAAATAGCGGTTAATACTCGGCTATCATTGGTTTGCAATCTAAAGTTTGTTTGGGGTTGATATGCGGAACCCGCTAATCCATAATCGATACTTGATTTAAGCACCTCATAAGCGTATTTCGCTTGACCACTTCTTTGCGTGTTGCTAAGGGTATGAATGAAAAGACTATCGTTTCGCAAATCTGAGGGACGCACACTTAAAAAGTACATTTCTTTTCGAGGTGATTTGTGATATTGATCAACCGGGCAAATGCTCCAGATTGATTTGTTGTTGTGTTTGATGTTGTGCCAGAGGGTTGTTTCTAGCTTACGATCATTGTATAATTGCCCTTTGTCAATCTGCCAGATTACACTTTGCTTAAAGGCAGTTTGCCAAGTTGCGCTATCTTTTAACAAATTTACCGTGATGAAAATATCTCCCTCAGATTGCGACAAAATGGGGTAATCAGTCCAGCTCTTATCATCTAAAGGATTTCCTTCTAAATGATAGATACTGTATCCGCCTGCAGCATCATTGGTATGCGAAATCGCTACCACAATACGTGTATCAAAACTTACTCTTCCGTCTAACCAAGCAACAATGAAACGATCACTTACTGGATCATACATTGCTTTAGGGTCATAACTGCCGGTTAATGATTTTTTACCATTGGGCCAATCATTTTTTGCTTCGATACGACCAAAGAAGGACAGGCCTACGTTGTAGCTTAAATTACTCCCTCCTTTATAAACTCGAATGGTGCTATTTAACACACTTATTACATCGCCATTATTTCCAACACACATGTGGTTGTCATTGGGCACGCTGGTTGTAAATAATGAATCGACAAAACCGCCTTCAACAAAAGGTAAATTCGGGCCATCTGCAGAAGTGGTATCCATATCAACCCTTCGATCTAATTTTTTATGGTATAAATCCCGAGCTGCATTTAAGACTCGTTTTTTGTCTGCATAATTATCGCTGCTGAAAGGAGCAGGAGCAAGTTGTTTAAAGCTGAACGTGTCAATCTTATTATGCAATGCAGCAATGTTTGAGTTTCCAATTGGTATTAATGAGAATTGCTTGGTTTGAACCTGCGCAGTGAGCAATGAGTTCACCAATAGGAAAAGTGAAAGGAGTAAATTTTTAATCATAATTGGCCAGAACTAACAAACTTAATTAAAATACATCTTTTTATAGGAATATTCCATGTATTAAGAAGGTAATATTCTAAATCTTATCAACCCTTCTTTGATGTCTTCCGCCTTCAAATTCGATATTCAAGTATGCTTTGACAATATCAACTGCTTTTTCTTGGGTAATAAATCGAGCAGGTAGACAAAGTACATTGGCGTTGTTGTGCTGACGTGTCAGTGAAGCGATTTCTTCTGTCCAAGCCAATCCTGCACGAATACCTTTATGTTTATTGGCAGTCATGCATACTCCATTACCACTTCCACATATTAAAATTCCAAGCGAACCTTCATTGTTGGTTATACTTTCGGCAAGTGGATGGGCAAAGTCTGGGTAATCCACACTGTCCTCTGAGGTAGGTCCTAAATCAATCAATTCATAAGGAGATAATACATCTTGAGCGATCAAGAATGACTTTAATTCAACTCCTGCATGGTCTGAGGCGAGATATATCTTTTGTTTCATATTATAGGTTTTCAATTAGCTTTTTTCTGGCTTTCTTTTCTACTCGCTTCACAATGTGAATTCCAATTTCATAAAGCACTATGAGTGGCACCCCCAGCAGAAATTGACTTAGCACATCGGGTGGGGTTACTACAGCAGCTAAGATAACAATAACGATGATAGCGTACCTTCGATTCTTTTTTAGAAATGCACTGTCAATTAGGCCAATAACCGCGACAAAGTACATGATGATAGGTAATTGAAATATCAAACCGGTAGCAAGGCTTAAAGTTGTAACGAGATTGATTACGGATTGAAAGGAAAAGTTGTTTTGAATGGTGGGCGATAGTTTGAAGTTTCCAAAGAAATTGAGTGAAATTGGAGCTAGCATGTAATATCCAAATAACACACCCAGCATAAATAGGAGCGATGTGTAAAACGTGAACATTCGTGTTTTCTTTATATCCTTAGCCGCAAGTGCGGGCTTAACAAACAACCAGAATTGATTGATGATCAAAGGAAATGCTAAAATGATGCCCCCAATGAATGCAATTCTAAAACTGTATAAAAACTGACCTGCAACATTTAAGTTTTGGGCATTCAATTCTACTGAGCTTAAACAAAGTCGATCGCTTCCATAAATGCGATGACCCAAACTACAAAGCGCTTTAATGGTAGGAAACGTATCTTTAGCAGGTGCAAAAATGATGTCTTCAACCAGAAACTGTGCAAAAATGAAGCATACAATGGTGCCTGCAAAAACGTATATGGCCGACCGGAATAAGTGCTTTCTAAGATCATCGAGGTGCTCGATGAAGGTCATTTCTTTATCTTCTTTTACCTGGTCTAATGGCATAATTACATTACCATTCCTCCACAAACATTAATGGTTTGTCCTGTAATATATGAACTGGCATCAGAAGCAAGAAAAAGACATGCATTGGCAACATCTTCTGTAGATCCACCACGTTTTAAAGGAATGGTTTTAATCCAACTGGCCTTAACTTCTGCATCTAAAGTGTCTGTCATTTCAGTTTCTATAAACCCTGGAGCAATGGCATTGCAACGCACATTTCTTGCTCCCAATTCTTTAGCAACTGATTTGGTGAATCCGATCATACCTGCTTTGGAAGCCGCATAATTTGCTTGTCCTGCATTACCCGTAATTCCCACAATTGAGGTCATGTTTATAATGGATCCTGCTCTATTTCCTAAGAAATGTCGCAAGAAGGCTTTGGTTAAGTTAAATGCACTTTTTAGATTGGTGTCTATCACGGCATCCCATTGCTCTTCAGTCATTCGCATGAGTAACGTATCTCTGGTGATTCCTGCATTATTAATCAAAACATCAATTTTTTCAAAATCCGCGAGTACAGTGGTGGCCAATTCTTCAGAAGCAGTAAAATCAGCAGCATTGCTTTGATATCCTTTTGCTTGAATGCCATACTCCTTGGTTAACTCAGCTTCAAATGCCCGCGCTTTGTCTACTGAACTTGCGAATGTGAATACGATATTGCACCCTTGCTGAGCAAATTTCTGTGCAATTCCTTTTCCAATTCCTCTTGAAGCACCGGTAATTAGTGCGGTTTTTCCTTTTAGTGAATACATAATAAGTGTTCGATTTTGTTACGCAATATTAAGCGTTTTTTAGAGATTATTGAATAGGCAATAGATATTGTCCGTTGAACGAAATAAAAAGTAAAAAAGCGATCATTTATTGTGGTAAGTTCGATTCTTTAAATGAGAAAATTAATTCTATCAATACTTATACTTTTATTTGCCAGTAGTTCTGTTAGTGCGCAAATTCAAAAATCATTCATTATCAAAAACCGTTGGAATGAAACAGTGCGCGCCTTTCATGAGGGTGATAAAGTTGAATTTACCACCGATACGGATAGTACCGAAACGCAATTTTTTCGAGGAATTCTGAGCATCCCTGATAGCATAACGGTTATGGTCGGATCGACTCGAATTGGGTTAGATTCCATTACTCAAGTAGCAGTATTCACCAAAGGGTATATAGCAGAAGGAAGTATTTTAATGATAGTAGGTGCAGCGGGTGCAACCGGTTTTGCCTTAGCTGTTGCATTAATGTCTGATTCTTATTACCACCCACTCACCTTGATTGTAGGTGTACCTCTTGCCATATTATCATCAATCGTAGCTGTACCTAGCATTATGGCTGGCGTTCGGGTTTTTAAGGGTAAGCGGCTAAAATTGAATCTCGGTGATACAGCGATGATTGAAATCACTGATTTGTCCAAATCACCCAAAGGGTGGGGCTTGAAACACCGGATTCATAATTGATTGATTATGAATCTATCTGCTATTACTGCTTAACTTTCTTTTTTCGGTCTCCTCTACGTACTGCATAAACTGCACTTAGAATAAGCACCAAGCCAAGAATTTGTAACCCCCGTATATTTTCCCCATCCCATAAACCCCAAAGGATGGCAAACAGCGGCATAATAAAGGTTACTGTAGAGGCAAAAAGGGCTGAATTCAATTGCACTAATCGGTTAAAGAGCACCATACTTAAAGTAGATCCAAATACACCCAGGATCACCATCAATCCAAGTGCCTCATAAAACTGGGTATTGATTTCTGGCGTATGATGATGAAGGGAGAAGGGCATGGCAATTAAACCCAAAATAGCCCCAAAAATAAACGGGGTAGAACCCGAAATAATGGGTTTTAAATCGGTAAGTCTTGATTTAATAATATTTGAACTAAAACCATAACAAAGCGAACCGACAAATGGAAATATGGCATACCACATATTGTTAATTTCTCCATGCGCATCATTGCCTTGGATTACGAACAAACATCCTAGCAGTCCCATTGCAGCGCCAATATAATGCATCGTTTTTCCTTTAAATGAAAAGAAGAATACACCCAGTATTAAGGTAAATATCGGAGCCAAACCATTCAGTATGCCTGAAGTAGCACTATTGATTTCTTCACTTGCCACAGCAAATAGAAAACTGGGTATTGCATTCCCAATGATACCCACAAGTAATAAGGCAGTCCAATGCCTCTTGGAAAATGTTTTGAATTGCTTATACACTAAGGGTAGTGCTACCGCGCCCGCAAAGATCAAGCGCAGGGAAGAAATTTGAATGGGGTCAAACACTGGGTTGACCTTTTTCATAATGATAAAAGAGGATCCCCAAACAGCGCTTAAGAACAAGAGAATTACGTATGATAGTAATGTATGGTTATCTTTCAGTTTAGCGCGTTGCAATGATGTAGTCGGTTATGATTTTATTGAGGAATTCGGTATTGGTTAGTTTTCCTTTTTCTACTTGTAAAAGGTGAATGATTTTATCGGCTGCTCTATCAATTAGTTTTCTGCTTTGCGCAATATTTTTCCCTTTGTTTTCATTAAGCAGAGTCTTTAGAATTATCACGTCCTTCTCATGCAAACGTCTTACTTCTGGAAAGGTTACTTCATAGGTTTTTGCGGTATCAATATCGGTAATCTCTTTCAAGGTGAATCGAGCACTTTTTTTCTTAACAATTACGGTGGTTCCAGCAAATAAATCGCCTAAACTTTGCCCTCTTTTTGAGAAACTGATTAAAATGATGGGAAGCAATCCAAAAGACAAGCCGATTTCAATGAGACGGATTACATGCCGTGAGAAATATTCTACATTGGTGCATTGCCTGCCGTAATTGGAAACCACAGAAATACCCAAGGCGATTTTACCCACGCTTTGCCCGTTGGTGAACATTTCGACAAACATGGGGGTAAAAAAACCAACAATACCAATGATAATATAGGCCATTTCTTCATTGCTTATGTTTTTTAAAATCACATAAAGCAAAATGAAACTGATCCAATAAACGAAAAAATCGATCACAAATGCAGCGATTCGCATTAGGGCTCCTGCTTGATTGTAGGTCACTTCAACCCCATTTGTGTTTTTGAATTTTATTGTTTTCAAAATTTTTTAATGCGCTGTAAAAGTAACATATTTGGAGCAATAGTTTTCCGTGCTCGAATCAGAATTTATAAAAAGTAATCAGAAGAAATGGTCAGACCTTGAATCGGATTTAAAACTAGACAAAGCAGATTATTTCGAAGACTTTAATCAGCTTTCTGACGACTCCTCCTTTTCACAAACTTATTATAAGAATCGCTCCATTCGGGTTTATTTAAATCAGCTCATGGTTCATCTTCAGAGTAAGATGTTGAATAAGCGGGGCAAGTTGGAACGGAATTATGGCAAATTTTGGTTTGAGACCATACCCCAAGCCATGTATTATGCACGCAAGACTTTACTTATTTCATTTTTAGTTTTTCTGGTGTTTACGGGCATTGGTTATTATTCGGCTTCTCAAGATGCCAACTTTACTCGAGAAGTATTTGGCAATGCATATGTTACTGAAACTATAAAGAATATAGAAAAGGGAGACCCCATGGCCATCTATAAGAATGAGACGCAGTTTAAAATGTTTCTTCGGATTGCCCAAAACAATATTCGGGTTGGACTTTTTGCTTTTGCCTTGGGCTGTTTGTTTGGCATAGGTAGTTTATTTACTATGCTCATGAATGGAATCATGATTGGGGCATTCATGTATTTTTTTTATTCAAGGGGATTGGCAACAGACTTTAATTTAGCCGTTTGGATGCACGGTACCTTTGAAATAGCAATGTTGATTATTGAAGCAACTGCAGGGTTTGTCATGGGCCTAGGCTTGGTGAACAAGGGAAATTATACCACGCTGCAAAGCTTTTACATCTCATCACGAAATGGCATTTACATATTAATCGCGACCGTACCGTTCACCATTTTTGCAGCATTTATCGAATCTTACCTTACGCGTTATACTGAAATCCCAAATGCTCTGCGCGCTGTATTTATCATAAGCTGTTTGCTGTTTACCCTGTATTATTTTGTGATCTATCCAATTATAAAACATAGGCGTGGTGCCTTTATCAATAATCATCCTGAGGTTGAAGTAATTGATGAAAGCAGTGCAGATCTTTTACACTATAGAAAATTTCGCTTTCCAATGACTGAAGCTATTAACGCCATTCGGCCCGGAATCGGCAAAGCCATTAAATACACCTTGTTGGCGTTGGTTATTCTGATAACTGGAGCCTATTTCTTTGGTCAGCAACTTATTGCCGATATTCGGTTTGGATCTATCAGTGGATTTATGGGAGAAGTGAATTGGATTAATACCTTTCTAAATATGTATTGGCTTCCCAATAATACCCGGGCACTATTCAGTAGTAACTATTTCTTGTTCTCTTCTCCAGTGATTGGTTTGCTGTTGTATACCCTATTGAATCCAGCAATATCCAGTTATACTTCTGGAAAAAGCCAATGGAAATTGAGTCATGCGATCATTTTTTCCCTTTACTTTATTCTCGTTGCATTGGTCTTGCATTATTTTAATTTCTTCTTTGCCCTCATTTCCTTGCCCTTTGTTTTTGCGATAGGTGTGGGCATTATCATGGGAGAACGGCCCGATCACGTTGTAATCAATGCGTTTAAATATGGCATGTTTAAAGGCAATAATTGGATCGCCATATTATTGGTTGGATTGGTAACGCTGCTGCTAGCATACTTGCTGCACAGTCCCTTGTTTTGGTCCTTAAGTTATGTGGTTCAACTGTTTTATTTAAAGGAAGATTTGGCCTATTCAGACTTGATCCGAGGCATCTTGCTTTTTATGGCATACATGACCATGCTCGTTTTCGTATTGCTCTATTATATGAATGTGGCTGCGAATTATTTGTACAATAAGGAAATGGCTACCCATGAAGAATTGAGGCAACGGATTGATCAAATGGAAGTGAATAAACAAATTCTTGGTTTTGAAGTGGAATAAGGCCAATATAAAAGGAGCAGTGATAATTGTTTTTATTGGACTTTTATCCATTCAGGCTGTTGGTCAGGAATCCTATCAAAATACTCCTTTAAGCATTGAGGAGACCCGAGAAGCCGTGCAGTCTGCGCGCAGGGGGGTTGATTTTAGTGATGAGTATATACCCAAACCAAAGAGAAAATCAGAAAGCAAAACAAGTCCCAATGGCTCTAAAGGCAATGGCAGGGGTAGGTCTGGGAGAAGTAGTCCATCTGCTAATCCACCAGGGGGTGTAGGTACAGTTCCATTAATTGCAAAGATTGTTTTGGTGTTAGTAGCGCTAGGCTTGTTGGCATTTATTCTGATTAGTATTTTTGGTAAAGGTTCAAGAAACCTCGGCAAGATGGTGTATCATGCTGAAACGGAAGAGTTTGCAAAATTGAATCTAGAAGACCCCTTGCATGAAGAATTGGGCAAGGGAAATTATCGGCTCGCATGTAGAATTTTATACCTACAAATGCTACAGGAAATGGTTATGTGGCGAGCAATACTATGGCGAAATGAAAAGACCAATTGGGATTATTATTTCGAAGCAATGAATCATGGAAAAGTGCATGCAACTATACTCCATTCAATTACCAATCAATACGACCATTTGTGGTATGGTGAGCAAGAACCCAATTTGGATGAATTCAATCATTTTAATCAGCTAATTAATCAATTGAAAAATTGAATAAATCGAGTCGCAATATCATTTTCATTCTGGTGGGCATTATTGCGCTGCTGGCCTTGCTGTGGTTTTACACTAAAGACGGGGATAAAAAGTATGACTGGGATGCTTCTTTAGACCCACAAGATAAGAATCCCTATGGTTTGAGTGTATTTGCGAAAACACTTCAAAAAAAGTACCCTTCATTTATCAAGTTTACTCAACATACCATACGTAATTTGGCAGAAGAAGATGCCAGAGTAGATTATTTTGCAGTTGGCCACAGCCTAAATTATACACGTAGTGAATTGGACACCCTCTATCAATTTGTGCGCAGAGGAAATTCGGTCTTCTTCTCTTATAAATTTATAAGTGATACCACGCTGATGAAGTTTGGAATTCCAAAATACGAACTCGATATCCATCGGCTAAAAGCCTCAAAAGTAGGCGTTAATTTTACCCATCCCAAACTGAAAAAAGATTCCCTAATTCAATTAAATCACCATGAAAGTTTTAAAGATAAATCCCCTTTTGTTTGGACTTATCTCACTCCTGTATCCGAATTTGGGGGGAAGGGATTGCTACAGATTTCTTCTGAAGATTTTTTTGAGGAAGAGTTTGATGATGATGACTATGATGATGAAGCTGAATATTATGACGAGAAGGTAATTGAAGATGGAGAAGTTGTTGTTGAAGATGCCGAAGAAGTTGATAATGTGTTTGGGGAAGAAGATACCCTAGCGCTTGGTGACAGTCTATATAGTGAGCCGGTGGGTTTTGATGAGAATATTGAATTTTATGTTGATGAAAGCGATTATTATGGAGCTGATATCTTAGATGAGGTTGAACCGATTGAAGCGGTTGCAGATATTGCCTATATCAATGTGAAGGAAAAGGTGATATGCAAACGATATAAAGTAGGGGATGGATACGTTTACGTATTGTCTGAACCCTTGGTGCTGACTAATTTCTATTATTCCAATGATACGACTGCGGAGGTAGCCCAAGGAATTTTAAGTCATTTTAATTCCGATAAATGTATATTGGATATTGAAGCCACCCATTTTAAGCGGGGAAGTATTTCAATTGATGCAAGTAATACACCGCTGCAATATATGCTGAGTAAAAAATGGTTTAAGATTGGAATATATGCCTTACTGTTTTGTGCTATTATGTTCATTGTGCTCAGTTCATTTAGAAAACAACGCCCTGTTCCTGTCTTTAATTTACCAGAAAACAAGAGCATTGAGCAAATCAAAAATATAGCAGCTGTTTTGTATCACGATAAAGACATTAAGCGTCTCAAGGAGTACTTAAAAACTTCATACAACTACTGGAGAAATGAGCATCAACATAGATTAGATAAAGGAATAGAAGAGCAAACTGATTTAGAGCGTTTGGAGTTTTTAGAACGCAAAGACATTTGGGATGCCAGCCAAATCAAAGAATTTCAAATAAAATTTAATAAACTAAAATCGATATATGGAAACTAACGATATAACACCAGAAGAGTCACAGGTGCCTAATGTACCTTCAACGTCACCACCTATATCCAATGAAGTGCAAGATGCGCTAGGAACACTTAAAACGGAATTGGGTAAGGTGATCATTGGTCAAGAAGAAAACATTACGCTCAGTTTTGCTGCATTGCTGATTGGAGGTCATGTGTTGCTCGAAGGCGTGCCTGGAGTGGCTAAAACATTGATTGCAAAGTCCATGGCAAAGGCCATTGATTTGGACTTTTCACGGGTACAGTTTACCCCAGATTTAATGCCCAGTGATGTAACCGGAACATCAGTCTTTAATATGAAAAATTCGGTTTTTGAATTTAAAAAAGGCCCTGCATTTACCCAGATTCTACTGATTGATGAGATCAACCGGGCACCTGCTAAAACGCAGGCAGCATTATTTGAAGTGATGCAGGAAAAGCAAATTACCAATGACAATGAAACGTACAAAATGGAGTTGCCTTTTTTCGTGATGGCTACGCAGAATCCAATAGAGCAAGAAGGCACCTATCAATTGCCTGAAGCACAGTTGGATCGATTTATTTTTAAGCTGATAGTGGACTTGCCAGACGAAATAGGTGAAATGGCCATATTGAGTCGATATAAAGATGATTTTTCAGAAAATCATTCCGATCAAATTAAACCGGTATTAAGTGCTAAACAGATAAGTCAATGCTCTGCCTTTATTGAAAAGGTAACCATATCAGATCAATTACTGCAATACATAAGTCAAATTGTGGTGGCAACACGTAAACATCCAGATATTTACTTAGGAGGTAGCCCGCGTGCTTCATTAAACATACTGCGATCCGCCAAAACTATTGCTGCAATTAATGGCAGAAGCTTTGTGACACCAGATGATATCAAGTATGTAAGTGTTTTTGTACTCAATCATCGAATCATTCTACAACCTGAAAGAGAAATGGCAGGCATTCAAACTACTGAAGTGATTGCTGAAATCTTCAATACCATAGAAGTTCCGAGATAGATTGTTAAAAATATATTTTACAAATCGATTTTACCTGGGCTTGCTGTCACTTTGCGCATTGTTGTTTTTGGTGCAACTGAATCGGTTGTTTTTTTCTGTTTTTATTATTGTTGCAGCGATCCTTTTGTCGCTTAGTTTGCTGGAGCTATTGTTGCTTTTCTCATCCAAGTCACCCATATATGTGTCCAGAAGATTGCGGTCTAATTTATCCTTAGGAGATGAGGAACCCATTACACACACCCTGCGTAATAATCTTTCCTTTCCGATTCAATATGTATTGCGCGATAAATTCCCGCAACAATTACAGCAACGCAATTTTAAATTATCGGGGTGGTTGAAACCCTCTGACAAGAAAACCATTCGAACCATTGTAGTGCCCAAAGTCAGAGGCGAGTACGATTTTTCGTACATCGATCTATTTCTAAATGTAGGTTTTGGATTCATCCAAAGACGGGTAGAATTCCATCAACCTTTTTTGGCCAAGGTATACCCTTCGGTTATTCAATTAAAGAAATACAGCATCAACAACATTAAGAATTCGGTACTATTTTATGGGGTGAAAAAAGTGCGCAAAATTGGCCACAGCTATGACTTTGACCATATCAAGCAATACGCGGTAGGAGATGATGTGCGGAGTATCAATTGGAAGGCCAGCTCACGGAGGAATGAACTGATGATTAATCATTATGAAGATGAAAAATCACAGGCGGTGTATTGTATTATAGATAAATCACGCACAATGAACATGCCTTTTAATGGAATGTCGTTGTTGGATTATTCGGTGAATGCTACTTTGGTAATTGCCAGCGCTGCTTTGCAACATCAAGATAAGGCAGGCCTGATTACCTTTTCAGATGTATTGGGCAATGTGTTGCCAGCAGCAAATAGCAGCATACAATTGAATCGAATCAATGAGTCGCTATACAATCAGAAACATCGCAAGACCGAAGCCAATTACAATTTGCTCTATTACAGCCTACGCAAACTGACGCGTAAAAGGAGTCTGTTTTTCATGTTCACCAACTTTGAGAGCATGCCAGCATTGAATCGCCAATTGGATGTGCTATTGAGTCTGGCCAAGCACCATGTGTTAGTTGTAATCTTATTTAAGAACACGGAAGTAGAAGACTATTATAATGCCCAGATCGACTCTAAAGCGAAGATGTTTGAACAAGCCGTGGCAGAAAAATACCTAACGGAGAAGCATAAAATTGTAAAAAAGTTAAGAAGTTATGGAATCCGTTGCATCTATACCGCACCTGAAGACCTCACTGTAAATACGCTCAATGAATACATCGAGCTGAAAGCCCGCGGGGTGATTTAAGCTATTCTTTAATAAATTTCTGGGTCCAGATTTGTCCATTTTGCTCAATTTGCAAAATATAGACTCCTTGATTTAGCCTATTCACATCAATGGTATGATCCATGTATCCCTCTTTAGATTGAATCAAGGCTCCACGTAAATCAATGATGCGATAACTGAATTCCTTCTGGTTAGCCATAACCAAATGTAAGTCGCGTGAAGTAGGATTTGGATATACCGATAAGCTTCCTTTCTTAACAATCGTAGGTGTGCTCACCAAACGGTCTACGCTGCAAACTACAGCATTGGTAGGGAAGTAGTGTTCATCGTTCATGATTACTATTGCGGTATTCTTAATTTGATCGTTTAAGCCGTGTTTGCGGTCAAATACCGACTTAAACTTTATGTACCCTTCATCATTGATTATTTCTGGATTTGCCGCTGCATTAGCGGCTAAGTTTAATCCACTAAATGTATAAATCAAATATCCAATATTCGGGTCCACAGGGTCTTGTTCGATGGTATTGGTAAAAGGGTGACTGCTTGCAATGGTTTGCGTATATAAGAAATTATATCTTAGGTCTAGCGTGTCAATTACAACAACTTCATTTACGATGTCATTGGTTCTATTTTGGAAAGTAATTTGATATTCGATGATGGTATCGGTGGCAGCAATAGAAGCCAATTCACCTTGGGGTTGGCCAGGCAAACCTTGTTCCTTCAAAGCAGCTTGGTCTTCATTGGTAATCAATTGTGAGAAGAAATCTTCACCAGTTTCTACTTCAACCTGGTTGTTATATTCATGATCGATTTCAAACTCCAATTTGTTATTAACTACATCTGCATTGTCTTGGATGCCATAAACCACTGTGATAAAGGTTGTCTCTAAGGGTTTAAGGTTTGGCAAATTCCACGTGATGGTTGTATCGGTAACTTCATGTTTTTTGGGAGTGAGCGTAATCAAATCTTTCATCTTAGTAGTACCATTCAGGGTAACCTTGATCCTTGAAGCTTCAGCCAAGCCAATATTCGTGATTAGATAGGTCATCGCATTCTTTCCAGCTTTTCGAATGCGCTGTCCACTATGGACAATAATTCGGGTATCCAACTTCGCTTTGTTTATTCCGATAGGTGAAATGGCAATCGCTTTAGGTATTACCGATTTAGTAGGCATTTTTATATCATTGGAATCCTGCACACATAAGGAATATTTGAATGCACGATTATCCATCAATACATTGGGCATTTTGTTTTCCGTTTTTTGATAATAGTAATAGAATCTACTTAAATCATCGGTAAATACGGCCGCTCGATCGGAACCAAAACGAATGGAGCGTTTCCTAACTGGAATATCAACTCCACTGTCATAAGCACAATTGGTGTTTAAGTCTAAATACAAATTACCGTAGATCAACTTTTCAGCCGGCTTGTAACGTCCCATATATTGAAATGGCGTTTGAGAAATGGGGTAGGGTCCCAATAGGTGCTTTCCGACAATATAAAGACCGTGTCTGGTTGAGTCAATGAATTTGCAGTCTTGGGCAAGGTTAATGGTATTCCAAAATGTATTATATGCAATCCAACCAGTTTTTATGTTTCCAATGGCAAGCTCAAAATCACCTACTGCATGTATGGTATTGTTATAGGATATCAGCTGGTTCAGTCGATTGATTTTACTTATACCCAGGCTATAATCGGTAGTTTTATTGGCGGCAATATCAATTCTGAAAAACTGATCATTGCTACTCGCACTGTGAATGATTACATCGTTACCTAAAAAGGTGAATTTGTCCGCTTTAAGAAAGGGCTTGGTTACAAGATTCCATTCACCATTTTTCATATACGTAAACCCTTTTACTGCTTTGCCTGCAGCAGTACCAAAATTGCCACTTACAAATAATTTGTCATTTTGATAAGCAATTTGACTTACCGCACCATTGACTCCAGGCACATCATTGACATTTGTAATCGGGTAAAATATATGTTCATGAAATTTACCAATATTCATAAAACGCGTTTTGGCAAGCGAATCAAAAATACCACCAAATAATAGGGTGTCTTTTTTCCATGCCACGGTGTTTACCAAAGATTCATCTTTAAACTGGTTAAATCGTGCTGATGCTAACCAATTTCCGTTTTTGTAAATCAAAATGTTCTTGTATTGGGTTACAGCTGGAGCAATTTGATAAGTAAAACGGCCATAAATTACCACACTCTTATCAGGTCCAATGGCAATTCCTCGCACAGATGCAGAGCTGTCTAAAAGGATGGCTTTTTTCAAGGACCAAAAAAATTGATTATAATAAGAGAGATAAAGCACAATACGCTTATCCACATTACGCCTAACAATATAGGCTTGATATAAACCGGATTCATCTCCAGAAACACCAACCACAATTTTGGATTGAAGATCAACAGGTTTGATTACAACACTTTGTGCTTGTAATTCAAAAGAACCCAAGATCAACCCAATGATGATCATTAATTTAAGTAGCCTTTTTCCCTCGTTCATTCGTTTTTTCATACTCCTTATTTTAAATGGTACCTAATTCCAAAATCCAATTGAGCCCCACTGGGTTTAAGTGCAGGGTTATTCGAATTTATAATGTTTCCGGCTTCCCTGATATTTAATCGTCCATATATTTCTGTTAGGGGTGTTATGCGGTATCCAACTCTTGCCAATAAAGACAAGCCTAAATTGATTTTCGCTGTATTCGTATTTGAACCCCCATAGTTTACTAAGTAATTGTTGTTGTCCTTGTACCAAAGTTCTTTGGTGTTAATCAGGTTGATGTTTAAACCTGTGCCAAATTGAACATTCATTTTGCCCAGCTGCAAGGCTTTAAATTGAAAATGCAATGGAATGCTATTGATTACCACACGACTTGAATTATTTTGGTTGATGGTGGTGTCTCTAAAGTTCTTTTTAAAATAACCAATGGTATCTCCACCTGGCCCAAGGTGCGGGAATGAATCGTATAATTGAATATTACGCAGGGTGGTGGTATACGTATAGTTGCTTTTTTCAAGTCCACTGTAGAATGAAAAACGCGCATACTGAATGCCAAAATGGGCTTGGTAGGTTAACCCATTTGTTGGCGTAGCATTGGCAAATGGCGAAGTAGGAGATAAGAACCCAAGACCAAGCTGTGCATAATAGCTGATGCGCGGTTTAGGGAGGAATTTATTCCGATTGAATTTATTTAATGATTGGGCTGAGATGGCAGCAGCGGCAAAAGGATTGATACTGCGTTGACCAGAAAACCAATTTTCCTCAGGCACTTTACTAGCCGGATTGAAATTGTTTACATCTGGATTATTACCATTGGTTTCTGATTTGATCAAAGGATCTGGGTCGGCTTGAACGATACGAACGCCTTTGTTCTGATTTACACTTGGATTCGAATGGTTGGTAGGTTTCTTTTGAGGGGTAATGGGTGTGCCATCAGATCCCTCATTTTCTGGGTCAACCGTTGGGTCTATTGCAGGATCTGCCGCAGGTTTTCGCTTGGCCTTAGGTTTTGGACTTGTGCTAGACTTGGTAGCGCCTGGATTTGTGTTGGTCTCAGGTTTAGCATCTACGCTTCCTTTTTCGATATACGGTGAACGGGTATTCCTGTTTTTTGACCCAATGCCTGATGTGCTTGCATGCTCACCAGAAGCCGATTCATTGCAAGTGCCATTTGCATTTGTGCCCTTTGTACTGCTGATTTGCGCTGGGGTATTCGGGTCGATTTCATTTGGATTGTCTGTTGTAGATGGATCCAATATCGCAACTGGTTTATCTTGCAGGCTAGGGATATTCTGATTTGAAGCAGTCTCAGTTGCCTGTTTTTGGTTTTTAGTTATGCTATTGTAAGCCGTATAACCGCCAAACGACAAGAGCGCAATAATACCAATGATCAAAGTGTATTTGCCAGCAGCTTTAAAACCAAATGCCTTATCCGATTTTGCCATAGGTAATGCACTAAAAGGAGGAATATCAGTCACTGCATGCTCATATCCATCAAATTGATCCTTCCATGCTTCATCATGCAATTTGTCATTGATCTCTGCAAAACCACCTTCTACAGGATGTTTGTAGCCTTTTAATGGCTTAAACAAATCGTCTATATGTATATTTTCCTTAGACACTGTTTCGATAACCCATTCTACTTACTACCAATGATTGCAATTGTTTTCTTGCTCTATTTAATTGACTCTTGGATGTTCCTTCTGAAATATTGAGCTGTTCTGCTATTTCTCGATGCGTATACCCTTCAACGGCATATAAATTAAATACCATCCGATAACCATCGGGAAGTTCTTGAAGCATTGCGATCAGCTCTGCATGATTGATTGCTGAGACTGCATCTGCTGAAACATCATGTCGATTGTTGACTGCATGTTCCATGCCCGCATTATCATCTATATACTCATATCGCTTGTTCTTTTTCAAGTGATTGAGCGTAGTGTTAATCATTATACGAGTCATCCATGTGTCAATTTTACTTTCTGCTTTAAATCCATCAATGTGTTTAAACACTTTAACGAACCCTTCTTGCATTGCATCTTTGGCTAAATCAATATCTCTACAATAGCGCACACATATCCCCATCATCTTGCTTGCAAAATGGTTATACAAAGCCTTTTGGTATTTAGCTTTCCCATTCTGACAGCCCTTTACTACTTTTTCTATATTGAGTTGTTGCTTCAAATACAATTGTGATGGTTTGACTATGCAAGATACAAAATGGTTGCATGAACCCGAAACTTTTTGTCAACCTAAGTGTCACTTGTGTTTGAGGTTAATCCAATAATGAATTCGTTGGTAGGATAATTACCAAGCAAATCAGATATAAATCCCTATTTTCGCATCCTTAAATTTAAAATTACTGAATGGAGAAATTAATAATGATATTACAGTTGCTAGCGGGACTTTCGCTACTTGTAATTGTGCATGAGTTTGGGCATTTTATTGCTGCGCGTGCGTTTGGAATGCGAGTTGAAAAATTCTACCTCTTTTTTGATGCCTACGGAAAAAAACTATTTTCATTCAAAAAAGGCGATACAGAATACGGTGTCGGATGGCTGCCCTTAGGTGGATATGTGAAAATTTCCGGCATGATCGATGAGAGCATGGATAAGGATCAACTAGCGGAAGAACCTAAATCTTGGGAATTCCGTTCTAAGCCCGCTTGGCAACGTCTGATAGTGATGTTAGGGGGTATTATCTTAAACGTTGTTCTTGGTTATATCATCTTTACGGGTAAAATAGGATACTTCGGTGAGGATAAAATATTCACTAAACATGTGAATGAAAATGGGGGGATTTATGTTCCTGAATTTGCCAAAGAATCGGGTTTTGAGACTGGCGATCAAATAGTACATATTAAAGGGCAAGAAGTGCCGTATTTCAATGATATCATGTTCAAGCACTTGTTGTTTTCTGAGGACAACACTGCAACGGTAATCAGAGATGGAGTAGAAAGAGATATTCAATTGTCGAACAATTTCTTGTCGATGGCGACCAATGGGACTAAACAGCCCATTATTCAGGCAAGATCTAGATTTCTTGTAGATACGGTATCTCCAGGTATGCCTGCGAGTAAAGCAGGTTTGCAGCGGGGCGATAACATTTTCAGGGTGAACGGTGAAACATTCACCTACTTTGATGAATTCACCGTGAAAATGAAAGAAAACAAGGCCAAAAAAGTGACTCTTGCTGTCGAAAGAGGCACAGATACTTTGGAACTTGAAATGACCGTAACGGATGAAGGAACCATCGGTTTTATGTCTAAGCCAATTGGTCTAGAAGGCGCTGATACGACCCTGCACTATGGGTTCTCAGCGGCATTGATACAAGGATACGCAGCTAGTAAGGAAGCTTTGGTGCAACAATCTATTGGCTTAAAAAGCCTCATTGTTGGGAAACTTAATTTTATGAAATCCGTGAGCAGCCCTATTGGGATTGCTAAAATATATGGTGGTGAATTTAGCTGGAGACGTTTCTGGAATATCACGGGATTGCTTTCGTTTGTTTTGGCCATTATGAATTTACTGCCTATTCCTGCATTGGATGGGGGGCATGTTATCTTCTTACTTATTGAAATGGTTCGAGGTAAACCTTTTAGTGATAAAGTGATGATGCGTGCTCAGGTTGTGGGTTTTGTAATCATCATGGGTATTATGCTCTTAGCGGTATTTAGCGACTTGTTTTTTAAATAGTTCAGTTGTATGAACCACTTTGATTCTTTCGATATTCCAATTCAGTTTTATCCTGACCTGAAGGAACTTGCAAAGAAATTCAAGGTGCACATTATGGCAAACCATCCCGATCTAAACGATGGGGAACAATCGTCTGAAGACGCTACAGCCCAAATCAATTCCGCATATAAGGTCTTGAAGAAGGAGCAAAAGCGCGTAGCCTATATCTTGCAATTGGTTGAAGCCAATCCAGCACTTAAATCAAATGAATTGGATCCTATGTTTTTAATGGAGATGATGGAATTGAACGAAACCTTAATGGAGTCAGACGATTCAGCATCCATTTTAGCGCAGGTTCAAGCGAGAGATGAAAAGATCTGGGAGG
>Ga0055584_100001447_pt1 | contig 23268 bp, 17 predicted proteins | sample OSDHelmetaG_FD_58716 | JGI IMG/M metagenome (GOLD analysis project Ga0055584, IMG submission 58716) | Pelagic marine sediment microbial communities from the LTER site Helgoland, North Sea, for post-phytoplankton bloom and carbon turnover... | ecosystem: Environmental > Aquatic > Marine >...
GTAATGCCATCATGGCAGTTGATATGGAAGACCTTTACGGGCATATGTCTGATGAGGATTGGATAGATCCATTCGCGCAACCTAGTCGTGCAGGATTTCAACTTATATTAGGTAAGTTAGAGATTATTGAGAAGGCTTACCCTAAAAACAGCAACGAAACACGTAAGCTTGTTATCCCGGCCGATACCGAGTTCCTAGTTGGCGGTTTAACCTACACTACTCAGTACCCGATTGAATTGCTAGTACTGCCTAACGGCGGCTTACAGATCGTATATGATGCAACTGCAACATCACCTATACGTAGCCTGACTTCTCGATCACTTAACTGGTCTATCACCACAATACCCTATAACGGCATTGCTGTAGAGATGGTCGTTATTGAGATCCCAGCACAGCAGTACCAGATAACGACGCATAACGATAATATCACGTCAGGGATTAGCTGGAAGAATAGTTACTCCATATCCTCTAGTTATTTTTATGCTCGCGTTTGGAGACGAGTGTCAGGCTCGTGGACAGAGATACCAACATCTCACTCTCTGGAAGTACTCGACCTAACTACTCCAACTGCACAACTACGTGTACTTGAATCTGAGTTAGAAGTGTACATTCCAGATGTTTATGTTCGTGAGGGTCTAATCTCTGGCGACATTCGTGTCGATGTCTATTCTACGGAAGGTGACATTACTGTTAACTTGCAGAACTACGACGTTAGTGAGTTTAGTGTTAAGTTCCGTGATATCGGCGGTACTATCTCTAGCTCTTACACTTCACCGCTTAAAACGTTCAAGCACTTCTCGCTATTCTCAGGGGATATTGCTACTGGTGGACGTGATGCGCTAACGTTCGAAGAGATACGTACTCGCGTTATCGATAACTCATTTGGTGGTCGTGTACTTCCTGTTTCTGAAAAGCAGTTAGTGAATACCGTGGGAGACCTTGGTTTCGATGTTACTAAGTCTATTGATTACGTTACTGAGCGTATCTACTTAGCAACAGCGGACATGCCAGACCCGACGGCCGTTGATAATCTAACTACCCCGGTAGGTACTGTTAATGGTATCTTTGAAACATCTGCTGATGAGTTAACTGCGACTTCTGGTGTTAACGATAACGGGAACCGTATCACGATACTACCTAACACCATCTACCGATATGACAACGGACTGGTTGAATTAAATGACATAGGTCTTGATGAGTATCGTCGTATGGATCCTAACACGTTAGTAAGTTTGGTCAATGAAGAGGTATTGCTATACACACCTTTCCATTACGTCCTTGACTTCAATGACTCGATCGTAGAGGAGAGAGCCTACTACCTTGACGAGCCTAAGATAACTAACAAACGCTTTGTTTCTACTAACAATACTTTACAGTTGGAAGTTAGTACCTCGGTGCAATCAATTGAAGCAACTGATACAGGCTATAGGCTTTTATTGAAGACGGTTGGCGATGATACTTATCGCAGTCTGCAAAACGAACAGAAGCATGCGCAGATCTCATTCACACCTCGCGGATATACCGATGAGTATGCCTATCTTGACGGTGAGTTGATCGGCTTTGATGATAATGACGACGCTATCTTTGAGTTTATTATTGAGACTTCAATTGATATCGACCGTTTTCATGACATGATTGTTAATAGCTTCATACTGGTAGGTGATGCACCAACACCGATTGCTATGATGTTAGAATGTCTAATGAATGTCATTTATTCAGTTACATCGTACGAGCCTGACGGTTACCGTACATCCACTGTTGATCAAATGTTGATATCTGACGACTCCACTACTAAGGCGGTGACTTATGAAGTACTGACTCTTAACTTGGGATCGCATCTTCCATCACTATGGACTAATGCTAGAACAATTGTAGGTTCTGTAAATTACAAGCGACACACTGAAGACGTTTACGTAACGTACTCTAAGAATGTCCTTGCTAAGAACCCTACAACGAACACTCCGGCGATTACTTTTGTTGATGATGGTAACGGTGGTCAAAAGGCATCGTTCACTGTAGAGCATGCTGCAGGCGATTTCGTATTGGATAAGTTTGGTGAGAAGCAACTACTTAAATCAGTAGGTGATCCCGTGATTGGTTCTGACGGACTTCCTGAGATTCAATCTCCACGTTCTATCAGAAGACGCTTGGAGCTATTCTTAATGGATGCTAAGTTCTTAATCTCAGATGATGAACAGACTGTGGCGTATATGGAGGAGGTTAAGACAACACTACTTCAGTACATTAACACAGACCTACCATCAGTTGACACTAATCTACTAGAGAAGACTGAACTGTACTTCTACCCTAGATCGTCACTAGGATTGATCGGTGTACTATTAGGTGATGGTTCAACTACTACCATTAACCCTGAGATTGAATTCATGGTCTACTATTACTTAACTACAGCGGCTCGCCAAAATGGTGACTTCTTAGATACGTTAGCAGAGACTACACGTTCAGCAATCTTGGCACACTTATCAGGCTCTACTGTTTCTTCATCAGCTATTACCTCAGAGATTCGTTCACGAATGGGTTCAGAGATTATTGATGTTGAATTAGGTGGTATGGGTAATGATGGTAACCAACGCGTATTTACATTACTAGATGATAGTAGTAAACCAACGCTTGGTAAGAAGTTGAAAGTTAATCCAGATAGAACAATTAGTATTAAAGATAGTATTTCAATATCTTACAACAGTCATGAAGTAAGCGAATAAAAAGACAAGGGTGTAGCGGTTTCCCGCTACACACCTTTTCTTATTTGTCATCGGTTATTTAACACGTGCAGTTAAGTTAACACAGTAGTTAGCCGCATTACACAGAATCATTCCTGCAGAAGTGATCTCACTAGTATGGTATACAATAGCTTGTGCTATCTTGATCGTCTGTTGCATCTCAGCATGTACTGTAGTTGCTTCAGTGATTGCATCATTATCCACGTCATGGTGACCCATAATTGCGACAGACCAACCATGCTCAGGACTACGTATAACATCCGCTAATAGTTTTCCCTGCTCTTTGGCAGTAGCAAGTAACTCATTAACACGTGCGCCCTCTATAGCCAATTTAGACTTAACCGACTTAGACTCGAGATCATACATGCTACCATAGAACTCAGCCAGCTCCTCACGTCCACGTTTAGAGGCTAACCCTTCGATTAGCTTCAGCTGACTAGCAGCGCCCGGCAACGACTTAGCAGGATGATCTTGATAACTCCCCTTCCAGAATGACAGCCAAGCATCTTTCTCTTCTTTAATGGCATCAATAGCAGCTTTAGCATCAATAGCAAGATGGCAGATATTACCGTCCGTATCATAAACATCTTCAAACGCTATTACTGCCTCAGACGAATTAGCAGGTGCCGTCTTCTGTAAGATAGCTGTCACGTTATCACGAATCCGATGGACACCGTCCCAGATGTGTTTCCCGCCACGGTCTTCTATCTTGATAGCAATAGCTATCGTTTTAGAGTCGTTTAGGATAACTGGAACCGTTTTAGCGGTTGCTTCCTTTATCAGTGGGATATACTGATTAGTAAGCGTTAAGATATCGCCAGCAGCTTTCATCAACGCTAACGCATTTTTAATGTGCCCGGGGCGCATAATTTCCCCTTTCACACCGCCAGTCCAATCCATTCTACGAATAACCGCAGGAACAGCCCCATTTGGAGCCTTCAGCATAGTGCTAAGCAGTTTATTAGTAAATAATGGATCTTTGCCCTTGTTTATCTTAGCGCACGTTACAGCGTACGCAGCGACCGCGTCAGTCACATCCCGTAAAGTAACTTCTTTTCCAGCACGATCTTTCAAGTTCCCCGCATCGAACCGCATCATGAGATCATAGATAGTACGCACATCCACCACACGATTATTAACATACTTCTCGTAGAGCTTCAACCCATGCTTCTTCTCAAGCTTAGCCACGTCTTCTTTAGTCACCCGTTCAGCATTAAGATCTAAGCTAGCGATCTCTTTGTTAAGCTTATCTATCTGCTTGATGGTCCCCGTCCGTTCAGCGGTTAACTTGCTTGCATTCATTAACCAACTAATGATCTTCCCTATGAAGAGAAGCAGTGCAGTAATGCTAGCAGCAATTAATCCCGTCTTACGCCAATCAATCGCCTCAGCAGCTACCCCTGCTTTAGTAGCACTAGGACGCATAGTAAAGGAATTAACGTTTATGCCTTGTAAGATGGTAGGATCAATACGATTAAGTAGAATGGCATCATCTTTACAAATACCCTCTACTGCAATACGATCATGTAATCCAACTAATAAGTCAAGTTGTTTAGTTGCATTGTAGATAGTCGCATTGTCTTCATCAAATGTTTCAAATGCAAACGTGTCCATTATTTCACCTCACCTTGATTGACAATACTACTACACGCTAAAACAGATTGTGTTACCCAGTATTCATACTGAACAGAAATATCCGTCGCAAAGGTAGTTAATGATTTATGAAAATCAGATACTTTAGTAGAGGAAAGAGGAGAGTTAACTTGTTCGTAACGACCACACCAAAGTAGTTGAATATCAGCTAATACTTCGTCTACGTTTACTAACATTTGTTCGTTAACTTTAGAGACAATTTTGATAGCATTTGGTAGACACATTTGACGGTACAAATTATTTACATCGTCCATTGAGCCCTGAACCACAGGACAGCTATACGCTACACCTGCAGAAATTACCTTCTGATGTAGTAAAGAACGTTCTACACCTACTAGGTCAGACTTACTTTGATAGTTATTAATGAATTCATGCATGGGTAATATCCTTTATTTAAAGAGTGCGCTTGCTAGGTACAAGTCGTTGTGTGCGAGTGCTTCCAGTTCTTGTTGGAAAGTGGTGTGCTTGTGGGTTTCATTCCCACCCGGTAATATGTAATGCCAGATAGCTTCTAGTACCGTTGCTTTGTCTGCTACAGGTTCCATTAACTTCTTCGCCTGATAAACATCTTCCACTACTTGCTTTCTACGCATGTCTGTTAGCTGAGTATTCTTTAGCTCTGCTTTCATTTCATTAACGATACGCGTGAGTCTTGCTTCTGGATCATCGTAGAGTTTATCCATAGGGCGTGCAGATAAAAGCAGTACACCGATGGCTATGACGTTGATGGGTGCTACTGCGGCTATTGAGAAAGCTAAAGCGGCAACAATGTAAAGTGTTTTAGCGAGCTGTATAGCGATGTGTAGTGGCCATGAGATATATGATGGGTTTAGCCAGATTGCTCTATCTACTTTGATCATAGCGCTTACTAGGGCGTATCCTGCACCGTGTCTTGCTGCAAACTGATCAGAAGAGAACTCAAAGCCACGATAAGCATAGACTTCATTCCCTTCTTGGTTACGACGTTGCTTCAATGCTTCACATGAAAGATGCGTATAGACTGTTCCTTTATCAGTACTGTTGGCAATCGTTTCTTTATCTTTTAGACTTAGGTTAGTTACCTTTTCAAAATCAGATAATACTTCTATTCTATCTACGTTGGTTTCTAGCTTAAGCATTTTGTCTGCTGCTGCTGAAATGGCGTAAGTAGATGAGGTGAGATCGATGAGGTGTTCGAAGTACGTAAAGACGTGTCCTAGCTCATGAAGAATAACGGCTGCTAATTCATCACTTGTAAACTTATCACTGCTTAGGATGCCTACAGTGAGGTATAAAGGACATAATAGCTTAGAGAAGCCACCGTAAAGGCGAGACTCTTTCTTATCTACTATTCCGATGAGTTTATTACCAGTGAACTTAATCACCTTAGCTAGATCGTTGTTCGTATGCATCATTCGTTGTAGTTGTGCGATGATAGGATTGTTCTTATCTATCTGTGGGACTTCAACGGCTGCATTGAACGCGGTAGACTGATCAACAATAATCTTAACCGAGATACCACTCTCATCAAAGATAGCTGCTGCTAGTCCTGCGGTATTGAATGCTTCTGCAGACAAGTCACCGCTTTCACGCACTTCGGTAAGGATTGTACTAATCTTGGTAAAGAGCGAACTCTTCCCTTGATGTTGTATTGCCTCTACTGCAACATTCGCTTGTAGTTGTTTCTTAAACATGGATACTTCCTTATTACTGAGGTTGTAATGAAATGCCTGACGGAGGTGTCAGACATCTCTAGATTGGCTTATTACAGTTTGCCTGAAGAGTTGTTCATACTCTCCACTGCCGTACCGAATTCCCCTAACGCCTTAAAGTGTTGTTGGAATAAACGTTGGAAGACGACACAATGTTTCATCCCTTCACGCATTTGGGCTAGGTTTTCTTTTATCTCTGCGAGTAGTTCAGCATCACTAATAGTGTTGTCCAGCTCTTTTAGGTTCTCTGGATCAAAGCCTTTCTCTAGCCTTTCTAGCGCTTCAGGGTATTTAGTGTCAGATGCCTGCAATAGACACTTTTGCAGCGCCTCACTAAGACCACTAGATAGATTCCTACTCTTACCTGCATCGAAGAACTTAACGCCCTTGTTAAAGTACTGTGCATGCTTATTAGGGATAAAGGTATGATAGCCCGGCTCAAGACCACCAGTTGGGGTATACATAGACTCATGGATGATGCTATTGTATTTAGCATTTACATTGGCATCTTTAATAGCGTTGGTGGCTATCTTCATCAGTCCTAATGCTTTTTTGTATACATTTCTTTCATCCGCATGATCTTTCTCCACCTTTGGAACGTTACCTATCTTAGGCACTGAAGACGTAGGAGTTGCTTTAAGTGCTGCTCGCCCGAGTTCCTGCATTGCTGCCGTGAACGTTTCTAAAAGACGTACAGTTATCTCATACGGTATAGGGAAGTTATATACGAACGGTGAACCTACCTGAGTACGTGCAGATAACGTTAGATATGCTCTAGCATAGGGCATTTTCTTGTTCTTAATGTATAGGTCCATTGTATCAATGAATATCTCAATACGTTTAGCGGTCGGCGCGTTAGAACGTTTAATAGTACTAGCTAATATATTCCACGCCGTTATGTCCTTATCGGCTAGTAATCGATTCCATTTAGGCGGTGTCTTATCCTCAGGTTTGTACTCTGCTGCGCTATCTACTAACTTCTTCAATGTTTTGAGATACAGTTTGTACGTAACAAGCTCTTCTACATAACTGTCACTTCTATTTCCTGCAGGTGCGCTACTGTCTCTTTTACTTCTTAGAGTGTCCAGAAACTCTTCGATCTCTTTGGACACACGGGACTGGTTATCAAGTGGTTTTAGTTTTATTCTAATTTGCGGTATACGTACTTTGATGGTTTCATTAATCCCACCACCACCACTACCACTGCTACCCTTTCCAGTAATACGCCCACGGAGCCATGTTACTAGTTTATAGAATAAGAACCCAACACCACCTGCAGCCACACCTGCCGCTAAACCGCCTAACAATGCCATAGATGTCGCACTTAACGCTTCTACAGCAACACTTCTATTAGTCTCTGATGGATTAGCAGTTAGCTTGTTTGCATTAACCGACGGTAAGAATGCAGGCATTGCTTCTTTAACTGCTTTATAGTTATCACGACTTAGACCCACTTCGTGTATTTGGCGAGCCGCTACTGCCGCACGCTCTAAGGTTGGTTTATCCACCGCCGCTATTTCAGTATTAACAATAGTGTTTAGTTCTTCCATTTGTTCGGCAAATTCCGCATCAGTTTCTTCGCGGTATCCTTGGTCATGATCTTTCATTTACTTCTCCAGTAAGTATTTTTTAACGAGGTGGTAGATACTTTGTAAGGTGTTAAATCACCTAAAAAAATTAACATAGTTGTTCTAAATAGGAACAGCAGAATTAAAGGTATAACTTCCTATGGAATATCCTACAGTATCCAAAAACAATATAAAAGCTATCGAGTGCAAACACGTTGCATACCAAGAAGCAAACGATTACTCGAAAGACGACATGCTGCTTATTAAACAGGTAGTGCATACAAAAGATGGGCAGCTAATCCCGCGAATTCAATTCATTGAGAATTTTAAACGCCCTATCTATGTTACAAAGAAACCCTATCAAAATCATCAAGACAAAAAAGAGTACGAGGAACTAGACAAGCTAACTAGGTTTACTACGACACAAGCTAACATGTCTGTAACGATACAAAAGGCACTTGGACGACACTTACCTAATCCTAAACTACAGTTACGTGAAGTTTGTAAGAGTCCATATGTCTACCTAGCTGATCTTGCATCTACTACCATTATAAAGGCAAGCTACAAGCAGAAGTATCCTGATGCAGTTTCGCGTAGTCGTCTAGCGGTATTAGATATCGAGACTGATGTTGTATTCGGAACTGATGAACCAATCATGGTTTCGGTGACGATGGGTGATAAGAAGATTATTGCTATTCCTGAATGGTGGGCTAAACGTATCCCTAATGTAGAGCAGACCATCCGTGAGAAGTTTGAGCTTTACTTAACTGACATTACCATTCGTGATAAAGAGACGGGTAAGATGGAACCGCGTAAGTTATTAGAAGAGCGTGGGAAAGAGCTTGATATTCGTGTTTATGAGAACATGGGTATTTGTACGCGTGAGGTGATGCGTGAAGTCCACGGTTGGATGCCTGACTTTGTTGCTATATGGAACATTGACTTCGATTTACCTCGTTTGATGGCCTCGTGTGATAAATACAACATTCCTCAAGAAGATGTTTGGTGTGACCCAACAGTGCCTGACAAGTATCGTAAGGTCTGGTACAAGAAAGCTAAGCTGCAGCGTGAAACAAACAGTAAGATCATCTCACAACATCCTGCCGACCTCTGGCATGTCCTATTCACTCTTTCTGGCTTCTACTATATTGATGCAATGTGTGCGTTTAAGAAGATACGTACTGCAAATGGTAATGAGCCGGATTATAAACTAGGTGGTATTCTTAATCGTCATCTAGGGACAGGTAAGTTAAACTTTGATTTAGTGAAAGCACCTGAAGGTGATATTAAATGGCACATAGAGATGCAGCGAGATTACCCAGCTGAATACTGTGTATATAACTTATTCGACTGTATATCTATTGAACTACTTGATGAGATTACCGATGACTTAGGACTAACTGTTCCTATCCTTATCGGTAATAGTGACCTTTCTATATTCCCATCACTCCCTAAACGTTTAGTTGATAACTTAACTTACTTCTACTTAGACCGTAAATTGATTGCGGGTTGTTGTGGAGCACTGGTTGAAGATGACCTAAACGATGGAGTGGTAGAGCTAACCGGGTGGATCGTTACTTTACCTGCGCATATGGTTGAGGATAACGGACTTCAATGTGTAAAAGAAGTACCGCTATTAAAAACGGCCTTTCGTGTACAAACTGCAGATGATGATATCGAACAAGCCTACCCATGTGCTGAACTGATACTGAACTGCTCTAAAGAAACTACATTCATCGAGTTGAAAGATATTGAAGGCGTATCCGATGCGGCTAGACGACGTGCCGGGATTAACCTCACGGGCGGTAAGAACAACGCTATTGAGATATGCAACGACTTACTTAACATGCCTTACATTCATAACGTACTTGATGCGTTTGAGGCAGACATTAAAAAAGGATTGATCTAATATGGCTTCACCACTACAACTAGCACTGGAGGCGGAGAACTCCGCCGCTAAAGAAACCGAGTATAGTTATTTCGTTCGGTTAAATGATGAACAACTAACAGACTTGGTTGAATCTACTCGTGGGTGTAATACTTACGTTTTCTCTGAAACTAAATTAGTGTTCGATAAAGACACTGGCACAATGGGTCGCGTACGTCACTACAGTACACCTAACGATAACTCTTATGAGCTAACTACAAAGAAACGTACAGGTGAAAGTAAGACTAAGATTGAAACGAATGCTGTTATTGATCAGACTAACTATGAAATGCTTCGATTCTTAGGGACTAGCACTTATGTACGTGTCCGTATTGAGATTCCAGTAAAACGCGATGGTGCCATCGTTATGCGTAAAGACGATACACCACTTGCATGGGAAGTTGACTTATATCTTGATGGTCGTTCTTCAGATGTTGTCGGTATACATCCATGGGTTAAGGTAGAACTAGAAGTAGATACTGCGGCATTAGATACTGTTGTTGAGATGATCCCATTCGAATACAGCGCTTTAATTGAAGGTGATACAACTATTGCTGAGCAGCGAGCATTGATTGATAACTTACATAACAACGACTATGATGTTGGCGACACGTTAGCTGGCGTTGATAATCTATCAACGGTTATTAAGCTTCTTTAATACACTGACAAATAAAAAAGGCCGTAGCGGGAAACCGCTACAGTCTTTCTTTTTATTTGCTTTCTACTATTTAGTAGCGAACAACTTGGTAACTTTACTTAACTGTTGCTTGTCTTTGATGAATGCAAGACTACGTGCTACGTCAACGCGTTCATGGATAGCTGTTGGATCGTCTAACTTAACATACTGTAACATTAAGTTCATGAAGCTTGTGTATGCAATACGACCTTCTTCACCTGAGATTGAATGCGCCCAACGGAATGGTAACGGTGTAGCGAAAGAACCTCTTTTATTACTTTCGATAGTTTCATACAAGAATTTAAATGCTTCTACTAACGTTTCACCTTTAAGCGTTGTTAATTTACGGATAGCCGAGTGGAACGTTTTAGTCGCTTGTTGGATTTCAGTACCTTCACCGCCGCCACGTACAACAACTGTGCTATACTGAGTAACTTGCTCTTTAAATAGCGCTAGTGCTTCCGGGTTCTCTGCAACCACTTCAGATTTAGTAGTACGTTTAAATAGACCTTCAGGTGCTGCATTAGCACGCTCACCTAAACGCGCTTCACGACTTTGTTGTCCATGTTGTTTACGGTCTTGACGACGTTCACGTTTTGTTGGAGGCGCGCCTAACACTTCTTCAGTGCTTGACTTTTCTTGCTGATCGATAGCTTCTTCGTTTTCTTTAATTGTTTCTTTTTGGTCTACTGACATGATACGATCCTTTTATAATTAGCTTAAGTGTTTGTTGTAATCAAAATGGCTTACCGATAACTCAACCCCATGCATTGCTCCCATAAAGGCATACATGATCGTTGACCCTACTGCGGCTATTTCAGCAGCAACGGCTCTTGGGTTCTTAGATAAAGACTTGCCAAGGCAGTTAGAACAGAAGTCTGTTTCCGGTAACTTACATAGAATAGGTCTTCTTAACGACACTACCGTTCCTAGGAACTTGTCTTTATTCTCATTAGTTAACTCCACCACTTCCCCGTTAACCATTAAGTTCATTCCCATGTAGTTATCTAACTTGTATTCTGTTAATAACGTATTATGGAAAACCTTAGTGCCGCAATCACCCTCCACTGCAGTGATATGTTGGAAGATACGTTGTAGGAAGGTTACTTTCTCCCCACCTAACGCTGTGTCTGCACCACGGTTATATGAACCCTCACGAGTCGCATTGTATTTAGCAACCAGTTGAGTCATATCCCAGCCCTCTGAGAGGGACTTAGGAATAACGATGAATTCACCGTTCTCTTTAAAGGCAGCTTCTATCCCGTGCATCATAAACATCTTTTTACGCTTAACACTGAATGACTTACCAGAGATGTAGTAACCTTCTGCATCATCCCCTTTTAACCATTCCTTATCTAGTTCAATAAGAATGTCTTGTATCTTAGCAACGACTGCAGGGTCGTCTAATGAGTCTTTATACTGCAAGAGTAAAGCGTCACGTGTGGCAATCATGTCAGGATGTGTTGTTAAGGTCTTTACAGACCCTGTGGGTGTCACGTACTGACATAAACTAGTTAGTTCAAAGATAGACTTTACAAAGCGATTGATTTCATTAGGGTAAAAGACGTTACCTGATTCATCATACTTCCCATCTTCTGGTTCATCGACTACTTTAGTAACAAACATCTTCACGAGCTTGTTAGCGGTTGTCTTTTGTTGGTAAGGTATCTTCGTACCGAATGCATACTGAATAACTAGCCAGTTAAAGAGAAGGCGTCCATACGTCGACTCAACCGCTTCTGACAGATTGGGCACACTATCACTATCAAGCATGACTTTCTCGTTAGCACGCACCAATGGCTCGTTAGGAGTCGCATCTTCGATCAATTCCCATTCACCATCTTCCGTATACCACATCGTACCCTCTTTTGTGTACTGGATGTCATACGTTTCTAACGGTTCGTCCTTTGAAAGACGTGTTGGGGCAAACATGCTGATTCTCCAGCTTCGCCATTTCCATCTATTCGCCTTACACGCGGCTAGAATAAGTTCACGCTTCTTCATGCGGCATCTCCACTTCATATAGTTCATTGACTAGCTGTAATGTATCACTGTAAACAGCCAGTTTCTTAGTAGCTAATGATTCATCGATTAAAAGGTCGACAATAGCCTCTATTCGGTTTAGTCCCGATTCATGCGTTTCATGTTTTACATAGATGATACCCGCTGCAGTATTAGCAAGCACCTTTAAGTAGTTATCTACTGTTGCTACATCAAGATCAACTGAGGTCACTAACATAGACTCTGTTTGTGTGTATCCGTAATCGGTAAGTAGGTCAGTGATGTAGTTATTCGGATACTTAGTGATAAAAGCAGCTGCTCTGATAGCGGCATCGTGGTCTGGTGTGTCCACATCATAGTCTAATAAGGCACGACTGGTGAGACTGCTTCGTATAACGCGCATGAGAGCGTCTGTAACGCTTACTATGATCTCTTGCAACACATTCTGTGTATCGCCTACTATAAACGTAGTAAGGTCCGCTAAGACGATTGTAGGCGGTTCTCCAGAATCTACTATGTTAACGAGTGATTCATAATCTTCGTAGTTTTCAATCTCTTCGAGTATTGTTATGAGCAGGTTGTAGGTATCCATAGGGTACTGGTACACATCTTCTATTGAAATATCTACCCCTAATTTAATTAAGAGTGACCGGACACTGGTAAAGATATTGTTCTCTACTTGTGCAGTCAGTTCTTGCAGCCCATCATTGGTGGCTAAGAACGTGTGGATTAGATCCATCTCCGACTCATAACCTGTGTTGTACAGTATCGTTACTAAGCCCACTAAAGGTACCTTGCGTTCGTGCAATCTACCGTCTGTAAGTACTTCGTCATATAGTTCAATCATTAGTTACCCTACTTGTTAAAAATTATGCGGTTGTATATCTTAAGAAGCTATCTATATATAAGACAGTTAATCATACACATCTACCTAAAGGATTTATATCGTGAAAAAAAGCAAATCTGCACATAGAACAAAGAAGCCTCGTAAAGCTAAAGGCGTGTCGTATAACCGCGGTGGACCAGTCGATACATTAGCACGTAAGAAGGCATTTGACTTCGATGTTAAAAAAATGGTGAGAGCGTCTCATCAGTTCCGTGGCAAAGTAAGTACGCTCTTAGATCAGTACTATGCAAACATCACTACATTGGGTGCTGCATCGCTTGGTCCAGATGCGCCGCATATTGTTGAGACGTTAGATCTTATTCGCACCGACCTTGAGTCGTATGAAGCCGAGCTTACTCCTGTCTTGAAAGAAACCGAAGAATTCTTAGCACTTACAGAAGGTGATGAGTTCTCATGGTTAGCTTCAACAGTAGATATTACATCTCGCCTTGAGAACTTACTTAATCAGTACGCTGAACTGTACATTCTTAACCACCAAACATTATTGACCTACGAACACTAAGGATCAACGCATGGAAAACAACACACCGATCAATCCAAAGCCAACACCGTTAGCTGAAGAGCCTACTCCGTTAAAAGAAGCGGTTCACACTAACGATAACGTAGAGGCTGAAAAGCCAGAAGCAGCTACCTCTCCTACAAAAGATAACTACCTCGAGACAAGTCCCGTAGTAGAAGATAAAGAAATCCGTGGATCACAAGCATCATGGCCACGTTTCTCTTTTATGAATAATAACATTGATGTTGCGTTAGAAGAGCTCTCTGGCATGTCCTCTGACAATCCTAAGACAGAAGCGTTTAACTTCTACACACCCCATGCTACCTACTTAGAGCGTGCTAACTCTGACGATGCTGAATGGTGTCAACACATCAAACACAACGATCGCGTTATTGGTCCTGTTAAGCCTCGCTTACGTTCTACTGGTGGTCATGTAACTGGTCGTGCTGCGATTGAACTTATCCGACGCAACTCTGGTAATGGTGGTAGTCTTACTTATCAATTACCACATACTGGCATTACGATCACAATGGAACCTGCTAAAGAGTCACGCTTTATTGACTTAGAGTTCTCTTTACAGCATCAAGCTACGCAAGTGGGTATGTCTACTACGGGTCTATTGCTGAATGCACGTTCTGGTGTCTTTAGTGAAGCGTTGATTCGTTTTGCGTTAGAACACATTACCTCTACTAACTATGCTACAGGTGCTGATGAACTAGTAGAGACCTTACTAGACATTATTGATCCTTTGGATTACGGTGCTTTAATCTGGGGCGTGATGGCAACTAAGTTTGCGAATGGACATCCTTGGGAATTCCACTGTGTGAGTAAAACCTGTGATCATCGTCGCACTGCTATGATTAACTTTGCACGTATGTTGTGGATTGATAAAGCAGCGTTAACTGAGAAGCAGTTAAACTTATTGGCTAATAACCAAACCTCTATCACTAATGATTTACTGAAACAATACCAAGAAGAGTTTAAAACACCAGACTCTAACACGGTAACATTAAACGATGGTGCTGTTATTGCATTTGGACGTTCTTCATTACGTCATTACATTACTTGTGCTAAACGTTGGGTGGATGACATTGAACGTACTTACACTAAGAGTATGACTAACTACACTACACAAGCACGTCGCTCTGAGTTCTTAGATGGACAAGTACAAGCACGTCGTATGTTGAAGTTTGAACATATCGTTAAAGAGATTCGTATTCCGGGTGAGATTGATGGTGAGTTTATTATCATTGATGATGCAGAAACAATCCGTGAAGCGTTGATCGAGTACTCTACGCTCAGTGAGAACTTCAGTATCTTTGAAGAAGGGGCTGATCGTTACATTAATGATTCTACTATTGCTATTGTAGGTTACAGCTCACAGAAATGTCAGGCTTGTAATCATGTACCGTCTAGCAGTAATGGTGGTCGTCATCGTTCTATTGTTCCTATTGCAATTGACAGATTACTTTTTATGCTTGTTCAGCAGAGAAATTTGATTATGTCGGAGATGGCGAACGTATAAGCTCAGCTTCTTTTGAAGAAAGGAATAAAGGGAACAGTGCAGCACTTGAAGAGCTGTTCGCTTTTGACCTATCTGGACTTGCGGGTGGACTTAGTTACATTGAAGCACGTACGGAGTTAATCCGTACTTTTAATGAAGACTACAATATTGATGTTGGACCGTCAGGTGTTGAGATGTCCTCTAATGAATCTATGACTAAAGGTTCTCTGTATGAGTATTGGGCAGAGAAGTATGCACAGTTTCGTATATGGGATATGTGGCACATTAGTTATGATGAGTACATCGACAGACCTTCGTTCTTAATTGAATCATTGAATCAAACGGCTGAACGTGTTAATGCCAGAGACCTTGCGGAGTTGGAACGCTTGAAAACTACCCTCGGCAAATAAAAAAAAAGGGAGGCGCAAGCCTCTCTTTTATTTGTCATCCCATTATAACGGAATGGTAACCCACGGATGCCACATGTCATCAAACAGTCTATATGTTACCACTGTCTCATCATGCTGCATCTCTATATCGTCCACTACGGCGGTTACGTATCGTTCATAACCTGACGTGTCTCTTATATTAGAAGAACGGTTGACTTGGTATACAATACCGTATTGTCTAATGTTCACTGTAGTTATCTTACTGGTAGTTGTGAAGTGATGGAAACCTTTATAAGGATCTGACGACCCGTCAGTCATGTTAGCAATTGCTACTGTGACGTCAGGGTACGCTTTCAACATTATCTTTAGGAATTCATCCAGAGTCGCAACACTAGCATAGGCTGCTGGTTTTGCCATGTAATGACCTCGTTACTTTATAATGAACTTACTGTTTAACACCTTAAACGATTTAACCTTACCACGGAACATCATCTTACGACGTTGTAGATAGGCCACATGCTTGTTAAGTTGCTGACAATGTAAGAAGATAGCTTTAGGATCAAGATCCCACTCATCGGTTGAACGTGTACGTCCTAGGATTTGTATGTTCTTATCTTCTTTGGCTAGGCAGACGGTAATGATGGAGCAGACCAGTCCGACGATATCGACAGCGGTACCGGATTTACCCGGTGTGGAAACACCTATGTCAGCATTAATGAATGCCTTGTAGTTATCACCTTGTATATGTCGCTTAACATCTTTCTCTGGGTACGCTAATTTAATAAACTCTGTGAAGCGTGTACACATCTCACGACTACCAAAGAAGACCAAACAACGTTGTCCGGGTTCATACCGTTTCATAAAGAAGATATCCACAAGATCTTTTACCATGGTAAAGTAATCTAACTGACTCTTAGGATCTTTCATTATGATCTGTTCTAGCTCTATATGATTGTAAAGCTTCATGCGGTTAACACGGTCGATGCTCTTTTTGTTACGCATATGGTAATATATAGAAAGGGCATCGATGTACTTATCGTACGCAAGATCTGCATAACGGAACTTAGCAGGGAAGCGTTCTTCATAACGGTCTTTAATGAACTTATCATCACCCGGTATAATAGTAGCGGATAAATCCAATACTCTAGAGGGGTTAAGTAAGTAAAACGACCAGTAATTCATTCTGAACCATTCGTGCGATTCATCGTAAACTAAGTAACCACATCCTGTCACTTCCATAAACGTTTCAACTGCTTTAGGGTCACCGTCTTCCAGCTGGCGTTTAATCCACAGGTCGAACGTCTTAGAGGAGAGAAGAATAACCTTGCATTCTTTTCGTCCTTTCCCTTTAGACAGTTCCCCATCTTTACCCATCTCCACAATACCATCCATGAGATCTAAGTTACTGGAAGAACCAGACTTACCTCCTACACGAATAAGTTCTCCTGCTTTTAATGACAGGCTGTATTTTGGATTGGTTAAATCAGAAGTCCATTTATCTAGATAACCCGGCTTTGTAATGAACAAAGTACGTTTACCGATATTAACCACAGTTTTCATCGCCATAGCGGTATTGTGGGTAACGATATAGTCTTTGACTACAAAGAGTGCCGAGGGTGCATCAACGGTTATACAGGTCGCTTCAGAGCGCTTGACTGGGATGATAGATTTAATCGCCAAGCTTTTAGCAAGTGCATAAGTTCGGACGCTCTCGCACATCTTGATCTTTACTGGGTCTGTAAAGAACCTCCCGGGATTCGAGACGCGGACAGTTAACTGCCACATAGCGCCCTTAACGATTAGGTGTGCGATGCCACCTAATGATCTTACGATCGTCATTATGCTTCTAGCTAATAGTTTATGTTTTACAAATACAATGATCTTACTATCTATTGCTCTGAATTTCCCTACCGAATCAAAGATACCTTGGAGTACTTCAGTACGTTGTTTAATGGAGGAAGCAATATACTCATCTGGTATAACACCACGATTGATAACAGCCATAGACTGTACGACATCATCCGGATTAACCAGATATGAGCCTACCGTATAGGGATCTATTGCTAATTCCACATCAGGAGTGTCCTCAGGATAGCATAGCGGGACGCTAAGGCGTTCTCTGTTAACCATGGTACGATTTATAAGCTTAGCAGTGTTAACTACCTCAGGAGGCTGTCCTTTAGATTTAACCACTTCCCATAAATGTTCGGCACAGCACTCAACGAATCGATTGTCTTCAAAGGTAACTCTGAATAAGTCAACCACGCCCTGTGGATGTACTGCAGTAACTTTAGTAGGTAAGCCATTAACGCCTATAACTAAATCACCTACTTCAATATCACCTATATTCTTCCATCCGAGTGGGATACGTACAGGCGTGTTATTTCTAAGTGCTTTACCTTTACCTGTCTGAATTTCCAGTATGTTGTGATTGTAACCTTCACGTGATGCATGTGCTACTATCTTGTTCTGGTATTCAAACTTACTTCCGGCAGGCTCTTCTAGACTTAATGTATGCTTGCTAAAATCAACATCAGTACCATCATGTACTGGTGCATCGTTTATAACTAGTGTGTAGTCTACGGCACCAACGCCAGATGCATCTGTGTTGATTATTTCTAATACGGCTTCGTAGTGAGCATTGGCAAGATATAAAGCTGTCTGTTTAGGACATTCTATAAAGTACCGATCTCCCGGAACAGGAATAAATCTACCTTGTCTACGTTCCATCTTTGGCTGTATTAGAGACTCACAATATATTTCAAGACGACGACGTAACATGCCGTTTCCTACCTCAATCTTAAAACCTCGCAAACCGCGAGTAATAATTAATTTACTCACAATTAATCTCCTTAATCCAAAAAGAAGTAGACTATAGTAGGTGGGTATATTCCACTACAGCTACCTGATGTAAAAAAGAGGCGAGGAAAATCCCCGCCACTAGTTATGATGCTGGATTTCTAGGATACTTATCCTCTTCCAGATGAATTAGGTCATCAAGGTTACCGGGAAGACGATCTTTAACTAAGAAGCTATCGATGTCTGTAAAGTAACCACTGTGTCCTTCGAACTGCATTGCTGTACCCAGTGAACGATACTTAATAATATCGTCGTGTCTTGCGAACTTACCTTTATAGATAGATCCCGGTATGCTGTAATCTAAGTTGGCTTCGTCGTTTGCACGAGAGGCTGCTAGGATTGTCGCTATGTGTCCTATGTGAACACGCTTGATCTTATCTGCAATTAGGTAGAACGCGTCATACAATGCGCTGTTGACGTTACTATAACGTGTTAGCATGTTAACGTAACCTACTGCACCTTCCTTATGTTCTCCTGCTTTATTTGAAGAACGTATGAAACGCTCAACACGCTTACCGAACTCTCCCATGTTCTCATGCTTGTGCGGATACACGAATAAGGGACTTCTAGGATTCCAACCAGTCATGTCGATAGTGTAGAACTTAGCATCTTCTTCCCAACCCATCTTCTTAGCATGCGTTAGGAACTCACGCGATAGTGAAGCACGTGTAGAACGTTTAACCATATCCAACTCAACAACATCACCATACATTCCGTCAGATTCTACGTGGATGAATTCAACGTGGTTCAGTGAGGTTGTGCGTGATGGGTGCATCATTGTTGTATCTTCAATATAACGTACGTCAATTAAACGTGGCGCTTCTTTCTTGTAGATACGTAATACGATCTTTTGCCCTTTGAGCTCTTTGTTGTACATCAATGCATCCGGATGTCTCTTATCAGCAGTTAAATACTTTCTATCTTTCTTAAGAACGAATAGAATGAGTTTATGTATGATAAAGTCAAGATGCTTCGTCGAGATGATAATCTGTGTTAACTTCTCATTGATAGAGGTACAGCTAACGTGTCCCGGGTTATCACCTGCAGGAACTGAGTAAGCAATGTCGCCATAACATGCAGTACATACTTTCTGCTCCGGCAGAAGGTCACAAGTAAGCGTTGTTCTGAAGTTAATAGACTTCCCTAGAATAGACATGTCACTACCGTCAATCTTAGAGTTTGATCCGTCAGGATGAACTTGCGTCAACCCGTCTAGACCATTTACTAACTCTTCCCCAGATGCACCTTCAGGTATTAGTAACGTATGGTACTCATCAGTGCCACAATCGCCCGGCTCTAATGTGTTAATGTACGCAGCTACAAACTGGAGCTTACGGTTAAAGTATTCGGCTGTTGCTACCGGGTCTTTATTAAACAATAGTGCCTTAGCTGCAGAACGAGACTCTTTAGCAAAGTCCGTAATTGAGTTAAAGCCCATTGCAAAACCGCGCTTAACTGGACGTCTGTAAATATCAGAATCGATATCTGTAACACGTCCACGTGGGCCAAATGATGGGTACATTTGACGCAGTTGAACAGTACCGTACTTAATAGCACGAATGATCGGATTGCCAGTATACGTGTCTGATTCAAATACAGAACGCACTACATCGTAAACATGGTCAACCGTTTCTAACGAGTCAGTAACCGCTTCATTGGCTGCTGCAATTAATGGATCTTCTAACAGTTCAACTACATCATCACCACTCGTTCCGGAGATGTAACGTAATAGTCTCGTAGAGATGGCACAGAAGCAACGATTGTATATATCGCCGTAAACGATTTTCCAGACATCTTCTTTATCAATCTCAGGGAACTTACGTGTTGACTGGATAACCGTATTCATTAATGTACGTGCTACCGAATCCGTGAACGCCACTTCACCAATACGTAGATCCGATGTTACTGGCACCTGACTGTAGTATTTACTCACTTGCCAGAAGTACCAAGATAACTGAAGCTCTACCGTATTCATGTCAACTGTCGCATCGTCAAACACGACGGTTGTTTTAGAGTCAGGGTTAAGTGCCCACAACTCATCTTCGGTCCACTCTAACATATCTCTTGCTAATAACTTTTTCATTTATACTCCCAGTATAATGTTTATTTGTTTATTTTTCTTGTTGTGAATCCAATACCGTCACAGCGCATTACGTGTCGGTTAATTTCCATAACACGGTTATGTCCTAGTGGATTCTTACGTCGGTCAACAGCATGGTCAATGTTACTAACTACTTCAGCACTTAACACGTTAAGGATAATCTGATCAGCGACAGCTGGATTATTACTACGGTCGTGTGATTCTGCAATGCCTGCAGTTCCCGGCATTTTGTAAGCTGCTTGGTGACGTGCCTCAGACGGTCCCATGTGTTTAATAGGCGTCTCTCTAACAGGTCGTCGATGTTTATCCGTACTGCTTTGTTTAGCTATTGTACCGAAAGATTGGAAACGTCCAGCACCGATAGCAGAGAACTCACCGCCATGTTTATCTAGCAGGACCATGTATAATTGACCCACGCTAAACTCTTGTACTGTTTCTTCCACCTTGCCGTTTGGCTGAGTTATACGTAACTTGGACTTTCTTGGAGCGTAGTCGTTTCTAATGTTACGTTCAATCTGGTCCATTGGGTATCGGTTATCTGATGGGACCCATAGACGAAGATCTTCTTTCCCACTTGCGATAGATTCTAATAGCTCATCACGCTGTGCGGTTGTAGTGTGTGTATCCATAATAGCCTCACGCCATTCCGGATTAACTGCATTACAAAAACCAACTAACAAGTCGTAGGCTTCTTCATTCTTACCCTTTTCGTACAGTGCAACAACATCGTTGCGAACGTCACGTCTAGCTGCGTTAGTGTAACATTCGAAACCACGGTTAAAGTTAGTACGGCGTAACATCGCATTTTCAGACATCATGATATCAACACGGTTACCAAATGCATCGATTGGCATTTCATCTGTTGGGACTACTTCACCCGCAATGCCTTTACCACCCATCGTGTCCGTAACCTTACCCGCTACTGATAATGGGATCGGATATCTCACTGTCACTTCGATCATGTAGTCATCACACTTGGTCGCGCCAAACTGTTTCTTGTAACGTCCAAGAGTACGATCAATGTCATGCGGGTTATCTGCGATTGCAAACATGATAGATTGTTTAGCCACTGGAGTGTATTCAATGTCTTTTAATCCACGACGTTTAAAGTCACTATTAACAAACTTATATAGGTCGCGTATCTTGTTTTGGAAACTTGAGAACCCATCTGCGTATGTGTCACAAATCTCCTGCATGCCTACAGGCGTTGACATTTTATCACTTGGTAAGTTTTCACCTGTTACAGGATCTTTCTTACGGGCGCGTAAATCATCACGATGCACTTTAATATCTACCACAACAGCGTCGGGACTAACTGATGTACATTCATCAAAGTGTCCACAAGGTTCGGATAACGCAGCGACTGACATTTCAACTGCCGCTAACATAACGTCATGCTGACGCTTAGCAAATAGGATGCCATCGTCACGCACTTTCTCACCCACTTCAGGAAATAGCGATGGATTGCCTTTCTTATCCTTATAAAGGAAAAGCGGATAATCCTTATCACCTATCGTCATTCGATAAGTCTTCTGTCCGTACGATAACATTCGGTCAGCAAACGCTTGGGATATCAGACACGAATCTTCAATTACCATCGGATGTGAAATAAGTAGTGTATTTGCGTTTAATCCTACACAATACTCCTCATCGATAACTGTTTTGGTTTGTGCAAGAATGTCACCCACCTTAAGATATGTACCTGCACCTAAACGTTTTCCTAAGTCGGTCATGTTTAAGATAACCGGGAACGTCTGGTGGTTCTGTATTGAGTGTGGTATTTGTATTAAATCCACTATTGGCTTAGCTAAACGTCTGCCGGGTTCAGGTAAGCGCTCTACAAACACTAGAGTCTCTAATGGATCTTCTCGAGATACGCCCGGCTTAGAGTGTCGGTGAATCACACGAATAACTGTACAAGGGTACTCAACCGTTACGTTAAACATATAGTTGGCATAGTCACGTTCAGGGCCCGCAAATATGTTTCGTTTCTCCGGATGTGAAATTTGAGGTGTTTGAGTGTAATGCGTACCTTGCATCTGAACACGTGCACCCGACGAACCTTGGGGAAACAGTTGCAGATTTGTAGTACAACCTGTTCTGTCTAACGATATATCTGATTCGGTCTCAGGATATTTATTTTCAAAGGTCAATTTATATTACTCCCAGTAATTGTAAATGATATGTGTACAACAAGATAATATATATCTAAATTATAATAGAGGCGTGCTATGAGTTTTAAAGACAGTACTACAAATGAATACCATGAGATTGGCGCTGATGAAGCGACACGGTTATACTTCGAAACCTTTCGAAAATATTTAATCAACCACGTTAGTACAACAACGCATACTGTAATTGGAGATGCTCGCCCATTTTACTATAATTTATACGGGTATCTGATATATAAAAAATACAGTGCTAAGCTACACTGGTTAATACTGATGCTATCAGACATAGATTCGCCTGAAGATTTTAATGAAGACACTACAACTCTCGTCATCCCAGATCTGTCTCTAGTAGAAGAGATATACGCAATGTCTGATTTATAGGGTAAAAAAGAAAGGGGGATTTACCCCCTTCTTTTTATTTGTTACTATACATCTCTGATAGAGAATGCCTTACCACGACCGTTATCTTTAGGTGCAACTCGCGTATTTCTACGACCACCGAATAAGGTATCGCGTGCGCGAGAACGGCCACTGCTACGTTCGTAACGTTCTTCAACGTCGGACTTAGAATGTAAGATGTCTTT
>Ga0055584_100001448_pt1 | contig 23259 bp, 18 predicted proteins | sample OSDHelmetaG_FD_58716 | JGI IMG/M metagenome (GOLD analysis project Ga0055584, IMG submission 58716) | Pelagic marine sediment microbial communities from the LTER site Helgoland, North Sea, for post-phytoplankton bloom and carbon turnover... | ecosystem: Environmental > Aquatic > Marine >...
AGAGATTCTTCATCCCTCGATCAATTCGGAATGGGTTTTAATATATCTAAGGTTTTGAGCGATCACTTCACAACAAGTGGCGGTTATGATTATTCTCATTCAAAGCGTGATATCGATTCTTTTGGCAGGCACCTGATTACTGCCCAACTAACCGGCAGATTCTGATTATGCAAGGAAACTGCTCGTTTTTCCTCTGTGTGCTTACTTTATTTGCCTTTTCAGGTGCGAACAACTTGCTTGTAGGTCAAAAAAAATATACTTCGGATCCTTCCATTATGAAAGATCCAACTGGTTACAAACTTAGGACAGGGGATAGGATCAGAATTATTGTAAAAGGTGAGCCTGATGCGAATGTGGACACTGGCTTAAGTAATTATGGCGGAGTTCGCCCCGCTTATGTTGATGAAGTGAAAGTCGCTGGTTTGAATGTTGAACAAGCTGCTGTGGAGATTACTAGACAATATCAGCGACAGTTTATTTATGAACGCCCGAAAGTGAGTGTAGTGGTGACTAAATATAGTGAGAAGATGGTGTTCCTTTCAGGTGCAGTAAACAAAAAGGGTCCCTTTGTACTCCCGCCCGAGGTTGAAGCCATGACGATTACCGAAGTCATTGCCCGAAGCGGTGGTTTCACAGATATTGCAAGAAAAAGTAAGGTTTATGTCACCAGAACTTACTATAATAAGACTGGAGAAGCGACGAACACTAAGACATACGAAGTGAATGTGGACGCCTTAACTAAAGGAACGCTGTCGTCTGGTTCGGCAAAACTATTCTGGATATATCCTGGTGATCGCATTCAAGTGCCAGAACGGTTGATCTAATGGAAGAAGACTTCGAAAATTTCAATTCCCCTCCTCAACCCAAGGCCAAAGCAAAGATTAAGGGTGTTTCTGATTTCCTCTTAATCATAAGAGATCGTTGGCTTTTATCTCTCGCCTTGTCTCTTCCTTTTGCCCTTGGCTATGTATTTGTTCAGCAACAGGTTCATGAGTATTTTGAATCCTCTTCCTCTTTCAGCTTAATACCCCCTCCAGCGATTTTAAATTTACGAAGTGTAGATAGAGATCAACATGTAGAGGGATTGATTGCCAAGCATACGGAAGGCTTGAATAGTCAACAGTTGAGAGCAAATGTTATTTTGCGTATCAAAAACTCCCCTGAGTACAAATCTATACTTTTGGCTCCTTATTTAAAAGACGGTGTTATTGTAGATTTATCTTCCACAGTCTCTTACACAGTCGCCCAAGTGGGAGCTACCAGCCGTCCCCGTTTCACTATTACATCTAATTCGAGAAGTGCAAAGGGGGCAAAGGTAATTGCTGATCTCGTGCAAAAGGAGTATGTGAAACTTCATAAAAGCAGTAAAAGCGAGAAAGTTGAGTTTGTTAAGAAAACTTTGGAGGACTTATTGGAAGGCAGTTTGTCCAAAGAAAAAATGATCGCTACTCAAATGTCAGATTTTAAAAGAGAGAGAGAACTGCCTTTTTTGGAGGATGAAAAAAGAGATACGGGAAGTAGGAAAAGCCAATATTCTTCGGAAATTACCACATCACGGCTCGAAAAAATTAGGATCAGTTCTTTGTTGCGTCAAATATTAGCGATTAGGACGAGGATTGGAACTGGATCCGTCTCCTCATCCTCAAAAGATGTGAACGAAGACCTTGCGGTCATCAAGGAAATCTTCAATTTTTTCGAAATCGATGCCATTGAAGAATATGGCAACATACCTTCACTCAGGCGAACACTCTATAATTTGGAGAGAACCCGGATGGATTATATGGAAACGGGATCGGGGTACTTGAAGAAACATCCTAAAATGATTGAGAACGCTAGGAGCATTCAGCAGGTGAAGAATGCGCTAGAAGAAGAAGTCACCTCTTCAATCAAAGACTTGCGGGACAAACTCAGTCAACTGGATGCCCAAGAGGAAGCGTTTGAGGATGCAATGGCCAAGGTCCAATTGGAATCTCACAAACTTAGCGAAATGGAGGATACTCTCAAAAACTTCACGAGAGAATTAACCGTCGTTCAAAGAAGCACTGATGGTATCCACAGCAGGCTTAACGAGGTGAAAATTGAACAGGCATTACCCTCCGAGCAGGACGAACCACTTCGTATGGAATCCTTCGCATACGAACCAGCCGGTCCTTATTCCCCAGACAAGCAAAAAATAAAGGAGGAAGGGATAATGATTTTTGCAGTTCTTTTCATTTTAATACCACTTTGCCTAGAATTCATTGATAATAGGGTCAAGTCGCCTTGGGATATTGAGGTTTTTATTGGTGATGATTTGATTGGAGGTATACCCAAGATTTCCGAAATTGAGGAAAGAGAGAGGCCGTTAATCGTTGGTAATGATTTGGATGATGGACTGACGGAATCTTTTCGGAGTATGTACAGTAGGATTCAAATGAATTCTCAAACCGATTACCCAAAGCTTATCTTGGTAACCTCCGCTATTCCCAGTGAGGGAAAAAGCCTTATTTCTGCTAACCTAGCTTATAGCTGTGCCAACCATGGAAGAAAGACGATTCTGATTGATTTTGACCTCAGAAGGCCTGGCTTGCACAAATTTTGTAACCTTGAGAATGAGAAAGGTCTGCTTTCTTTGGTAAATGAAGTCGGCCAGAACACAAAAGAGATCGACCAATGCGTTCAGGATACATTAATTGAAATTCACCCAAACTTGTTCGTTCTACCTTCGGGAGGTAAAACCCGTGCTGCAACCGAAATGCTCGAGCATGAAGACTTTACCGTTGTCATCGAATCCCTGAAAAAGAACGCCGAAGTGATTATTATCGATAGCCCGCCAATCGGCTTGTTTCCTGATTCTCTTGCCATTGCTCGAAAGGTGGATGAGGTACTTTTCGTAACTCGATACGGAAAAGTATCCCGTAAAATTGTTAAAAGTTTGATCGCCAGCATCAAGGAGACAGGTGCTAATCTTTTGGGCGTTGTTTTAAACGACTTACCACAGAAGAAAACCCCTGGTTATTATTACTCCGGTTATTATGGGTACGGGTACTTCCGGTACAAGTACTACAATAAGTATTACGGAAAGTCCGAAGCAGAGGAAAAAAGTAAACCAACACTCACGGGTTAGATTCAAAATTAGGTTTGTTTTTGAATTTTCGCAACCTGCGACGCCTTGATACAGATCAGTGTTTTCGCCTCAATGCCTTCTGTGTTACGAATGTGATATAAACCCTTAATCCAAGCGCTTTGGGTCCTAAAGCCTCGAAAAGTTGAAATGGTATCAATATTGGTCAAGCAGGCGGTTTCCTTAAAATCAAGGCTCGGTTATCTGGATTCCAAGATTTTTCTCTTACCCATTTTGAGTATTTGTTTATAGTTCGAACTAAATGAAATACGAATACAAATCCATTTCACTTACTCCAGATGGAATTCGAGTAAAAGGGGATGATGTCTCGGAAAAACTTGCACCCATGATTGATAAGGAATGTGCATTCTATTCAAAAAGTGGTTGGAGACTGATCTCTATGATACCTTCATTAAAGAGCGAGGGTGCCGTCGTGCGGTTGTTACTTACTTTTGAAAGAAAAAAGTCTTGATTGTCACATTCTAAGTTACTCTTTTCTTAGTATTCGACGCCAATGACTTCACTAGTATTGATGCTTACGATCATAAGAATGGAGTTTTTGGCACAAGTTTCATACTCTTGTGAGTTTGTTCCCCATTTTCCTTCAACGATGTCTTCCCAATAGTATTGTCGCCTTTCCCAGAAATTTCCTTGCTGATTGGTTTGTGCTAAAACTTTGTATTTATAACCTAGCATCAGGTCCAATTCTCTAATCGGTAATTTTCGAACTACATTGAGGAGGAGTTCCCCCTTTACCTGACTTAAATTTTGTTGAGCCTCTTGTATTCGAGAAAGTTTATATTCTTCTCTTTGTGATTTAAGCTTTTGGACTTCGAGTTGAAATTGATTATCCGGATCCCACTTTTGCGAGCATCCGAAGGAAAAAAGAAGAATGAGACATAAGAAAGTGTCTACAGGCTTTGATAATGTCCTTTGCATAACTTAAGTTGGATGAATGGCATTGAAGTTGCTTTTATAGTTGGGTCTTGATCGATCCACATCCACCATTCCCGCTATTATTAGAGCAACGAGTTTCCAAACTCTCCGCAAACATAAATTTACCTCAACCGCAATCTGGGCTTTTTTCCTTCAGGTTGGTGAGGTTGCCCAAGGAAGGTGTGGAAACGGTAGTGGATCTATACTCGAGAGGGAGTCGTGTATTTCTCAAAGTTTCTAGAATCCTTCATCCCTTACGGAAACTCGTTGAGTATAACTTGGAAACAAGTGTTTCCCCCCTAGAAAATAGAATACCTGTTGAGATTTCTTCTGGAATTTGCGAAAGGGAAGAACCTCTTGTGAGAGAGATTCGACGCGGAACTCCCTTTGAGCTAACTTCGAATGTAACCGGTGGTTCTGCGGACTCTCATTATTTTGTCTTTTTTACCGATTCTCATGAGTGTATCGCAAAAGGTATCAGTAATCCTAGTGAACTTCCTAGCGGTGAGCTCTGGACTAGGCTGATCACTTTTTCTTACGGAGTCGAGCAATTGCCTCCTCGGAGATTTTATCGTCGCGATTTGCTTGTCAGTTCCTAAATTTTAGGAATGGAAAAAAAATCAGGTACGCTTTCCCTGCCAAAGCTCCTCCCTAATATATTTACGACCATAGGTCTTTGCTCTGGTCTAACTGGAATTTGGTTTGCCTTGGAGGATGATTGGGAAAATGCAGTGTTTTTTATCTTGGTAGCAGCCTGCTTCGATATGATCGATGGACTTTCCGCTCGTCTACTGAAAGCTTTTTCTCCTTTTGGTGCGGAACTCGATAGCTTGGCTGACACCATCAGTTTCGGTGTTGCTCCTGCCATCATTACTTATCTGTGGATAAGAGAACCGATTGTTTTAGCCAACCAGAACCATCTTCTTGAATGGTTTTGGATGCCCTTTCTTTTTTTCTCAGCCTGTAACGCGTTCAGGTTAGCTCGGTTTAATGTCATGCATCTCGGTGAACCAGAAAAAAAACCTTCTAAAAGTTATTTTATTGGTGTGCCCGCTCCAGCGGCCGCTGGCTTGGTGCTGATGCCCCTTGGTTTTGATTTTATCTTGGCTCGCTTCGGTCAGGATTCCTTTCTGGCTCATTACCCGATCTGGATCATAGGGTGGGTTTCGGTCGTTTCTTTGTTGATGATTTCGCGTCTCCCAACTTTTTCATTTCGAAATGTGAGGTTCAATGTTGCGAGAAACAAAGCTTTGTTGGTTTTGCTTGCGGTCTGCCTTGGAGCTTCGGTGTTCATGAAAGAAAAGTGGATATTCTTATTTTCAGTCGGTATTCTTTACTTTCTCAGCCTTCCATTCTCCTACTGGACTCATCGCAAGGATGTCAGCTGACTTTTTTGTCGGCTCTTAGAGTTTTCATATCAAACTATAAACAGTCCATGGGGATAAAATGGGGAGGAACTTGGTCCTAATTCTTACTTCTTGGACCTTGCTTGAATTTGTTTAAGATGAGCGGTCGCTTGCTTGTTGCCAGGGTCCAAATCAAGGACGATTTTAAAGTGCATTTCCGCTTTTCGCCATTCTTTCTCAATCTTGGCAAGTTTTGCTAGCTCCATATGAGATGGCCAATGGTTCCAGTCGCCTTCGACTGAATTTTCGAACTTGGTTTTGGCATTTTCCCGTTCACCAGATTTAACGAAATATAAACCTTTTTCGTAATTTGCTTTTGGATAATGAGGGTAGTGAAGCAGTGCTTCATTCAGGTATCGCAAAGTAGTTTTGTCAATTTGGGATACTTGTTTGGATTTGTAAATTGCCAAGTTTGCTTCACCAAGGCATTTCCTGATCAGTTGCAAAGATTGAAGCTCCTTTCGGGATTCATGAAAATTCAATTTCTCTAAATGGTGGTCTTTCGATTTTACCAAGGAAGCCTCTTCTTTCTTAAAAGACGAGATGCATTGATGTAAGTGCCCTCCCGCTTCCTTGGCTTGGCCTTGTTCCAGCATCAAAAGACCGAGGCGGAACTCACCAAATGCTTCCCAGTCTTCGTGTTCCATGGCAGATAAGTAATACTTTTTAGCTTTTGTTAGTTTATCATTCTTTTGGCAGATTAAACCGAGTTTGTAGGCAGCTTCCCCCCGCACACCTTGGTTTTCCAAGGCTTCTTCCAGAAGTCGGACAGCAGAAACTTCCTCGTCGCTTTTTAGTTCAATTTCCGCAAGTAGAACCTTTGCTTTGCCTTCTCCCGAATTGAGGGAAAGGATTTTTTTTAGTAACTTTTTGGCATACGGAATGTCACTCTCTATACTAATGGTACCATCTTCCAATGACTTTTCTCCCTGATAAAGGTGAAGGGCTAGAGAATAAATCGGACTAGTATTGTTAGGAAGTAAGTCTATTGCTATCTCGAAGAGAAGCTTTACCCGATCAAAGTCATCGGGGTGGTGGAATATTTTTCCGAGTTCATAATGAGCGGCTCCGTCAAGTGGTTCTAGGTCGATCAGTCTTTCTAAGAAGATCTGATGCTCAAAAGAGATTTCTCGCTTCTTGGCAATCTCAGAGGCTAGCCTAAGATATTTTGGGTTGTCGGCGGCAAGTTCGATTGCCTTATCAATGGTTTTTGAGGCTGATTCATTATCATCCCGCAATGCCTGTAATGTTGCCAATAAAAAGAAAACTTCACTTTGGTCTTTTCTGAATGATAGTGCTCTGTTCAGTAGCTCTTCAACCTCGTGAAAATTCCCTTGATCTAGGTGGGCGTTGGATAGGGCAATGAGGGCGTCGATGTGGGTCGGGTCGTGGACCAGTGCCTTTTCCAAATGCCCTAGGGCTTCTGCGGTTAGCCTGTCCAAAAAAGTTATCCTGTCTTCTTGTTTACCCGGGCGGATTTTTTTCCTACAGAAGATCTTTTAGTTGGCATTTTTTTGGCTTTTGGTGAGAGACCTTCGGTACCTTTGGCTGTTTTGTTCCTCAAGCTTTTTCGAGCCTTTTCATCCATCAGCAGGACGGCTAGGTGATAGTGAGCTTCAGCAAATTTTGGATTGATCTTTATGGCCTTGTTAAGATTGTCGAACGACTCGGAATATTTCTCGTGCTCCTTGAGCAGTAATCCCAATCGGTAAAAAGCCTTGTAGAACTTAGGGTCGATCTTGATGGCTTTACGTAAGTGCCTTTCCGCTCGTTCGTAATCAGGCTTCTTGATCAAGGTTCCATCCGCCTCCAGTTTCTCTCCGGAAATTAGAAGTTTAGAAAACCAATAATGGCATTCAGCGAAATTCGGATCGATTTCCAGAGCGGTCTCAAAATTCCTGATTGCCTGATCGTATTCGGATGGATTTCTTAGGATTCTTGCTAGGTTGAAATACGCCCTTACGAAATTCTGATCGATGTCAGTGGCTTTTTGAAAGTGTATTTTGGCCTCGTTGAGATCACCGTTTTTTTCACTGTGGTGAGCGAGCTCATAATAAGCCTTAGCATAGTCTGGATTTAAATCTAGTGCCCTGAAAAAATGCTTTTTTGCTAAACTCGGATCATCGTCACTTCTTAGAATCATGGCCAAATAAAAATTAGCTTCGGCGTGATTCGAATCGATCGCCACGGACTGCCTAAGATGCTCGGCAGCTTTTTCCATTTCATCTTCCTCGAATAGTAAGACCCCTAGTCTGAAGTGAGCCAAAGCATTATCCGTAAAATGTTCAATGGAAAGAAGGAAATGCTCTTTGGCTTTTTCCCTTTTTGCACATTGGACATGCACATGAGCGAGTAAATAGTGTGCTTTGGAGTAGGAACTGTCGATCTCCAGTGCAGTGAGAAGATACTTTTTTGCATCTTCATATTTTTCTTCTTCTGAGAGTATATCTGCTAGGTTATAAAGGGCCTTCGTGTGATTAGCATTGATTTTCAGCACTTGGAGATAGTGTTGTTTGGCTTGCGGAAGGTTTTTCCTGTTAATAAGGGTTCCTTCTTTGTCGGTCGCGATACCACCCGAGAGGAGTTTCCCCATGTAATAATGTGCCTCGGTGAACTCTTCATCGATGTCGAGTGCTGTTTCGTAGTTTTTGCGTGCCTCCTCGAAATCGTCAGCGTTTGTTAAAAGTTTCGCTTTATGGAAGTATGCTGGTGCATAGTTTTGATTGATTTCTGTTACTTTATCGAAGTTGTTTTTGGCTTCCTCGAAATCGTTCAGTTCAACAAGAAGCAGGGCATAGTGAAAATATGCGTCAGCATAGTTTGGATTTATTTCCAATGCATTAAGGAAATGGTTGCGGGCAGTCTCGAAATCCCTTTGGGCGACCAAGGCGATTGCTAGTTCACATTCTGCTTCTGCATATTCTGGATTGAGAGAAACAGCTTTTCTGAAATGCTCGAGGGTATCTTGGTTGTTATTCTCCTTAAGGAGAAGGCCGAGCTTGTAATAGGCTTCCGCAAAATCCGGGTTGAGGGCAATTGCTTCTTCTAAGTGAGCTTTGGCATTCATCTAGCGAAAAGGGTTGGAGGTTATTTCGATGTCATCACCCAGACTCCGTCCCATGTGCCCTTGGGAGGATTCTTCTTCATGTGGGTGCAACGATCCAGATAGAGTTGTGCGGCTTTGTCATTCGGGTTGATTTTCTTAACCGAATTAAAGAGTTTGGTTGCTTGGTCCCATTTTCCCAAGTTCCAACTTCGGTATCCGTCATTAAACAAACCAAGAGCTTCGACTAAGTTCGGGTAGGATTCATCATCATGAAAGTCCAAGACTTCATAGACCCCGACTGGTTCTGTTTTTCCCTTGACGATCACATAGTCGACTTGCCGTGTTCTGTATGTCGCTTTGACCGCTTTTTGAGTAAATTCACTAATGAGAATATGTGCACCGTATTGCTTACAGGCACTCTCGATACGTGCGGCCAAGTTTACACCGTCCCCAATTACTGTGTAGTCCATTCTCTTCGGTGACCCGATATTCCCCGAAACGATCGAGTCGGTATTGATACCCATTCCGTGGTCGATGGGCATTTTCCCTTCGGTGGATCGTTTATCGTTAAATACTTTCAGGTCGGTCATCATTCGGATGGCGGCGCGGACGGCCCGATCCGGATCATCATCATGGGGGACCGGAGTTCCGAAGATACACATCATAGCGTCCCCGATGAACTTATCGAGCATTCCTCCTTCGTCGGTAATGCAGTCGACCATGATCGTGAAGTAGTCGTTGAGCAACTTGACTGTTCCTTGAGCACCTAATTCCTCAGTGATGGTAGTAAAGCTCCTGACATCTGAGAATAAGACGGTGCCGACGCTTTGTTTGCCTCCCATAATGTCGGCGTCGGCTCCGCCTGCAGTCATCAACTGGTCTGCCAACTCAGGATCCATATAGCGCGACATTGTGGACTTCATCCTCTTTTCGGAACTGATGTCCTCAATCATGAGCATAGCCCCTATGATTTCTCTACCGACCATTGACAAGCTTTTATTGGCAGAGTCGGTCTTGAGCTTTTCAGCTTCTTGAGCTGTTTTTCTATCACCGCTAGCTGCGTTCTTCCCCAGGAGAGGAGTTAAAGTGATGTTGACGGATAGGGTTTCGCCATCGATTTGTAATTCAGCGTCTAGAAACTCCTCGTTTTCATGGACTGCTTCCAGTTTATGAAGCAACCACTCGTTCGGACCACCGAAAAGGCCAGATGCTTGTTGTTCAAGAATGGCCGCTTCGTGGGGAATTTTTAAAATACGCAGTCCTGCCGGGTTGCAAGTCTTGACTACACCATGCTCATCAAATGTAAGCACAGCGTCGTGCATACTCGAGAGAATGCTCTGGGAGTAGTTCATTTGACTCTGAACATCGTCAAAGAGCTTAGCATTCTCGATACCCATCGAAATTTGAGAGGTAAAAGCGGCAAGCCTTTTTTCGTCTTCCGCGTTAAAGGACCCGCCTCTTTTGTTTAGTACCTGACTGACACCGATAGTTTTTCCCGCCTTGCTGAAGACAGGCATGCAAAGAATGGATCGAGTGAAAAATCCAGTCTGCTTGTCGAATGATGGATTGAACCTCAAATCAGCATAGGCATGTGGAATGTTGACTGCTTTTCCCGATGTGAAGACTGCTCCCGAAATACCTAGATGATTGGGAATACGGATGGTTGATTTTTCATCAAGGCCTTCGCCGACCTCGGTGTAAAGCTCGTTGGTCTTCTCATCGTTAATGAAAAGGGTCGCTCGCTCACAATCAAGCATGGTAGAAATAGTAGTGATAATTTTTTGGAGTAGGGGAGTGAGCTCCAGTTCGGATGATACTTGAGAGACAACATCTAGAAACTCGAGTTCCTGCTTCCTTGCAGCTTCGATTTGTTCGACGATGATATTACCCTGAATCGCGATGGCTGCTTGTTCGGTCATTGCCTCGAGCATGTCGAGGTCATTTTGATCAAATTCTCCGTCTATTTTATTTAGTATTTGAGAGACTCCAATTTCTTCTCCGTTGACCGTTCGGAGTGGGGCACAAAGGATACTTTTGGTTCGAAACCCAGTTCGTACATCCACTGCTTTGTTGAACCTTTCGTCTTTATAGGCATCGTGAATGATTACCCCTTCGTTTTTGGTGAAGGCCCACCCGGCCACCCCTTTGGTATTGAGAATACGAATTTCCCTTCGGAAATTACCTTGGGCAATTCTCGAATATAATTCGCCTGTGGCAGAATCATTGAGAAAGATCGTGCCTCGCTCTGCACCAATTGTAGAGGTGGTTATCTTAACGAGAACCTCCAGGGCTTCGTCTAGGCTTTTGGTTTTTGCCAAATCAGTTGTGACCTGCAAAAGCATATCGGAAAACCTTGAGGTTCTCTTGGCATTGGAGCCCCCAGGTTTTTGAGAATCGGATTGTTTTTTATCTTCCATGTGTCTTTTCCAGTTCGGATCGAAGTTCAATGATGGTTTCTTGTAGTTCCTTAAACTCCATCGTTTTCAATTGTTTAACCTTTTGTATGCTTTCGTTGTGCAAATGCCCTTCCTGATCAATTTCATCCCGCAGTGCATTAACCATTCTTTTGAAATGGTTGATTTCATTAAGGTGTGTGGCCAAAGCCAACTGGACTGCCTCCTGTTTTGCGTACTCTGCTCCATCCAGTGCACCTCTTAATTGCCCGATATTTTCTCGAAGCGAACGAATTTCGGTAGTAGCTGCATTGGTAGCTCTTTGCATTGCGTCCTGCTCGCGGTTGCGTGCGGATTCGACTTGCTCGCGCATTGTAGATACCGATTCTCGTAATTGTTGGTTTTCCTTAGACGAGGAGGAGAGTGCCTTTTGCACGGCTTCGTCTCTCTCAATCCCCTTGCGGTCCATATCCTCTCTCATCTGAGAAATGCTTTGCTTGAGCGAATTGATCTCCGTTTCCTTTTGAGAGAGGCTGGATTGAACGAGCTCGTTTTTCTCAGCAAGGATTCGGTCTATTTTTTCGCGGGTGGAGGAGAGAGTTTCTTTGAGCGATGTGATTTCCGAGACTGCCCGGGCTTCAACCTTTTGAATACTTTCAGATTCTTTGTGTTGGGCATCCTCAAGCTCTTTTCTTAAGTTTTCAATGGTTTCGCGGAGAGATTTTTTTTCAGCTTCGCTTTTTGACTCCGTTCGCTGCACAATATCCTCTTGTTTGCTCCTCGTTTGCTCAAGCTGGCCTCTCAGATTTTGTAACGAAAGTTTAAGTTGGTTATTTTCAGCATGGGCGGCCGTATAAGCATCCCTTACTTTATCTTCCTCTTGGGCCTGTGCTTTGTCTAGTTCATCACGTAGAGATTGTGCGACAGACTTAAGGGAACGAATTTCATTCTCGGATCGAAGTGTGGCACGTTGAACAGTTGCTTCGTTTCTTGATCTTTCTTCCTCAAGTTTTTGCCTCGTAGATGTGAGTGAATTCTTGAGCTGCTGAATCTCTTTATTGGCGAATGAGACTGCCTGTTGAATTTCCTCTTCCCGCACAGCTGTGCTTTTGTCCAACTCGGTTCTTAATTCCCCAATCGTATTCTGGAGGTTTTGGTTGAGGGATGCGTGGGATGCGATTGCTCTTTGTACTTGGTCTTCCTGTCGAGCTTTTGTGTTCTCAAGGTTTTGCCTCAATTGCATCAGGGAATCCTTAAGCTGCTTGGTTTCGACTTGAAAAGCGGATTGGGTTGACTGTACGGCCGTATCTTTGTCAAGAATAGCCTGTTCTAATTCGTCTCTGAGTTGGGATACAGTGTTTTTAAGAGAACGAATCTCGGAATTCGTTGATGAGATGGCCTTTTGTATATTTTCGTCTTCTTGAGCTTTTGATGCCTCCATTTTTTCTCTCAACATGCCGATTGAATGTTTGAGAGAAAGAATTTCGGTTTGAGCCAGGGATCTTTCCTTTTGAACGGCATCATCTCTCTCAACAGAAGCTTGATCCAATTCATCTCTAATCTCCGAAATTGTCGATTTGAGGGAGTCAATTTCTTTTGCTGAAGTCGCCCTCGCTCTTTGTACTCGCTCATCTTCACGGATTTTGGCACCTTCCAAACCTTCTCTTGTTTTTGAAAGGGATTCTTTAAGTTGCCTGATTTCGTTCCTAGATTTTTTTTGAGTGATTTGAACAGCATCTGATTGCCTTGCGGACGCTAGATCGAGCTCTTCTCTTAGGGATTCTATTGTTTCCTTGAGGGACTTGACTTCAATTGCGTGGTTACTGGAGAGCTTTTGCGAGCTGTCGTCTTTTTCCGCTCTGAGTCTATCCATTTTCTCTCTCGAAAGAAAAAGGGTAGCCTTGAGGGAGGAGATTTCGGCGGAATATTCGGAAGCCGCTCTTTGCACTGCTTCATCTTGCTGGTTGCGGGCATTGTCAAGTTCACTTCTCAAAGCCTCGATCGAATTCTTGAGGGCTTGGGTTTCTGCATTTGAGGAAGCTCGTGCCTTTTGCAGTACGGTTTCATGTTCTGCTGCCACTCCGTCTAATCTTAGTCTTAGGTTCTGGGATGAAAACTTAAGTTGTTCGATTTCCCTGTTCGCCTTGCTTTTTTCTTTTTGGATAAGTTCGTACTTATCGAATTCTCTGCGGTCGATTTCCGTTCTCAGTTCGGTAATGGTGTTTTTGAGATCGAGATTTTCTCTGTTAGCGGTCGAATGAATACGTTGAGATTCCTCCCGTGCGTTTTCTTTTGCTTCTTCCAGTCCATTGCGGAGATTCTCGATAAGTTCTTTGAGCTGCTTTTGTTCGTTAAGATGAACTTGGTTTTGCTTTTGAGCCTCGTCTTCAGACATTGCAAGACTTCCTTCAAGCTCCACTCTGAGTTCCTCGATCGTTTCTTTGAGGGAAGAGTTTTGTTGCTCTAAGATTCTCAAGCCATTTTGATGGGCTGCGTCTTGTTGCTGAGCTTTGTTTACCAATTCATTACGCAAAGCAAGAATTGTCTGTTTTAAAAAACGATTCTCTTGCAATAGGATTTCAGCCTCCTCGGGGGATACTTGAGACATGCCAAATCCTTATCTTCTTGTAAGAAAGTTGTAAACAACAAGATTAAATGGTGAATGTTTGTGCTTGCAAAGATACATGAGTACAATTTTTTCTTTTTTATCGTATGAAACTGATCAACACCAAATACACTTCTCCTTTCATCTTCTTGCTACCTGTAACTTTCATTTGTAGTTGTGGATCTGATGAACATGAATCCCTTGTCGATTCAAATCAAACTGTTCATGGCGGGAAGACTGCTCCGGAAAGCGATGGTGCTGACATGACTGAAGCAGACATTTCAGATGACCTTGAGTCATTCCTTAATGAAGGAGAGACCTTCTTCCCGTTAACAGCAACCGGTGCCGGGGGTTCCGCAAGTACAAGTGACGATTCGGCGGTTGAGAAGTCGGAAGATTTTGAGTCAGTAAATCGTAATGGAAATATAGATCCAGTCCTTGAACCTGTCGACGATAAGTCGGTTTCGAATGATCGCGAAGCTGAAAAAGTACTTTCGAATTTAGAGGAGGGAACAATTTCTCACCAAAAATCGATTGAGGAATTACGCAAAATTAACAGTCGCAAGGATAAGACGATCGCTTCCCTAACAAAACTGAATCAACAACTTGTCACTGAGATTAGCAGACTTAAGGCAAGGGGTGTTGATCTGCCTGTCTCAGAGTCGAAATCAGATGAATCGGCTAGCGATAAACTTTTTGGTCTACGCTCCGAGGTCAAAAACTTGCGAGGTAATCTTCTTATTAAGTCTAAGGAGATACAGGATTTGCGTATCCGAAACGACTCCCTGGAAGGCAGGATCAGTGTGTTGGAACTCAATCCCTCGAAGAAGTTGACCAGTTCCATCATGACACCTAGGCAGAAAGATCTTTCCAAAGTCGTTTCCTCCCTGTCGGATAAAAATAGTCCTTTTGTTGAAACCTCCAAAGAACGTCGATTGTTTGCAGGGGGATGCAACCTGCAATTCGATGCAGTCGTGACTGCCTTGAACGGTAAAAACAAAGAAGCTTTTTATTCGGAGTTTTTCGTTATCGAAGATGATTTTGAAAATGTCTTGAGAAGAGGAGGGGTCAAGCTTACCGATTTTTCTGGGATTGATTCCTACGCCGAGTTGTGGGCCCGTTCCAGAAAAAACTCATTCTTGTTCCCAAATGTCCAAAAGAACATCCGATCTCTGCTTTTGAAGTTGGTAGAGAATGGTAAGGGTCAGAGGGTAAGAACCGATATTAATGGTGCCGCTACTTTAGAAAATCTACCCTCGGGTAATTTTTTCATAGTTGGTACTGCATCGCTGGGTAAGGTCGGAGTGACATGGGATGTGCCAGTTGTTCTCCAAACGGGAACCAACAAATTGTCTTTGACCTTAGCGAACTCGAGTTGGAGCTTATAGTTGGGATTTGAATCTTATTTTATTGGAATTGCCAAGACTGCTTCATTTCTACTATAAGATAAACTTTATCTAAACTTCTTCTTTTTTAATTATGTGCCCTGAACAATCATCCGATTCAAAGAAACTTCAATTATCTTTCAGGCAAAAGCTGAGCATCCTATTTTCCTTTTCTAAGGATAAGGTCGTTGAGCAGATTCAGTGCGTCTGGTTTATCATCCTTTACCTCGTTGTCTTCCAACTCTTAGTGCTCGGCTTGCCTATCGTATATTCATTGATGATAGCGGTTGGCATTGGAATTGTCATAGTTGGATTAGCCTTTTTTATGGAAGGTCTCCGGCTTGGACTCATGCCCTTAGGTGAGACTCTCGGATCCACTCTTCCACGGAAAAAGATTTTTGGTATTCCGTGCCTGCCTGCCAGCTTGGCGTTTGGTTTTGTTCTTGGTTTCTTTGCGACATTCGCTGAACCTGCAATCGGTGTATTGCGAGCAGCAGGATCTGGTGTTGACCCGACGCTTGCCCCCTTGTTGTGGACGATTCTCAATACCGGAGCCAACAACCTCGTAAATTGTGTGGGAGCCGGTGTGGGTATCGCCGTTCTTTTGGGTGTGCTGCGTTTTTACAAAGGTTGGTCTCTCAAGCCGTTCATTTATGTTGGTGTCATTGTACTTTCCACTTTTACGCTTTATTTTCAATTCTCGGATGATCGACTTCAACATGTGCTAGGATTGGCTTGGGACTGTGGTGCAGTAACAACTGGACCAGTTACGGTTCCACTCGTTCTAGCTCTTGGAATTGGTGTTTGCCGTATCGTTTCGACGGGCGGTTCAAGCAATACGGGATTTGGTGTCGTCACCCTTGCCTCCCTCTTTCCCATTCTTGCAGTTCTTTGCTATGCCACTTTCCTCTTTGAAACGAAGAATTACTACTTCGCCACCTATCATACCGAAGAAAATGGTTTCCCCGCAGATGACTGGCATACAATAGCCATTGAAAAAGAAGGTGGAGAAAACTACGGCCAAAACTATGATAAAGGCTACCAACGATACGGTGATATTGTAGCAAAGAGAAGATTAGACTCGGCTGGTGGGGCTTCCGAAGCGGAAACGGCAAAATCTCTTTCCAAGAAAGATTATGCCGAGGTTAAGGAAGAGTTGAGCAAGAATGGAAGATTGCCTGATGGATACACCCTGCAAACTCAAATCGCCGAAGCCAAATTGTCTTCCATGCCACTTGATCCGGATGACAATGAGTCCCGTGAGACCGTTCAAGTAGCCGGCACCAATACCATCATTGTTAGAGATGGCGTGGACACACCCGACGAAGTTTGGAATCCTGAAACAGAAATCATGGTGGCCCTGACCAACAACTTTGATTTCTTTCCTAAAATTTTTAGACCGCATGAAGATTCGAATGGTAATGGCGTGCTTGATGATGGCGAAGACATCTACAGTCTAGATGAAAGTGGTAATGTTGTTTACAATGAAGAGGGCAAACTTTACCCAAATGCTGTCCTGAACGGTCCGGACCCAGACCGCGGTGCAATCGAAGGAGCACTCTGGGCTATTGTTCCTTTGTGTTCCATCTTATTGATTGTCCTCGTCGTCGGTCTAAGGCAGCCCCCGAAACATTACGACGAATTATTCATCGGCATAATTTGTGCAGTGGTCGGGATGGGCCTTTTCAATCTTGGCATAGCGCTCGGTCTGACTCCATTAGGCGAGCAACTAGGTGGTAATGTAGTTTCTAGTTTTGCAGCCATTGAGCCATGGGCAGCGGAAGGGTTTGTTGATCCGATGTTCGCCTCCTCCAATATGGGCAAGGCTTTAGCGATCCTCTTCGGCTTCATACTAGGTTATGGGGCGACTTTGGCAGAACCTGCTCTTAATGCACTTGGTGCGACAGTGGAGAAAATCACTGTCGGTGCTTTTAAGAAAAGCTTGCTTATGCAGACCGTAGCCACAGGAGTTGCACTTGGAATCTCCACTGGAGTAGCTAAGATCGCATTTAATCTCGATCTTTGGTACTTGCTCGTACCACCCTATGTCATCTTGATGTTCATTACTTACCTGTCGAGCGAGGAGTTCGTAAATTTTGGTTGGGACAGTGCGGGCGTCACCACCGGGCCTATCACAGTACCTCTTGTTTTAGCCATGGGCCTTGGAATTGGGTCTAAGACTGGAGCCATTGACGGCTTTGGGGTTCTTGCCCTCGCTTCCATTGGACCCATCATTACTGTTCTCACCGTTGGGCTTATCGTTCGAAAGAAACCCAAGCCCGATGAGGACGAAACCGCAACTGTTACGGAGACCGCCTAAGATGAGCAATAACAACCAAAGCGATCACTTCTCTCTTCTTTCCCTCATCCTGCCCAAAGAGTCTGTTGTCCCTGTCTCAGAGGCTATTGTTAAAGCTGGTGCCTCAGGCATTTTCGAGGTCACAGCTCGTGGCTCTGTATTGAACGAAGGTGGCTTTCTTCAACGGATGTTCCCGCCACCTGCTCCGGAACAGCATCTTCTGCAGACTCTAGTACCCAACGATAAGGTAAACTCCGTAACTGATGCGGCCGTTCATTCTGGTAATTTAACTCGAGTCGGTGCCGGTGCTGTATTTGTGATCGGATGCAACGATGTGCGCCACACGGATCAGTTTCCACTGCCCGAAGTATCCACAGAAGTTGACAGTGCTTCTTTGAGTGATTACGCTGCCGAGCTCGAGGCAATTTGTTGTATTTGCGAGATAGGAATAGCAGATGATATCGCCAAAGCCGCACTTCAAAAAGGTGCTCCTGGTCCAACTGTTACATTCGGTGAAGGTGGTGGAGTGCGCGATAAGATACCCCTACTTCGTATCACAAAGGGTCCCGAAAAGGAGTTTGTATGGTGCGTTGTGGATAAGAGCGAAGCGGATGAAGTATTTGCTGACATGGCTCGTGCGGGAAAAATCACAGAACCTGGGAGGGGATTTATGTATTCTATCCCTGTGAGTTCTGGGCTTATCAATATTTCGAGTACTGTTTCTTCTTCCGCACATGGTGCTAACATGGAACAGGTAATATCTGCTCTGGATGACTTAAAAGGCGGTAAGGATTGGAGAAGTGCTGCTGAATCTAGCTCAAGCAAGGCACTCAAGACCACATTTCTCGAAGATCTTGTTGGACTTTATTGCATTGTACCCCGCGATAATTATGAAGAAGTGTATGATTCTGTTTTGGAGGGTGGTGCTCCTGGGGTAAGTACTAATTTTGGACTTATGCTTGATGCCGGTTCTAATTCTAACCAGCAACAAAATGAGGAGTGGGCATTGGTCTATACTTCGGTTGGACCAAATAGCATAGACGCCCTGCGTGAAAAGGTCTCCATGAGACTTAATGAAAAGGGAATTGATCGTTTTGCTTTTTATTCTCTCCCGATACCCCGAGCCCTTACTTACTTGGGCGGTTGATTTTGCAAGATTACTGTTTGAACCTTCTTACTAGTTGCCTCTCACTATTTACTTCATCAAGTGTGATCGAGAAGCGCTCCCAAGAAGGCTAACGCATTAGGTTAATTTGTAAAAGTGCCCATTCACCCATGATGCTGGTATGGGAATTGTAGTTGGTTTCTTTTGCTTGAAGATGAGAAATGAAATGTTCTTTAACTAGACCGATTTCCTTTTCCAAAATCCCCGAAAGGACAAGAAATCCGCCCGTTCTAACTTGTTGAATAAGTCGATGAGAGTTCTGCATAAGGATATCCGCCTGAATATTAGCTACAACGAGGTCAAACACGTCCTCGGTCCCGTGTTGCTCAACTGACTGAACCTGAAAACATATATCCCCGTCTACTGAATTTAGCTTAGCATTGTCTTTTGCAACCTTAATTGCGTCAGGGTCAAAATCGATGGCTTTAAGTTTTTTGATGCCCAAAAGATTGGCGGACAATGATAGAATTCCGGAACCACACCCGATATCTATAAAGTCCTTAACTTGATGAGATTTGCAAATTTGAATCATACTTTTGAGACACAACCGAGTTGTTTCATGATTTCCCGTACCAAATGCCATACCAGGATCGAGGTAAAGAGCACGGTGACCGGAGGGGATGGAATAATTTTCCTTCTCCCATTCAGGAACCCAATGTATGATGCCATGTGACCATGGTTTGAAATGTATTTTGTACGCTTCGGTCCAATCTTTATCTACAAAGTCCTCATGATTAAATTCTTTGTCAAAAGATTCCCCCCAAATTGATTCCAAGTACAAAATTGCTTGGTTCGCATCTTCAACAGAATCGAAATAACCTTCAATCTTTCCATTGCCGTCATTGGAATTTACCGTAAGGCTCCAGTTATTTGGGGCAATTTCGTAAAGAGCATCCTCGAGGGTTTGGATGCGATCTGGGAGTAACGGGAGACTCGTTTTTATCACGACACTGGAAAGGGTATAGACCCGATAGACAGATCACGGACTACTGCGGGCAAGAGCATATGTTCGACTCCTTGAATCTTTTGTCGGACTAATTCAATCGAATCCCCCGGCATGATGCGAACAGGTGCTTGTGCAATGATTTTGCCCCCATCCAGTTGATCGTTTACCCAGTGCACGGTGCATCCCGATATTTTCACTCCATGAGCAAAGGCCTGATCAATTGCATGAAGCCCTTTGAAACTGGGTAAAAGACTCGGGTGCAAGTTAAGTATAATACCCGGAAAGGCTTCAAGGAAAGTGTTGGTAAGGATTCTCATGAAACCAGCAAGGACAATTAAGTCGGGTTTGTACTCCCTAATCGTTTTGATCCAAGTTAGCTCTGACTTCTCATCGAACTTTGTATTGAATGGTCCAGGATCTAGGAATTGGTTGTGGATCTTATGTCTTTTCGCAGTCTCGAGGATAGCCGCTTCCTTCTTATCAGAGAAAATAGCTACGAGCTTGGTGTTTCCCAAAAGTTCGCTCGATTGCGCCTCCATGATTGCTTTGGCATTAGTGCCCTTTCCAGATCCTAGAATAACAGTTTTCATTTTGAAGATTAAGTTATAGCTGGAAGTGATTGAATCCGTTTGAGGAGAGAAGTGGTGCTCGTACCTTGCACGAATGATACGAATTTGATTGATGCTTTGACTGACTGGAGAGCGTCCTTTTCCTTAGCGTTTATTGATTCTTTCGTGTAGTCACCTGCTTTGACATAAATATCGGGTTTCAGGGCAAGAATTTCTTTGTCCAATCTCAAGCCATCGAAAAGGATGACCCCAGAAACGCAAGCGAGTGATTCGAGGAGGCAGGCTCTTTCTTTCTCTGGTATTATAGGTCTGTTCTTACCCTTAAGGTTGCGCACACTTAAATCGGAATTCATTGCAACCCATAGATAGTCTCCAAGTAAGGATGCTTCGTTAAGGCTGGTTACATGTCCATAATGCAGAAGGTCAAAACACCCATTGGTAAGCACAAAGGTTTTTCCTGCTATTTTCGCTTCTTCCCTAAAACGAACGGCTTTACTAAGCGGAGTCGAAAATACCTTGTTAGCGTTTTCTTTTTGCTTCTCGGTCAATTGTCTCCTTCAAAAAATCGTTTTGCTTTACCCATAAAACCTTCCTCTGCTGACAAATCCTTATCCCCGCATGATTTTCCAAACTCAACTAATTTTTCTCTTTGTTCTTTCGTGAGTTTGTTTGGCACTTGAATAATAACTTTTGCATAAAGATCTCCCGTTCTCGAAGGTGACCTCAGGTTGGGCATCCCTTTGTCTTTGATTCGAAAAGTTTTGTTTGAGGGTGTTCCTGGTGGAACTTTTAAAGAAACTTTTCCGTCAAGGGTAGGGACTTGAACCATTCCTCCAAGGGTAGCGAGAGTAAAGGGAATCATCATTTCATGAAAAAGGTCGTCTTCATCTCTGTCGAGAAAATCATGTGGCTTGATCCTAACATCAACATAAAGATCACCCGATGGTCCCCCTCTCGGTCCAGCATCACCTCGCCCCCTCGAACATAACCTATTTCCATCTCCAACACCCTTCGGGACATTCACCTTTATTTTCGTTGGTGATCTTTTTCTTCCTTCACCTTTGCACTCAGCACAAGGATTTTCAATCATTACGCCGGAACCAGCACAGGTAGGACATGTCCTCCTGATGCTAATAAAACCTTGGTTGGATGCGACTTGACCGACTCCTCCGCATGTCGAGCACATTATTTTTCCGGATCCTGATGCCGCACCACTACCAGAGCAAGTAGAGCATTCGGCATGGTGATGATACTTAATCTCTTTTTCGACGCCAGAGGCCGCTTGTTCGAGAGAGATTTCTACAGCTACCCTAAGGTCTGATCCTCTTTGTTCCGCTCCGCCCGAAGAAGATCCTCCACCGAAGAAATCTTCGAAAATACTTCCGAAACCGCTTCCTCCTCCGCCACTGCCACCACCGCTAAAGACATCTCGGAACAGGTCGAATGGATCAACACCTCCTGAGCTGGGGCCACCACCTCGAAACGCATCATGGCCAAATTGGTCATATTTTCTTCTTTTGTCATGATCCTTTAGTACTTCAAAAGCGGCAGATATCTCTTTGAATGTTTCTTCTGCAGCTTTGTCCCCTGGGTTCTTGTCGGGATGAAACTTGACGGCAAGTTTTCGATATGACTTTTTAATTTCGTCGTCACTGGCTGATCGATCGACTCCGAGTACTTCATAGTAGTCTTTTTCTGACATTGTCGTTTAGGTAATAATATTCGAATACGAGATTGAGTCGTAAATTAATCTTCTTTGTCTGTAGCAGACAATGGCTTAGCTAGGATTACGGAAGCTGGTCGTAGGAGCCGTTCACCGATTCTGTAGCCGGTCCTCACGGTTGTAATGACATATCCTTCCTCGCAGTTATCATTCTCCTCATATCCTATTGCCTCGTGCAATTTGGCATCAAACACTTCACCAGTCGGATCGATGACTTTCAATCCATATTCTGACAAAGTCGTTTCCATCTGAGTCATTGCCATGGCGAAACCTTCAACAAAATTAGCTGTTTCCTCATGCTTCTTGGCTTCTACAAAACCGAGTTGAAAGGCATCCATAACTGGTAGAAGGTCAGAAATAATTTGAGATCTTGTTCTTTGTACAGCGTCTTCGCGGTCACGAATCGATCGCTTCCTCAGGTTTTCTAAATCTGCCACGGCACGCATATATTTGCCTTTTAGATCATCTTGCTTCCCGTATGCATCGTCCAACTTTGATTTTAATCGTCCGACAGATTCTTCTTTCTCTTCTTCGTTTGGCTCGGAGTCAGGTTCTGGAATATCTAGTGGCTCGGACTCTACAGGTTTTGGTATGTTATCTTCTTTTTCCATTGTTTAAAGTGAGGGTTTTTGGGATATTTTGCAGAAGGGTTATTCGATCATAATTTCATGAAAACCGATCCGTTATTAAAATACTTGAATCCTCCAAAGAAGAAATCGAACAACTGCTAGAAAAAGGGCAGAGTGCGTGTTCCCCTTTTTGTAGATTTTCATCTGCGACCATTACATTGCCTTCGAGAACATGAATCATAATGGGATCTGAATTGCAGTCTTTTAGCATTATGGAGTTATTTTTCGTAAGATTCATTTTTTGGATTCGAAAGTATTTTGAGTCAGCAATGACCTCTCGGCCTACATTGCCCGAGGTCGTCATGGGTTTTGGCTCGTAATCATTAAAATCAATGCATTGCATTGACTCTTCGATGTGAAGGGTTCTCGGTAGGCCGTCTAGTCCAAGTCTTTCCCAATCGTATACTCGGTAAGTAGTATCAGAATTCTGTTGGATTTCGAGAATTAAGTTGCCTGCGTCGATAGCGTGAATCCTGCCACTTTCTACAAGTACCGAGTCGCCTTTTCTAGATTGTACCCGATGACACACCGTTTCGACAGTCTTGGTTTCCGTCGCTTGAATGAAATCTTTCGGGCAAGTGCCTTTTTTAAGACCAATAAAAAGTCCGGCATTTGTTGACGCTTCTGCTACATACCAATTTTCTGTTTTCGGTTCTCCCGACAATATTTCAGCAACTTTAGCGGGCGGGTGAACCTGTAGGCTAAGCCTTTGCGAACAGTCCAACCACTTAACGAGTAGGGGGAATGAGCGCCCTTGTTCCCAATTCGGCCCCATGACCTTTTTTCCATCAGCTTTTAGTAAGGTTGAAAGAGTTTTGCCTTGCAGGCTTGTATTTGAAATAACTGAGTTATCCTCATCTCTATCAACTATTTCCCATGATTCACCAATAGGAGATTCGCCAGGCGTGTCTCTCCCGAAAAAGTCACGGATCATGGTACCGCCCCAAATCCTTTCCTTATAAATCGGTTCAAACTTGAAAATCATCATTAATTCCTTTTCTATACTATTATGTGTGAAGTGGAAGCATGTTTGCTTTAGTGCAAATCATTTGGG
>Ga0055584_100001449_pt1 | contig 23258 bp, 23 predicted proteins | sample OSDHelmetaG_FD_58716 | JGI IMG/M metagenome (GOLD analysis project Ga0055584, IMG submission 58716) | Pelagic marine sediment microbial communities from the LTER site Helgoland, North Sea, for post-phytoplankton bloom and carbon turnover... | ecosystem: Environmental > Aquatic > Marine >...
CTCGAAAAGCATGTACTGAGTAATTTCTGTCTGCCCGGCCACCCGGAAATTTTCGTAGTCTCGAACATTATTGAAAATGGCAAACATGTTGGTGCGCATGGCGGCTCCAAGACTTACCACTCTGACCTTGCGTACTTACCAGAACCATCGATGGGCTCGGTGTTTCGCTGTCTCGAATGCCCGCAAGTAGGCGGCCAGACGGCATTTGTCAGTATGTTTAGAGTATTTGACGCGCTGAGCGATGAGCGCAAGGCGTGGTTGCGCGAGCGTTCGGTCATCTTTGACTATGTTTGGGACTATGAGCGTCGCTTCACCGGCATTCGCGAGCCACTAACGGACGCACAAAAACAAGCGGTGCCGCCATTGGCACAACCGTGTATTCGAAAACATCCGGAAAATGGCCGCCCCGCGGTATATATCTCACCCACGTGGGTGCGACGTTTTAGCGATATGTCGGATGAAGACAGTCAGCCGATCTTGGATGAGCTGATGGAATTTGCATGTCGTGACGAATTTACCTACTTCCATCAGTGGACCGTCGGCGATGTATTGATGTGGGACAACCGCTCAAGTATGCACAAGGTGTGCGACTACGATGACGCTGGTACGCGCCGCTTAATGCATCGCACGACGATTAAGGGGAATCGTCCAATCAGTTGGTGACAATTCGTTGTTATGCAAGCCAATCGCGCCGGTATAACGCCACCAAGCCACTCAGCACGCTGCGGCCGAAAACTTCCGGCCGCAGCGTGCTGAGAATTTACTCTTCTTCGAAAACTTCCAACGCAACACGACCCGCATTCACGGCTGTAGGCCAGCCTGCATAAAACGCCAGATGGGTGATCAAGCCACCCAACTCTTCTTGCGTAACACCGTTGTCCAAAGCACGGCGCATGTGTCCGCGCAGCTCATCTGTACGATAGAGCGCGGTCAATACAGCGACCGTGATCAAACTGCGGTCACGCTTTGACAAATCAGGCTGCTCCCACACGTCACCAAACAATACATCGTCACGCAACTGCCCAAGCTTAGGGATCAATTCGTAAGCGGTTTTTGGTTTATCAGACATTTCAAATTATCTCCGTACAATGAGTACTAAAAAGCGGCAGGCAGTGTTAGCAATGCGCCAACTGCGCCTGCAGTAAAAACTGCTAAGAATGTCGGCTACAATATTTGGCCACGCAATAACGCACATCAGTCGCGGTACTGCCATTGCACAAGTGTGTAGCCGGGGCTTACTTCGTCATGATGCTCAAATACAGCATCAACCGACGCACCAACCTCGACCGATTGCGCCGGGTCACCCAGCAGGTTCCCGATCATGCGCACCTTGCCCGCCTGCGGCAGCTCAACTAACACAGAAATGTACGGTACGGCGGCATGCAGCACCGGATGCACCGGATGATGTGAACGCTGCCACGTAAAGATACGGCCGTGGCCTGCGACTTCGACCCAGTCAAGATCAAAACTGTGGCATGCATGGCAGATCCATTCCGGCCCCCATAGCCATGTTGCGCAGCCTGCACAACGCTGCACCAATAACACTTCTTTGCGCGCGGCGTCCCAGTAGGGCTTGCTCAAACCATCCGCTTCTGCACGCGGCACGGGCATGCCAATCGGTAGATAACTTGCATCTTGATTCGTCATACTTCGATCCTCCAGCACGGCGCCAAAACTAGCGCTGCGGCGCGGTGCTGACAAAGAGCCTAGAGCGTAGCTGCCGAGCCAAACACGCAACTACTAGTTGGGGTTACCATCGGTCCGGACATCACCAACGAAACATCGACGCTCGGCACTTGCGCAGTGGATTGTCCGCGCACTTGGCGAACGGCTTCGACCTGTAACTCAAGGCCATGCATATAACATTCTGCGAGGTTGCCACCAGAGGTGTTGAGCGGCATCTTGCCACTGGGCGCTATTAGATTTTCGAGTTGAAAGAATTCGTTCACAGCTTCAGCTTCGCAAAAGCCATGCTCAACGCAACTCATAACGACTGCGCCACTAAAGTTCTCATAGCTCTGCACAACATCAACATCTGCAGCCGATAACTCAGCCATCTCATACAAGCGCGGCGCTACTGTAGTGAAACTAGACGTTCCATATAACGGCGCGTTGTGACATGGAGCACCGTTACGATATTCAGAACCTTGCGCTGCGCCCAACAAATATACCGGTACTTGCGCGAGATCCGGCGCGCGCTCGGCTGCAACTAAAATCAATGCAGCCGCACCGTCATTTTCCAAGCAACAATCAAACAACCGATACGGCTCACAGATCCAGCGTGAATTATCGTACTTGTCTTCAGTCAATGGGCGCCCATACATGATGGCGCGCGGATTACTCTGCGCATGATGATACGAAGCCATTGACACCGAACGCAGAGCAGAGCGCGCAACGCCATATTCGTGCATAAAACGCATGTTGCGCATGCCGTATTTTTGTGCCGGAGACATAAGCCCATAGGGCGCGGTAAATGCATCCTCGCCGCTCACTTCAGCACCGACGTCACCTTGGCCAAAGCGCGCAAACTGGCCTTGCGCTAATGCCCGGTAAACCACCACGCAGTCCGCCATGCCAGTGGCGATAGCTGCGGCCGCGTTGCCAACCGCGCCGGAGCCACCACCACCACCACCGCCCCAATGCATATTCGAGAACTTTAGGTCAGGAATACCCAAGGCTGCCGCCAACCGCGACGGCTCATTGCGGTCATTGCTATAGGAGGCAAAACCGTCGATTTGTTTCGCACTGATGCCGGCATCAGCGCAGGCGGCGAGTATGGCCTGAAGCGCGAGCTTGAATTCCGCGTCTGGCGATTGGCCATGCTTGTAGTAGGTAGTTTCGCCCACGCCGGCTACCGCGACTTGGCCTCGGAGTGTTCTTTTACGCATGCTATCGATGCCTCTCAAATTTAGTTTCGTGCAGCGTCATCACTTATTCTCGAGACGAACTTAAGCGCGTGCGATGTTTTACACACCAACACCGCCGCTGGCAAACAACCGTGTTCCGGTACCGGCATGGCAGCTACACTGGTGGCAATTCAAAATTTGCCCGTGAATCCTTTCATGCATGTATCTCAAGCGGTCCGTCAACGCATATCTGTGCGCAATTTTCTAAGCACCCCGGTGGCTAACACAGTGATTGCCAATCTGCTCGACCAGGCGGCGCGCGCGCCATCGGGCGGCAACCTGCAGCCTTGGCGGGTCTACGTGCTTAACGACGCTTCGATGGCGCGCTTTGCGACGCATGTCGAAAGCCGCAGCCAAGCGGAAGAGCCAGCCTACGCAATCTATCCAGCGAACCTCAAAGACCCTTACCGTAGTAGTCGTTTCAAGATGGGCGAAGACATGTATGCATTGCTTGGGATCCCACGTGAAGACAAGGCCGCACGGCTCGCGCATCTAGCGCGAAACTTTCAGTTCTTTGACGCGCCAGCAGCGTTCTTTTGTTTTGTAGATAAGATCATGGGGCCGCCGCAGTGGTCAGACTTGGGCATGTTCTTGCAGAGCTTCATGTTGCTTGCCGAAGAAGCAGGACTCAGTACTTGCCCGCAGGAAGCGTGGGCCAACAAGGCGGAAACGGTCAGTAGTTTTCTGCATCCGCCGAGCGAACTCACGCTCTTTTGCGGCATGGCAATTGGATACGCGAACACCCAGGCGCCTGTCAACAAGCTCGTCACGGAGCGCGAACCGCTGGAGCAATGGGCAACGTTTATCGCCTAATAACGTTATCCGTCGCCGCCGTGAGCGCGCGGAACACCAACGGTTGTTGGCGTGGATCTACGAGTATCTACCAGCTGCTCGGCAAGACACAGATGGCCTCACTCAGAAGCCGATTCGCGCTTTGGCCCAACCAGGGTTGCGCCACCGTCGACGACGACGGTCTGCCCGGTAACGTAGCGCGACAAGCTCGATGCCAGATAAAGCACGGTGTTACCAATATCCCAGCCGGTCCCCTCTAAGCCAAGAACTGACGCTTTGCGGCGGCCTTCGCGATTCGCGCTGGTCATGCCTTTAGAAGACACCATCGGTGTGTAAACAGGTCCTGGTGCCACACAGTTCACTCTGATGCCATCTACACCATGGTCAACCGCCATTGCCTTGGTCAGCGCAATGACTGCACCTTTAGACGTGCTGTAAGCGGTAAGACCGCGTGGGCGCAACGCAGAAATCGAGGAAACATTGATAATCGAACCACCATCACCAGATGCAATCATCGCCGGAATCGCGTACTTACCCATCAGCATCATGGTCGTCAGATTCACGTTCATTACGTGTTGCCAGTTAGCCAAGGACTCATCAACCACCGATTTACGCGAGCCGATTCCAACGTTGTTGTCGAGTACGTCAAGCCGTCCATAGCGCTCTACAACCGTTGCTACAACGCGCTCACACTCAGACGCTTCGGTCACATTCGCTACCAGCGCGAGCGCGCGCCCACCCTCAGCTTCAATAAGCTCAACAGTGGCGTTTGCGGCGCTGCGGTCCAAATCTATCACAGCAACACTGCAGCCGGCACGCGCCAACAACACAGCCGCCGCGCGGCCGTTGCCAATACCTTCTGCGCGGCTGCCACCGCCAGTTACGATGGCGACCTTACCGGATAGCCCTAGGTCGATTGCAGGTGCGGCGGCGGTGTTTTCTTTGCTCATGAAAGTGCAAGCCTCAAAGTGATTTTATTGGTTTTATATACAACATAGCGCGCCCAGAGCGGCTAAGTCACCCGTGTTAAGCAAGGCCTTAGGCGACGCACTAAGCGCAGGCCCTCGAGCATCACTTTAGCTACCCGCGCAGCTTAATCGATATTGACGCGAACCGAGGCAGTGCATAGCCTGAGCACTGCGTCCTTGCAACTCAATGGTGAACCTCTGATGAACGATACAGCGATGGAAATGGCCGAAGCGATGGAACATCAGCAAATGGAAGAACTGGGGCAGCGTTATATACACAAGTCTTGGCTATTCCATCTCGCTGACGGCGACCAGACGCCGGACAATCGCCCGGCCGGTGCGCGCGTGCTCATGGGCGAAGACCCGCGCCTACCGCAAATGCCAGCCGCACCGACGCTAGTAGATTTCTTTCGGCTACGTTTTTCGCCTAGCCAACAACATCTACTACAAAGCGCACGCCTAGCAACAACCAACGGCGTGTCGGAAAAAATGATCCTGGCTTGCCTATTGCACGACATCGGCACTGCCGCGTTTATTCGTTCTGACCATGGCTATTGGGGCGCGCAAATGATCGAGCCCTATGTAGACGAGGAAGTGACGTGGGCGGTGCGCATGCACCAAGCACTGAAGTTCTTCCCGGATGAGGCAATTGGCTTCGAGTATCCGCAAAGCTACCGACAGATGTTTGGTGATGACTACCAGCCGCCCGCTTACATCGTGGCAGAGTACGAGCGCGCCCGTAAACACCAGTGGTATATGTCAGCCCGAATGATTTGCCTGAATGATGATTATTCATTCAATCCTGATATGGACGTGTCTATCGACGAATTCGAAGACCTCATCGGGCGTAACTTCAAACAACCAGCTGAAGGCTTAGGTAATGACAACTCGCCCAGTGCACACATGTGGCGGACCTTGCGCCGCCCGGCTAACGCCTTGTGATGCGGGTCGGCTCGCTCTAACGCGGGATCCAGCGCGTTAAAACTCCATGGGCTCGGCCGGTCGGCCAGCCCGTGCGAGTCAGGTGGTTTCGAAGCATATTTCAACCGTGCCGAGCCCAGTAAAGGTCGCGCGCGCGCGGCAGTCGGCCGGGGCCTTAAACAGGCCGGTGCAGCTACCTGCAGTAATGAACTGACCGGCACGCAATCCTTCACGCTTTGACGCATGTTGGTTGACTAGCCACAGCAGCGATGTAATTGGGTCACCAAGAACTTCTGCGCCATTACCCACCACCACCGCCTCGCCGTTGACCTCCATGACCACTTCTGCACCTAGCATGTCTACAGCGCTTAGATCTTCGACCCCCGCGCCATAGATCCACGCGCAATCGCCAACGTTATCTGCAATTACTGTATCGCCTGTCGGCATTTGCTTAAAGCGCGTGTCAACAACTTCTATCGACGGGTGCACGGAAGCCACGGCCGCCAACACTTGCGCGCGCGTATACGGTGCGCATTGCGCACTGAGGTCCTCACCAAGCAAGAACGCATACTCAGCTTCGAGCCCCCGAACAAGCAGATTGTCGGGTAATACGACCGCGGTCGAACCGTCATATGGATGCAGAGAAGCGGCGAACAAACGCGCCGCGACCGGACCGGTAGTACCGAGTGCGGCTTGCGAATTTGCGTGCGTCGCACCCACCTTCCAGCCACCCACTTGCTCGCCAAAACAGGTGATAACCAAGTCTTGAATTTGATATGCATCGTGCGAGTCAGCAGGCGCAACAGCCGCAGGTAAAGCCTCTAGGCGAACCCGAGAACGGCGCGCGTTAACCAAAATTCGCGCTGCCGCCAGTGCATCTACATGTTGCAAGACAATTCTCCTGTTTATTTTACTGAGCGTAAGGTCAGCGTAGGCGCAAGCGCGCGGGTTCGATCAAACGTTTCGAGATGGCGCATAGCAAATCTCGTGCTTTGTAGTTGCGCCCGCACGGCGCTAACGTCTAGTTTCGCTAGCGCATTTCCCCGCGAGCTAGGCGCAAGCCGTTCGAAATCTAACATGAGGACGCAGCAATGCACGATCTCGTAATACGCGACGCGGTCTTGGTCGACGGTAGTGGTGCGCCACGGCGCAACGGCGATATTGCCATTGACGCTGGCCGCATCAGCGCCGTTGGCGGCAAACTGGGCCGAGGTACGCGAGAGATCAACGCGCATGGCCGCCTGGTAACACCTGGTTGGGTCGACATTCACACTCACTACGACGGCCAAGCAACCTGGGATCCATACTTGTCGCCATCGAGTTGGCATGGCGCAACTACAGTCGTCATGGGCAACTGCGGCGTTGGCTTCGCGCCAGCCCACCCCGATCGTCACGCCTGGCTAATCGAGCTGATGGAGGGCGTCGAGGACATCCCTGGCAGCGCGTTGGCAGAAGGTATCAAGTGGAATTGGGAGACCTTTCCGCAATATCTCGACGCTTTAGAGGCCTTCCCTCGTGCCTTAGATATCGGCTGCCAGGTTCCGCACGGCGCCGTACGTGCGTATGTAATGGGTGAGCGCGGCGCTAACAATGAAGCCGCCTCGAGCGATGATATTGCGCAAATGTCAGCCCTTGTCGAACAAGGCCTAGCCGCAGGCGCGTTGGGTTTCAGCTCTTCGCGCACGATGCTGCATCGCAGCAGCAATGGTGAGCCGGTACCCGGCACATTTGCCGGCCACGATGAACTGATCGGTATTGGTCGAGCGCTTGGTCGCGCAGGTCACGGCGTGTTTGAGATCGCCTCCGACTTTGGCATTGGCGCGATGGAAGGTCGATTTGCGTTAGACCTCGATTGGATGCAGGCGCTATCGATGGAAACAGGCCAGCCGGTCAGCTTCGCGCTAGGCCAATCTACACGTCACCCGAATGAGTGGCGCGAAATACTTGAGCGTACCCGAACCGCCGTAGTCGGTGGCGCGAATATCAAAGCACAAGTCGCCGCCAGGCCTGCCGGAATGCTGTTTGGTTTTGAAAGCTCGTTCCATCCGTTTTTAGGCCACCCAAGCTTTCAAGCCTTATTGGAAGAGCCACTAGACGCGCGTCTGCGAGCACTACAAACGCCAGCAGTACGAGCGCAGATTTTGCGTGAAAAAAGCACGTTTAAAGGTAAATTCAACGCCACTGTCATTGAAGAGTTCTGGCGTATGTTCCCGCTCGGCATTGAACCACAATACGAGCCGAAACCAGATGAGAGCATTGCCGCAATCGCTGCACGCGCCAACTTAGACCCACAGGCAGTGTTGTACGATTACATGTGCGAACGTGGCGGTCACGCGCTGGTGTATTTCCCTCTACTCAACTACGCCGACTTCAACTTTGACGCAATTCGCACACAGCTACTGGACGACAATGCACTCCTCAGCCTATCGGATGGCGGTGCGCACTGTGGCCTTATCTGCGATGTAAGTACCTCAACTTTCATGCTGTCTTACTGGGCTCGTGACCGGCAGCGCGGCGAACGCATTGATTTGGAGCGTGTCGTGCGTATGCAGACCATGGATACGGCCCGTGCATACGGCTTGAACGACCGCGGTGTATTGCGGCCAGGCTACAAAGCTGACATCAATATCATTGACTTTGACAACCTAAATATCAGCACACCGGAAATGGCTTACGACTTGCCTGCCGGCGGGCGCCGCTTGATCCAGCACGCGCGTGGCTACGACGCCACCCTAGTCGCGGGCCAAGTCATATTCGAGCAAGGCCAAGCTACCGGCACGCTACCGGGCATGTTGTTGCGCGGCCCACAAGCGCATCCCAAATAGCGGTGCTCTACGTATGGGGTGACACTAGGCGTGAGCGCAGCCGCGAGCTACGCTCGACACTCACCTGCAAATCGCAAACGCAGCAAGAAGAAAAGGCAACACAAAATTAATGACTGGCAAAACGCTTTTCGAAAAGATCTGGTCCAAGCATGTAGTCACTGAGCGCGACGATGGGCAAACGCTTCTGTACGTCGATCGTATGCTCATTCACGACCTGCACTACCGGCGCTTTGACGCCTTGCGCGCGGCCGGGCGCACCGTGCACCGCCCTGACCTTATCTTCGCAACGCCAGACCACTCGATGCCAACGAATGTGAGCACGGTAGAAGAGATCACTGATCCGGAGATGCACGCCACCATCGTTGGGCTTGAACGCAATGCGCGCGCAGCCGGAGTCACGCATTTTCCGTTGTCAGATGCACGCCATGGCATCGTGCATGTAGTCGGCCCGGAGCAAGGCATTACCTTGCCCGGCATCGTGCACGTGTGTGGCGATTCGCATACCTCCACGCATGGCGCGCTCGGTTGTATCTCGTTCGGCATTGGTGCGACCGAGGTCGAGCACGTCTTGGCAACCCAAACCCTGTGGCAACAAAAGCCCCGCAGCATGCGCATTCGCGTCGACGGAAACCTCGGGCCGCATGTCTCAGGCAAAGATGTAATCATTGCTCTCATTCGACAAATTAGCGCCGCAGGCGGTGCCGGGTATGCAATTGAATACGCTGGCGATGTGATCGCAAACATGTCGATGGAAGGCCGCATGACGGTTTGCAATATGACCATCGAGGCCGGTGCGCGCTTTGGTCTGGTAGCGCCTGACGCAACAACCATTGCCTATGTACAAGGCCGGCCTTACGCGCCCAAAGGCGCCAAATGGCAAACCGCACTTGAATACTGGCGCACCCTGCCAAGCGATGCTGATGCTGCATTCGACCGCGAAGTGGTAATGGATGCTACGCAGCTGGCGCCGATGGTGACTTGGGGTAACAGCCCGGAAGAGGCGGTCGGTATCGACGAAGCATTGCCAAACCCGGCCGAAGTCGAAGATCCCGACCAACGCGCCAGTTTGGCTGCGGCGTTACAGTACATGGGACTTGAAGCTGGCCAACGACTGAGCGACGTCAGTGTAGACAAAGTATTTATTGGCGCGTGCACCAACGGTCGCATAGAAGATCTACGCGCGGCCGCAGCCGTAGCCGCGGGTCGGCGCGCTAAAGTGCCAACCCTGGTAGTACCAGGGTCAGGGCTAGTTAAGCTGCAAGCAGAGCAAGAAGGTCTAGACCAGATATTTATTGAAGCAGGGATGCAATGGCGCCAACCTGGATGCTCCATGTGTGTCGCCATGAATGGCGATATATTGGCGCCAGGCGAACGCTCCGCGTCCACCAGCAATCGCAACTTCCGCGGTCGCCAAGGCCCATCAAGCCGCACCCATCTGGTCAGCCCAGCAATGGCCGCAGCAGCCGCCGTCACCGGGCACTTTCAAGATGTGCGCGAGCTAAACACCAGCAACCTTGGCGGAAACTGAAATGGATACATTCACCGACCACACCGGCGTTGCAGTTCCGCTCGATATAGCCAACTGTGACACAGACCAAATCATCCCAGCGCGATTCTTGCGCCGGGCCGTTGATGACCCAGACTATGCGCGTTTTCTGCTCGCCGACTTGCGCTTTAATGCGGACGGATCGGAGCGCGATTTTGTGCTCAATCAGCCGGCTTTTCGCGATGCCAGCATTGTGGTTGCAGATCGCAATTGGGGCTGTGGCTCATCGCGCGAAAATGCCGTTACAGCGCTGCGCAAGAACGGCATACGAGTGGTTGTCGCGCCCAGTTTTGGCGACATTCACTACAACAATTGCATAAAACGTGGCGTCCTACCGATTCGCTTAAGTACGCAAGTGTGCGCGGAGTTGAGATCGCGACTACACGCCAATCCCGGCGCCGAACTCAGCGCCGACCTCGAATCACAAATATTGCGTGGCCCGGGCAACTTGAGTTATAGCTTTGAGATTGAATCGTTCGACAAGCAACGTCTATTGAGCGGACTTGACGATATTGAACTAACGCTCCGCTATGGCGACGAAATCCGCGCATTCGAGCAACAACGGAACACCGATTTCGACTGGCTATCAGCTTGAACGCGTCATTCGGCCTAAGCGCAAGCGATGCTCGCACGCGCCATCTAGCAACATAACAAGCTGACATTTGCGCCAATTCCATTGCATCAACAAGCGCCGTGGAATTGGCGCAGTAGCGCTCAGCTGAGACTAACAACTCGTGAACTATCAATACATTCTCGTTACGCGCGCAAATCACGTCACACGAATAACGCTTAACCGACCTGAAGTGCTCAACGCGATAAACCAAGATATGCACGACGAACTGCAACATGCGTTCGACGCATTCGCGGTCGATGACGAGCAATACTTAGGCGTCATATGCGGTACTGGCGAGCGCGCGTTTTGCGCCGGCAGTGATCTAAAAGCTATTGCCGCCGCCAGAAAACCGAATGTGTATCCGGCCAGCGGCTATGCTGGCCTCATCGAACGCTACGACCTAGACAAGCCGCTTATTGCAGCCGTCGACGGCATCGCGGTTGGCGGCGGCTTCGAACTGGCGCTGGCCTGCGATATTTTGCTCGCTACGCGGCGCTCAACGTTCGGATTGCCCGAGCCAATGGTGGGCGCAGTCGCGCTTGGCGGCGGTATTCACAGACTGGCGCGACAAATCGGCCTAAAGCATGCAATGGGCTTAGTCTTAAGTGCAGAGATTATCGATGCTGAGACCAGCGACCGCATGGGATTTGTCACGGAACTGGTGGACAACGATGAGCTTGAGAACAGCATAAGCCGATGGTGTGAGCGCATCTTGCGATGCGCGCCACTGGCCACACGTGCATCCAAGCAAGCGCTAATGCGCGGGCTGGATGAGCCGAGCCTTGAGGGCGCCCTGCGCAATCAAGCACAGTATTCGGCATTTGCTGCCTGGGTTGACTCAGCAGACCGGCACGAAGGTGCGTTAGCTTTTGCGCAAAAGCGTGCACCCAACTGGCAAGGCAAATAGTGAGTACTAGCACTTACTGAGCAAGGCTGCGCGAGTGTGATCAGATACAACAGCCGCGCCCCATGACACATTCCACGCGGCGCCCCAACAAGCGCCACTTAGCAGGAACTAAGACAAGCAATGAATACCACTAATATCGCCTACTTTGAACATTGGCCGCACCCTATAGCGGCTGAGCTATTACCACAGCATCCCAACTTGAACGCAATCACGATGCAGTTTGATGCACCGGATGCAAGTAACTGGGAAGTACTCGAAAAAGCCCATGTTTATCAGGCGCGTTCCACCCGCTCCGAACTACCAGAACAATTCTGGCCAGCCGCACCATTGCTGGCGCGCTGTCAAAATCTGCTCGCCATTTCCACCAACGGATCCGGCACAGATACAGTTGACCTCGACGCTTGCACCGCGGCAGGCGTACTGGTGGTTAATCAAGCTGGCGGGAATAAGCAGGCAGTGGCAGAACATGCGATCGGCATGATGCTGTGCTTGAGTAAACGCATCATCCAAGTGGACCGCGCGATGCGCCGCGTTGAGAACTTGAAGCGCGAGGAATACATGGGCAATGACGCGCATGGTAAAACGCTAGGCGTCATCGGGCTTGGGCAGGTGGGTGCCCACGTGGCCAAGCTCGCTGGCGGCCTGCTCAATATGCGTGTACTTGCGCTCGATCCGTTCATCGACGATGCAGCCTTCGCCGAGCGTGGCGCGCAAAAAGTAGATTTGGATACGCTGTTAGCGGAGTCAGACTTTATCAGCGTGCACTGCCCACGCAACAAAAGTTCAGAACAATTGCTCGGTGCCAGCGCCTTTAAAAAAATGAAGAACAGTGCGTATTTCATCACCACCGCACGCGGCGGCATTCACGATGAGATGGCCTTGGCGAAGGCGCTCTCAGCAGGCGAGTTAGCTGGCGCCGGTCTAGACGTTTGGGATCCAGAACCACCAGCCTTAGACCATCCTTTGTTACAGTTTGAGAACGTACTGATTAGCCCGCACACAGCGGGCGTGACGCACGAATCTAGAGCGAACGTAGTGCGGGTCACCATTGAACAGATCAACACCATAGCGCAGGGACAAAAGCCGCCTCGCTTGCTCAATCCGCAAGCGTGGGATGCGTGCCAAGCGCGTTATCGGCGGCTATTCGGATAGACACCGTCATGGAGCTAACCCCGATGCAGCGACAGCGTTTCCGCGATGATGGCGTGGTGTTATTACCGAATCTATTTTCGGACGCTGAGCTTGACGAGTTTCGCCAAGCCTTCGCCGAGCTCAGCGCGCAGGATCACGAAGCGAATGTGATCGAAAAACGCAGCGGCGTTGTGCGCACCGCCATGGCGCTGCACTTGCGTCATCGCGCGTTTGCTAAGCTGATCACAGACCCACGCCTAGTTACGCCTGCTCGCCAGTTGAGCGGTACCGCTGATCTCTATGCACAACAGGTAAAAATAAACGTCAAGGCCGCCTTCGAAGGCGAGGCTTGGCAGTGGCATTATGACTTTGCCACCCACCACCGCGAGGATGGCGTGCCTGCGCCATTCGCGCTCAACGTGCATTTATTCCTCGACGACGTTACTCAGTTTAATGGGCCACTGCATTTCGTCGCTGGCTCGCATCTACAAGGGCCGCAAGATACATTTTTGGACACGCACACCACCAGCTATGACCTGTGGTGTGTCAACCGTGACGTCGTAACCGAGCTAACGCGCAAGGGGCGGTTAGTGTCCGCGCAAGGCAAAGCTGGCAGCGTACTTATCTTCGGCGACTTGATGGTACATAGCTCACCACCGAATATGTCGCCGTTTGATCGACGTATTTTTTCGCTGATTCTCAATCCAGTGACAAATGCCTACACCTCGACTAAGCGACCTGACTTTAAGCATCACCGAGACCTGAGCGTGGTTGGCGTTTGATGTCGCACTAGCACTTTCGCTAGCGCGGTAGCGCCGCATCGGCTAGCCACGACCGCGAACACAACGAGTCCTTTGACACGCACTTGCGTGGGGCAACTGTTGGGCAGCCTGGAGCCTGGACATTCCAAAACCATGATGGCGGCGTTCATCATCGCGGTGCGTGGCACTGCGAGTCACGCTGTGGTGCTGGGGTGTGGGCGCTTGCCTGGTTGGCGTTGCGTTATGGCAACGAAATGATCGGCGAGGAAGCTGAGCCGTACTTGCTGCTTGGCTCAGGTGTGATCGTGATCATCGTTGGTGCCTTCATGGCGTGGCCACTCATCCGACGATCGTTTGCACGTGTCGCGCGACCACCAACACGCAGCGGCCATACGCATGATCACGGGTACGATCATGCACATGGGCGATCCCATGTTCACAAGCACGGTGACGCGCACGCACAGGCACATGCTCGCGACATAGAGCGCGAGTTCGGCGATGGCACAGCAAGCTTTGGCCAAACCTTGGTGTTTGGCTTAACAGGCGGGCTCATTCCTGGTCCAGCAGCAATCCCAGTGTTGTTGCTATGTTTGAATATTGGACAGTTTTGGTTAGCGGTTCGCATGGTTGCGGCATTTAGTGCCGGACTTGCAATAACACTCGTCAGCGTCGGTACGGTCGCCGCGCTAGGAGTGCGCTTTGCCCGCAACCACGGCGGCAACTTTGACCGTTTCTGAGCATCGCGCCGTTTCTATCGTCAGGTCTGGTAATCGCTGTCAGCGCCTTGATTATGTGGTCTGGAGCCAGCCATCTTGCCAGTACACATTGAAGCGCCTGCAACGCTCACGCATCAGTTAAGCTAGAAGCTAGTAGCTGATGCGTTCAAAGGAGCAAGCAATCAATGGCACGGATGGAGACGATAGATAAAGATGGTTCAGCAATGCGCATCTGCATTGCGAGCCCACAACACGCGGGACCGCACCCGCTAGTGATACTAATGTGCCATATCGGCGGATTGGATGACTTCACCGAAGATCGCATTGATCGCCTAGCACAAGCGGGCTTCCTGAGTGTCGCGCCAGATATATTCCATTATCACGATTGGTTCGATGATTCGAACGCGCGCCGCGCATCGCTTCGCGACATTCGTATAATCGCGGACATCGAAAGCACAATTTTACATGCGCGAATACATGCACACGCGCGGCCAGGCACGCTCGGTATTGTCGGCCATTGCATGGGCGGCCGCACAGCCCTGCTTGGGGCCGGCAGCATTGCCGACATTGGGCCACTCGCAATGTATTACGGTGGCCGTACTATGCTGTCGTGGGGCGACAATCAAGGTCCGACGCCGTTCGCACGTATTGCCAACGTGCACGGCCCAGTGTTGGGTTTGTTCGGACAGGACGACGTCGAGCCTTCGCCCGCCGACGTTGATTTGATCGAAGCAGAGTTCGCCAAACATGCTATTGATTACAGCTTTCACCGCTACGATGGCGCCGGGCATGCATTTCAGAACTTCCTGTCGGCCGAGCGCTTCCGTCCAGATGCAGCACAAGATTCGTGGGAGCGCACGCTACATTTCCTAGATCAAGCATTACTGCCTTCTAGAAAATCGTCTTAGGCAGCTTAAGCGTTGCGTTCCAGGCACATGAGGCCTCGGATCAGGCGCCGGTAGTCTCCAGCAAAACCTCGGCATTGATGAGGGTGTTTATGGTGCCCTCCTCGACCCCAAGTTCGCGCAATATCTCACGCGTGTGCTGCCCAGCTCGCGGTGGCTGACGGCGCAAGTCACCGATCGCGTGAGAGCCTATCTCGATTGGCAATTTGGGGAGCTTGGTCCAGACCCCGTCTTTGACTTCTACGTCGAGTAACTGCCCACTTGCGAGTAAATGCGGATCGTCAAATAATTCGTCTGGGCGCACTACCGGAGCGAATGGCACTGAGATGCGCTCAAGAATTTCTACTAGCGCCGCTTTGCTGTAGACGCCAACAAGCTCTGCAACCAATGGCAACAATACTGGGCGCTGCGCTACACGGGCCTCGTTGCTTGCGTACTGCGGGTCTGCCAGTAGATCCTCGCGACCAAATTCAACACAAAAACGCTGCCAATGATTGTCACTGGTTATGCCGATAAATACTTGGTCGTCGTCTGCGGTCGCAAACGGTTCATACACAGCCCAAGCGCCCTCGCGCGCTGGCATCGGCGGCGTGCGCCGTCCAGTGATCGCTTGGCCAGCCATGTGCTGCGCCATCAAGAACGTGGTGGACTCGAATAGTGACGACCGCACCACCTGTCCCAGCCCGGTTCGTGAACGCTCTTGCAGTGCGGCGAGTATTCCAACAACCGCAAAGGTTCCGCCCATGATGTCGATTACTGACGCACCAGCACGCAAGGGTCGACCGGGAGGGCCAGTCATATAAGCGAGGCCGCCCATAAACTGTACCACCTCGTCCAAGGCTGGGCGGTGCTCATAAGGCCCACTCAGAAAACCTTTCATTGAGCAAAACACAAGCCCTTCGTTGTGCGTCTTTAAGACTTCGTAACCACAACCCAAGCGCTCCATCGTGCCCGGTGCAAAGTTCTCCATCACCACATCGGCGCTGCGTGCCAATGCTATGATAATGTCGCGGCCACGCGGGTCTTTGATATCGATCGCGAGGCTGCGTTTGTTGCGGTTAAAGGTGCCAAAGAATCCGGCAGCAAACCCTGGTAGGCGACGCGTCCTATCACCTGCCGGAGCAGGCTCAATCTTTATGACATCCGCCCCCATATCCGCCAGCATCAAGCCTGCTGAGGGCCCCATGATTGTGTGACAAAACTCAAGTACGCGTACACCCACCAATGGTAGCGGCGCGATACTCGACGCCGGCACGGGGGAATCTTCGGGACTGGACGAATCATACATCAGGCTTTCCAATTATCATCAAGCAGTATTTGTTCAGTCAGATGTTTTTCAGCACTGAACTATACGTACTGTGTTTAGATGCGGCGGCGCTCGCGCCAAAAGACCAACATGTTGCAACAAAGCACGCAGCGGTGCGAGCAAGCCAATTGTCGCCTAACCAGCCCACTAGCTTTCCAACATCGACATCACTAGCTGCGCACATAGTGCCGGCTGCTCAAAAACCATCAGATGACCACAACCCGCTAAGGTCGTGGTTTCGGCATTGGCTAAGCGCTCAGAAGCGCGCGCTTGCACATCTGCCACCCAAGTTCCCTTCGCGTGTCGGTCCGCGGCTACAAGCAACGCGGGGGCAGAGAACTTAGGCAAGCCGGCGTACGGGCGCGTATCCATGACGCCAGCGTAAACGCCCGCTTCAATGTCCGGCGCGCACGCAAGGCCATAGCCGCCATCGGCTAAAGGCCGCAAGGTAGCCTCGCAGTGCGCACGCAACAGCGCCGGATGCCAATTGTCGAAAACGCCCGGCCGCCCGAGCGTGGCAACGCAATCGTCGATGCTGGCCCATCGATCACGCCGCCCTAAGGTTCGCGCAATGCGCTCCGCAGTCCCAGCTTGCGCTTCTGCCTTCACGCTAGGTACATCACAAGGCAACATGGTCGCATCGAATGTAGTCACCGCGGCCCATGGGGCATATCCATGCTGCCCGCCAAGATGAAACATCGCCGCGGCCGAAAATGAGTGCCCTGCAAAATACAAAGCCGGCTCTCCAAGCTGTGCTCGCACGGCATTTGTAACAATGCGTAAATCGAAGGCGAAGCTATCAAAGGTGAGCGTATCTGAGAGCGGCTGCGCGGGACGGGTAGATCCGCCGTGTCCACGCACATCGTAAGCAAATACGCGAAACTTGCTGCTCAGCCCCTGCAAGAACGGCAAGTAGCTGCCGGCACTAAAACCATTTGCATGCCCCCAAATCAATGCAGGCGCCGTAGCACTTGCGCTTGGGAGCGTATACATAGCTAGCGTCACATCGTCGCTGCTAGCGAGTCCGGTGTAGTGCGCGTCGGCCGCCTGGATCGACACAAAATTGTCATCGTTGTAATTCAGTTCGGTCATTTGTAGGTGTAATCCGAAGTATTTTGCATCGCTCGCGCGAGTATTGGACCGCCAAAATGATACAGTCTCGACGTCAATAACCCAGAGCATGCCTCGGTGAATTCATCTGACCAAGCGTGTGAAAGCACGACCCCAACACCAGCTTCAGCCTGTTTGCTAGATGGCAACAAGCCAGCAGACGAACATGCGGTACTGCAGGAGCTGGCACGATTAGGCATTGAGCACACGACATTCCACCATGCGCCGGTCTACACAGTTGCCGAAGCAAAAGCCTTGCGTGGCGATCTCGGCGGCAGTCATATTAAGAATCTGTTCTTACGTAACAAGAAGGGACAGATGTGGCTAATCACATGCCATGAAGACTTACAGATTGATTTAAAACAATTGGCCGAGATGCTTGGTGCAGGGCGTTTTTCTTTTGCCAGTGCCGAGCGAATGATGCACTACCTTGGCATCATCCCTGGCGCTGTCACACCCTTGGCGGTTATCAACGACAGCACAGATGCCGTCAAGGTGGTTCTAGATCAGTCTATTTTACTAGACACTGTGGTCAATGTTCACCCATTGCACAATGGCGCCACGACCTCAATCGCCGCACAAGATTTGATTAAATTTCTAGACGCGCGCGATCACCCAGCGCAAATTTTGGATATGGAGCCGCTTCGGCGCAAGGACTAGAAGCTATGCAGAACACCTATTTCGAATTTTGCCAATTTGAGGTCGAGCCTCGCCGATTGCTCACAGCACCTGGCGAAGTACGCACCAAGTTCGTGCAACGAGCGCGCGCGACTGGGGGGCAGCTCTACGGATTTTGGCGCAACCTGGGTGGCCTAGGCCTACGCCGCGACGAAGGCATTGCCGTGACCGCCTGGCGCAGCCAAGAAGCGGCGCGCGCAAGCGCTCCGGTCGCTAACTCTCAACCGCATGTGTTACAGGCGACGGTGCGGCCAACGTCCGATGCAGTACCTACCTACCCAGGGATCTATGTATTTCGTTGGTTCGACATTCATGCCAAGAATTGGGAAACGTTCCGGGATTTATCCAACGAGGCGTGGCCGAATATGGAGAGCGTGTTTGACGCCAATATTTGCGGATTCTGGCGTAGCCTAGACATCCAAGAACCCGACGCAAAGGTGTTGTTGCTCACGCGCTACGCTGACCTCTCAGTTTGGGAGGCGTCGCGCTGGTGGCGCAAACCGAGCAGCGATGCCGGTGCGGCAATGTCGAGATTCGACTACAGAAATGATCTAACGGAATCGTCTATAGCATTCCCGGTGCAGCCAATCTTCGCATCCGGACCGGGTTGAAAAGCGCAACCATGGCGATACCAACGCAATGTTAGAGGACCCACGCGCGCCTGGCGCAAATCCTGCGGCAATTACAATTGTTGGCGCGGGCGCCGTCGGCTGCGCGTTGGCTGCCGCCTTGTGTGACGCCGGTAGTCGCCCTGCGCTAGCAGTGCGCAGCCGTTTCACCCAACTGCAACGCGTGCTCGGGGATGAAACCCGTAGCTATGACGTCACCCAGATCACCGAGCCGCCGCGCGATGCAAGCGCAGATTGGTTATTTCTGTGTACTAAGGCTTACCAAACAGGCTCTGCACAACACTGGTTAGACGCCCTGGTCGACTGCAACACAACTGTCGCGGTGCTACAAAATGGCATTAACCATGCCGAGCGCGTTGCGTCGTACTGCAGCGCGGACCAGGTTTTGCCGGTAGTCGTACAAATGGCCAGTGAACGCACTGCGCCAGGCAGCGTTCAACAAACCCGCGCTGGCAAATTAATTGTGCCCGACAATGATCGCGGGCGCGCTTTTGCAGCGCTACTGAAAAACAGTAACGCTGTGGATGTGCTGTGCGTCGAAGACTTTCATTCAGCGCTATGGCACAAACTCACAATGAATGCTGTATGCGGTGGGATCTGCGCACTGACATTACGACGCAATGAGGTCTTGGGCGAGCCGACAATTCGCCATCTTGCCAAGCAGATGATGGCCGAGGTAATGCAAGTCGCTTGCGCTGACGGCGCGACATACCCAGCAAATTACGTCACCAGCGCACTTGACCTGATCTCCGGGCCGGTGGCATCACACTGGACATCTATCGCAGCCGACCGCCGTGATGGATTACCGATGGAATGGCAAGTTCGCAATGCGGTGGTCGGTGAGATTGGCGCGCGCCACGGCATTCAAACACCATTGATGGATGTCGTGACTGCGCTTCTCAGCGCTGCGCATTCGCAACCAAGCGCTGATAGCGCGACCTAGTTGGCGCGCGGCGTAGAGTTATCGGACGAGCAGCGATTATGCTTTTTTCGCAGGCGCAAGTAATCGAAGACGGCCGCGCGCTCGCGCTAACCTTTTGTGGCGCGCGCGTTTGCCAATATCACGCGCTGTGGCTTTACGACAATGCACCGACCGCGAGCCAGCGTTCGCTCAGCAACAAACAAAAGCTGACTACCGCAGCAACCTTGCCGCTCGACATCATAATTACGTCCGTGCAACTGGACGCAGTTAACGGCGCGGTGAAAATTCAGTTTGATAATCCGAAATTCGAGGCGACCTTTGACCAGCAGTGGTTACAAGATCATGCTTACGCTCAAGCCCACGCGACACCACCAGGCTGGCTGCCAAGGCCTGTCCACACCTGGGACCAAACATTGCGCAATACGATCCCAACGGCGACCTTCGATTCTCTTTGCACGGACTCCGACACCTTGTACGAATGGCTATGTGCGTTCAATGAACTCGGCGTTGCGACGGTAACGCAGGGCCCAATACGCAGCGGCGCACTGCTCGAATTAGTCGCGCAATTTGGCTTTGTACGTGAGACTAACTACGGCAAGTGGTTTGAAGTCCGCAGCGAAGCAGCACCAAGCAATCTCGCCTATACCAACGTTGCGCTACAAGCGCATACCGACAACCCTTACCGCGATCCTACGCCTACAATGCAATTGCTGTACTGCTTGCAAGACGCAGGCGAAGGCGGTGAGTCGGTAGTAATCGACGGCTTTCACGTGGCGCGTGTGCTACGCGACGAAGCGCCTGCGCATTTCGAGTTATTGAGTAGCTATTGTGCGCGCTTCGAGTATAGCGGTTCGACTGATGTGCATTTGCAAGCGCGCCGCCCGATCATCGAGCTCGCGGCTGATGGTGAACTGCGAGCGATTCGATTTAACAATCGCTCCATCGCCCCGCTGGTGGATGTCCCTTACAACTTAGTCCCAAATTACTACCGCGCGCTTAAACACTTCAGCGAGGTAGTCGACCGCCGAAGCTCAGCGGTCCGCTTCAAATTACTTCCCGGTGATGCGTTTATGGTCGACAACACACGGGTACTACATGGACGCGCGGAGTTTTCCAACACTGGCGCGCGCTGGTTGCAAGGCTGTTATCCGGACCTCGACGGTTTGCGTTCAACCATCGCGACAATGCGTCGCAATGCCTTGCCACACTCATCCACACCAAGGAGATCTGCGTGAGCACACAAGCAGACCGGCGCGCTGCCGGAATTGATGCATTGAGAACCCTACTCGGCGATGACTTCGATCCGAAACGAGCGGCACGTGCGATGGTGCGCACCCACGGGGCGCTAGGCAGTTTCGGTGTTGACCACGTCCTCGGTAACTTGTGGAACCGACCCGCGCTGTCGCGCCGCGACCGTAGTTTGATTGTAGTTACATTTCTGGCCACCTTCGGCGCCAGCGCAGGCGAAGAGCTGGCCGTGCATGTGCGTGGCGCATTGAACCATGGTCTAAGCCGCGAACAGGTCGACGAAATTATCTGCCAGGTAGCGAGCTACGCAGGCTTTCCGATGGCAATGTCCGCAAGCCGCATAGTCAATGAAGTTTGGCGGCAATTAGACGACGTAGAGCGCCCGGCGATGAAAACCGAAGCCGCGCAACTGGACGCCCCGCAGCGCTGGGCGGCCGCGAATGAGGTGCGCTCGAAGATGTGGGCGGGTCGTAATGCCAACGATCCAGAGCAAGATCGCGCCGCGATTGTCGATGCGCTCGGCGGCGTCGGCGAAATGGCATTCGACTTTGCCTTTGGCGAATTGTGGTCTCGCGATGCGCTGTCGCGCCGCGATCGCAGCATGGTCACAGTAGCGATACTCGCAATTACGCGCTGTACAGACGAGCTCAAGATCCATCTTCGCGCGGCGCTCAATCATGGCTGCACGCGCACCGAGCTCGAAGAAGTCATGGTGCACCTAAGCGGCTATGGCGGCTTCCCTAAAGCGGTCGAAGGAATACGCACCGCGCGCGCGTTATTTGCGCAACTAGACGCGAAAAAATCCTAAGCACGTTCGACTGCCTGGGCTGTGGGCCGAGCGTCCAAGCTAGGCAACATAGGCTAGGCGCGCCGGTTCTGTCGTAGGCCTAGGCCCAGACCTTAGCCCTGCCCTGCCTTGGCTCGGAATGCAGCTATGCCTAAGTTTGCGCTGGCGCCTAATTTTACATTAGAGCCTAAGGCTGCGACCGTTGCAGTCTGGCAAGTTGGCGATGAAACCGCCATGTCAGCGCCAGCGCGGCGGCAGCCAAACCAAAGGCAAGCCCGATCCAAACGCCGACGCCGTTGAGGCCGAGCTCAATGCCGAACACAGATGCCGCACCGAAACCGAGTATCCAATACGAGCCGGCGGCTAGACACATCGGTACTCGGGTATCTTTCAATCCTCTGAGCGCGCCGCTAGCGATACACTGCGCGCCGTCGACCAACTGGAAGAACGCCGCAACACCAAGAAACAACACCGCGAACTCAATCGCCGCGGTATTGTTCGCATCATCAGCATCCAGGTACAGCCCTGCCAGATTCGGACCGAATACCCAAAAGGCCCATGCTGGCAGCAACATGAACCCCGCCCCCCAAATCATCGCACTCCAGCCAGCGCGGCCAACGCCAGCGATGTCGCCGCCCCCGACCGCTAAGCCAACTCGCACCGCTGCCGCTTGGCCGACGCCGTTGGGCACCATATACGCAATCGACGCACACTGAACGGCTACCGCGTGCCCGGCAAGCTCCGCTTCGCTAAACCGCCCGAGCATTAGTGTTGCGGCAAGAAATAACCCAGCCTCCGCCAACACTGTTGCGGCGATGGGCAGCCCCAAGCGAAAAATCTCAAAAAAGCGTGGCCAATCTGCCCGCCAAATTCGCGCCAAAATGTGGTATCGCCGAAACCTCCGGTCGCGATAGACAAAAATTGATAAAGCAATCGCCGCACACCAATCCAACACCGCGCTAGAGATGCCGGCGCCAACCAACTCCAGTCGAGGCGCGCCCCAATGTCCGAACATCAACACGTAGTTACCGAGGCCATTGAGTGCAATTGCGGCGATAGTCACAACCATAATCGCACGCGGTCTAGAGTGGGCGGACAGCAAATGGCCAAGCACCAGAAACACCAGTGCCGCGGGATAACCCCACATGCGTGCGTGCATGTACTGTTCAGTCAATTCTACGAGTACAGGATCTTGCCCAAGCGCCAGCAAGATCGAGCGCACATGCCAAATCGCCACCAAGCCCGGCACTGACAATACCGCCGCTACCCACAAGCCTTGGCGAGTAGATCGACGCACGGCGTTGAAATTGCGCGCACCGAGCGCCTGCGCTAACAAGGGCGCTACAGCTGATAAGACACCCAAACCAAAGAAATGCAGAAATGCGTAGTAATGGCTACCCAGAATGCCGCCAGCCACTGCCTTAGTGCCCAGCCAACCCATCATCACTACATCAGTGGTATTGATTGCCGTCTCCGCCAACCCCGCCAAGACAATTGGCAACGCCAGTGTTAACAGCGCGCGTGACTCAGATCGCCAAGCAGGTTGTAACAAGAACAAACGTGAACTCATGCGAAAGCGCTACTCTG
>Ga0055584_100001450_pt1 | contig 23255 bp, 19 predicted proteins | sample OSDHelmetaG_FD_58716 | JGI IMG/M metagenome (GOLD analysis project Ga0055584, IMG submission 58716) | Pelagic marine sediment microbial communities from the LTER site Helgoland, North Sea, for post-phytoplankton bloom and carbon turnover... | ecosystem: Environmental > Aquatic > Marine >...
GGCGGATTGTGTTGTTGCCTGGCAGTCTTCATGTGGTTTGGGTTCCCGGAATTTCGTGCCAAACATGAGCAAAGCAGTGCACTGATTTTGCGAAAACGCTACTGGCTGTATTACGCGCTGACTTTTTTCTCCGGCGCACGGCGGCAGATATTTACGGTTTTTGCGGCGTTTCTGATGGTTGAGAAGTTTGGCTATTCGGCATCGCAGGTTGCGCTGCTATTCCTAATCAACTACGCGTTTAATTGGTTGTTTGCAGAAAGAATTGGCGGACTGATTGGCCGAATTGGCGAGCGAAGAGCGCTAACGATTGAATACGTCGGCTTGATCATAGTCTTCAGCTCTTATGCCTATGTCGAAAATCCCTATATAGGTGCAGGCCTGTACGTCGTGGATCATATGTTTTTCGCGCTGGCGATTGCGCTCAGCACGTATTTCCAGAAAATCGCGAATCCTGCTGATATAGCCAGCAGCGCTGGCGTGTCATTCACAATTAACCACATCGCTGCTGTCGTTGTGCCGGCGGCTTTAGGATTGGTCTGGATGGTTTCACCGACCGCTGTGTTCCTGATTGGGGCGGGTTTCGCTGTCTGCTCACTAGCTCTATCGCAAAACATTCCCTCTCTTCCAGAGGAGGGTAATGAGGTTAATTGGGGGTATGTGGGTAAAGCGTCCAAGGCCGATGCCACTTAGGTAGCTTTGCTAATAGTCAATATATCTTTATTTAGGGTAGCAACAAGGCCCGCAATTATGGCAAGAAAGGCTGGCGTAGAAGAGGTGATTTGCATGTTCTTTCGTACCAGCACCGTTGGTTTGATGGAGTTGACATTGTTAATGATTGCTCTTGATGAGGTAAAGATCTAGAAAGTCGAATAACTCTAGAGTAGAGCGAGTTAGGATCCAGCACATGGGCAATGCACTTTTGCGGAGTGAGATATGTTGAAAAGCATGCTGTTGGAAAGCATCAATGTTGGCCAGGCCGAAGTGATCAGCCATAAGCGTAAGACGCATGAGACTGGTATCTGCAAGGTGTCGGTCAAGCAGTCCGCCTATCTCGACGATGCAGGCGTCCGAGGCGACACGATCGTCGATTTGGAAAATCATGGCGGGGCTGATCAGGCGGTTTACGCTTACAGTGCTGATGACTACGACTGGTGGGCGAGCGAAACCGGGCGCAACTATCCGCCTGGGTTGTTTGGAGAAAACTTGACGATTCGCAGACTGCCTTCAGACATGAATGTTGGTGACCGCCTCCTAATAGGCGAGGTGATTCTTGAGGCGGCAGCACCGCGTATTCCGTGCAAGACATTTACTGCTCGCATGCAGGATGCTGGATTCGGGCTGGTGTTTCGGAAGGCAGAGCGCCCGGGCGTCTATTTTCGAGTATTAAGCAGCGGTGTAGTATCGTTCGGCGATACTGTCACTTTTGTCGCTGATGGTAGTGGTGCGGCTTCAATATTAGATTTGTTCAGATTTCACTATGCGTTAAAACATGACGTAGATGAGTTGCGCCGTTTTTTGGAGGCGCCCCTTACAATTCGTTTTCGTAAAAAAATCGAGAGTAAGTTGGAGTCGATGGCTAATACCTCAGACTGATTCGATTTTCGCCAGCAATATATTTCCAGTCGCCGGGCGATTCCGCGCCTGCAACGTTTTGGCGCATTCTCCCAGCTTCTGATTAATGGCCCTTTATAGTGCTTCAAATCAAGGGTCATTAGATGACGCTTAGAGCTAGATCCGATGTTACTATTCTGATATGCACAACATACTTCCCTTTGCCGGTGTCATTCTTGCCTTGTTTGCCGCAGGCTGCGTCGCTGTAATTGCCTGGGAAATAACGAAAGAAGCGTCACGTGAGAGCGAGTTAGACGACGATTAGAGTTTAACGCTGACCCTCTTGCGGTCGACTGCGGTTTTTGAGGATGGAAGCGGGCGAGACGCTATACTTCGGTTTCCTGTGGGATGGCGTGGAGCCGGAGTGCCCGAAGACCTAAATTGTTATCGATGCGGTGAATCAATTGCCATGTTGTCCTTGCCCTTATCGCGACGGGATCAGTGCCCACAATGCAGCGTGGACATGCACGTCTGCAAGATGTGCCGCCATTTCGATTCGCGTATTACACGGCAATGCAGTGAGGACGGCGCTGAGGATGTAAGTGATAAGGAGCGGCCGAATTTCTGCGATTGGTTTGTACCCAGCGGCGATGCATTTGATCCAAACCGAAAATCGGAAACAGATGCAGCGATGGGTGCGCTCGACGCACTCTTTGGAGATTCGAATGAGAATTGATCGCCGTAGATTACTAGTTTACGCAGGTGCTTTGGTTACTATAGCTCAGCCGCTTGACTGCGGTAGAGGTAGACTCGAGACCGCGGGTATTCCTCGCAGGAAATTATGGCCGACTACCTTGTCGAGCAAAAGCTTCCAACAAAATAAAATCCATTATGAGGGGTCAGGCAAATGACTGACAAAGCACTCGTGGTCTTATCGGGCGGACAGGATTCGACTACCTGCCTTTATTGGGCTATCAATCAATTTGGTATCGACAACGTGAGTAGCGCGACATTTTAACGCTCTGACGATGGCGTGCTCGGCCAAGGGAGTTTATTATATACTGCAAGTTGAAGGCGCTCATTCGGGCCGTTATCAATTATTGCAAAGTAAAACCCACGCTGGAACTTTAGCGTACATACTCACAAAGACTTAGGCATAGACTGAATATGGATCACCGAATTGGACGCGTCGGCTTTGCGTTATTGGCGGGGGTAGTAGTCGCCGTTTTATCTTTCAAGTGGATCACGAATCCTGCGGGACGTGAGGAGCGGGTGCTGCAAGTTGCTGCCGTCGAGTCATCTCGAGTGCATATCAGGGAGCTTGTCAGTGCCGAGTCATTAGAAATCGTCGACCCGCTATCACCTAATCGCAAAGTGGGTAAGGTTTACATCTACCCTGAGGGAAGTGCGTGGTCCGTATCCGGGTTTTATCGACGTAATGAAGATGATGCCTGGCATCCCTACCTGATGAGCCTCACAGGAGGTCATGACTTAACCTTGCTCAAACTAGAAGATAAGGCATTCACCGAACGGGCCGCAAAGGATCCAGCACTCAAGCTTAGCCCTTAAGTTAAGAGTCCAGTGTTGCCGGGATGACACTGGAAATCTTCAGCAAAACTGGCCTACAGGCAGAAAGTCAGGGTTAATCAAGCGACCAGCGGAGAACTATACGTCTTGCATTTTGGTGGAGCAATGATCAGACAGTGAAGCAGTCTTAGATAGCGGACGAGCCTTGGCGAAATCTTTGATATAGAATCCGCAGCTAATGCTTGACCTATGTAGAGGGTATGTCGTGGCAGTGAAAAGTGATATCGAGATTGCGCAGGCGGCGAACATCCGTCCTATCCAGGAAATAGCAGAAAAGCTGAATATCCCATCTGAGGCGTTGATTCCTTATGGCCATGATAAGGCCAAAATCAGTGCCGATTTCATCAAGTCGAAGGCCAGCGCAAAAACCGGCAAGCTGATTCTCGTTACAGCGGTGTCTCCGACACCAGCTGGCGAGGGCAAAACGACTACGACGGTTGGGTTGGGCGATGGCCTCAACCTCATCGGCAAGAAGGCCATAATGTGCTTGCGCGAACCAAGTCTGGGCCCATGCTTTGGCATGAAGGGCGGCGCAGCCGGTGGCGGCTACGCTCAGGTCGTTCCGATGACCGATATTAACCTGCACTTTACAGGCGATTTTCACGCTATCGGCGCAGCAAACAACCTACTTGCTGCTCTGATCGACAATCATATGCACTGGCTGAATGAGCTCAATATCGATCCGCGTCGAGTGACCTGGCGTCGCGTTGTTGATATGAATGATCGTACTCTCAGGAGCGTTACATTGGGCCTTGGTGGTTATCACAATGGCGTGGTTCGCGAGACGGGATTTGATATCACAGTAGCGTCTGAAGTAATGGCTATTTTCTGTCTTGCGACCGATCTTGCCGATCTTGAAAACCGACTGGGTAATATCGTTCTCGGTTACACCCGCGAAGATGAGCCAGTTACGGTTCGACAACTCAATGCACACGGTGCGATGACCGCGTTGTTGCGGGACGCGTTTCAACCGAATCTCGTTCAGACAATGGAGAATAATCCGGCGCTCATGCATGGTGGACCATTTGCTAATATCGCGCACGGCTGTAATTCAGTTATAGCGACAACAACGGCTATGAAGCTTGCCGACTACGTCGTGACTGAGGCCGGCTTTGGTGCTGATCTGGGTGCTGAAAAATTCTTCAACATCAAGTGCCGTAAAGCAGGCCTGTCACCAGATGCTGTGGTACTTGTTGCTACGATTAAGGCGCTGAAAATGCAGGGTGGAGTGGCGAAGCAGGATCTCGGAAATGAGAATACTCATGCGCTAAGGGATGGCTGCAAGAACCTCGAGCGTCATATTCGCAACCTTGGTAAGTTTGGCGTTCCTGTTACGGTGGCGATAAATCATTTTACAGCCGATACCGATGCAGAAGTTAAGGTTATTGAGGACTTCTGCGAGAAATATCACGTCAAAGCAATCAAGTGCACCCACTGGGCCGATGGTGGTAAAGGCGCAAGCGAAATGGCGGAGCATGTTGTTGAGCTTTGCGAAAGCGGTAATGCGCAATTTCGTACCTTATATGACGACGATATGCCCCTCTGGAGTAAGGCAGCAACCATTGCCAAAGAAATCTACGGAGCTGACGACATTATCGCGGACAAAAAAGTCCGGGATCAATTTGCCAGACTCGAAAGAGAAGGTTTTGCAAAATATCCAATCTGTATGGCGAAAACGCAATACAGCTTCTCGACGGATCCAAATCTGTTGGGCGCACCAGATGGACATGTGGTTCCTATTCGCGAGATCCGTCTCGCTGCTGGCGCCGAGTTTGTGGTCGTCGTTTGCGGTGCAATTATGACGCTGCCAGGTTTGCCGCGTGTTCCGGCTGCCAATGCCATTTACGTAAACGAAGAAGGACGGATTGAAGGCTTATTTTGATCGGAGCCTGGCCTTTCAAAAGCCTGCCCGGAAATACGAAATACTCCTGGGCTCGGTCCGAGAGTTGGCCGCATTACAGCAACACGTGGATTTCATGCTTTTGTTGGATCGTTTGAGTGCAACCAAATATTAGGCGAACATTAACTGTGAATGGGGCAGAGATACACTGAGCTATCTATAGGCTTAGTCGTTGCTGACTCTTCGCCTGTTTTTCTTCAAGGCGCCTCGACGCGTTTTTGAATCGATATGCTTTTGCTTCGCCTTTCGACTCGGCTTGGTCTTGATGCGCCGCTTCGGTTCGCGGATCGCACCGACTAATAGTTCTGTCAGCCGATTCAATGCCGCCCGCCGATTCCGGTCCTGACTTCGATAGGCTTGGGATTTAATAACGATAACCCCATCGTCGGTGATGCGATGATCCGATAGATTTCGCAGCTTCTCTTTTATGCGAGCAGGAATTGCGCCGCAATTAAGCGCATCGAAGCGCAAGTGAATGGCAGTCGCTACTTTGTTAACATTTTGCCCACCAGCACCCTGCGAACAAACAGCGGTCATAACAATCTCAGACATCGGTATTCGAATATTGCCCGGAATCTCGAGATTGTTCACGTTGCCTCCAATGTGTGAGAATGTCCGTCCATAATCCCTATCGGCAGCGCTAATGCAAGTACGGAATCTTAGTATCCTCGTCGTGTGTCAGTTGATATCGACATCGGGAATGTACGTTATGGTCATACTGGGCGGGATAATAGGGTCTGCGCTGTCGACCAACAAGGCGTTCGCGACTCTGCCGTTATCGATGATGGTTATTACCATTGCAGCGACCACGATTCCGGCAACGATGCTTATGAAAAAAGTTGGGCGCCGTAAAGGTTTCGCGCTGTCATCAGTATCAGCGGCGGTTGCTTTGGTGCTTGCTACGCTTGCACTTAAAGAAACCAGCTTCCTGCTTTTCAATATTGCCGCAATGATATTCGGTATCAATATGGCATTCACTCAGCAGTATCGATACGCCGCCGCGGAGAGCGTCGAATCACGCTATGTGCCACGTGCGATCTCGTTGGTACTGATCGGCTCTATTGGTGCGGCGTTTGTCGGCAAGGAGCTCGCGACGCGTGGCCAATACTGGATCGCCGATATTCAATACGCCGGTACAATGATCCTGCTGTCAATGATGTTCATCATTCAGGCGATATTGTTTTTCGCTATGGCGCCTGCGAAAGATTATGTCGATCCAGGTGAACCCCAATCAGAACGGTCGGTCGGCGAGATTATCCGCCAACCGGTTTTCATTGCGGCTGTAATGGGTGCGACGGCGGGAGTAGGATTAATGACATTGATTATGACTGCGACGCCGATCAGCATGCATGTCAACAATGGTTACTCCTTGGAGCAAACCGCGGATGTTATTCAGGTGCACATGCTCGGCATGTATGTGCCGTCATTATTTGCGGGATTTTTGATTGAAAAGTTCGGCGTGCTTCGAATCATGTTTATTGGTGCATTAGGGCTCGTAGCGACATCAATTATTGGCCTTCAGGGTCACGCTGTGATGCATTATTGGTGGGCGCTACTGCTACTCGGTATCGGCTGGAATTTCCTGTTTGTCGGCGGCACAACAATGCTGACCTACACCTACAGTATGGCCGAGCGATTTCGAGCACAAGCCGTTAATGAATTTCTGGTTTTCGGTGCCTCTGCGAGCGCATCGTTGTTAGCTGGAACAGTTATGTATTTCTTTGGTTGGGAAAAGCTGATGTTGATACCCATTCCGCTGCTGATGATTCTTTGTATTGTGCTCATTAAAGTTCGCAGCAATCCGATCTTAAGCCAGCAAGGCCACGGCAATGATAGATAATGGCGAAGCTTCGTAGGCTGCTTGGAAATGCAGTAGAACGTGGTGTCGCATACCGGGAACCAGCCAGAGTCCGAACTGTTGCATCACCACCAGAGGACACCAGTGCTTGCACTCCATGCTGAATCAACCGTACTAAGAGCGAGCAACAAGCACTGCGGTCGTCGCTACAAGTGCGGCGAGGAGGGTCGTTCGAGAAATCGTGTATGGAGTGATTGAAACCATTCTAGCGACTAACGTCGCGACTCTCCCGATTCAAATGCAGGCTAAATCGCAAGAATAAGGGATGGATTCTAAAGTCCAGGAAAGTCGGTATAGGCTGGTTCAGATATCGTGTCTCTTCCCCACCTCAGAAAGATCGACGGCTGCGCCGCAGGATCAATATTCAGGTTATCGAGATTCCTGTCGACGTGCGGCAGCGCCATAAGTCGCTTGTCCATAACCCTAAACCAAAGCCACGGACAATAGGCCAGCATATACATACCGAGATATCCATTGGGAAGCTGCGGCAGATTCTCGAAGTGACGTAAGGATTGATAGCGGCGCAATGGATGCGCATGATGATCGGAGTGGCGTTCGAGATGAAATAATACCAAATTGCTAAAGATGTGATTACTGTTCCATGAGTGATGTGGCTGACATCGTTCGAGCTTACCGTCGCTACCTCTCTTCCTCAGTAGCCCATAGTGCTCAACGTAGTTGGAGCTGGTGAGCTGCCAGTAGGCGAAGCAATTATGGATTAGCAGAAATGGCAAAACGGCCCAACCGAGGATCAGCAGCAATGCGAGGCTGAGGCTTACAGTCAATGCATAGGACTGCAGAATTTGGTTCGTGGCACTCCAAGCGGGCATGCCGCGACTTTCGAGCCGTTCCTTTTCGATCGCCCACGCGCGAACAAAGGCGCCGGGAATTTCTCTCATAGCAAACTTGTAGATACTTTCGCCCATTCGCGAGCTGGCGGGATCTTTCGCTGTGGCAACGTATTTATGGTGCCCTCGATTGTGCTCAATACTGAAGTGGCCATAGGCCGGCACTGCTAGAACAAGGCGGGCCAGCTGTTTTTCAAATTTAGAGTTCTTATGCCCGAGCTCATGTCCAGTATTGATAGCAAGCCCTGAAATCAGACCGGCAAACAAGGCCATAAGAGTGAATGCCCACCAGCTCAAAGGTTGAGTCGTCGCATACCAGACCGAGCCAATCAGGCTAATGTAGTGCAACGGCACAGCAATGTAGGTCAGGCGGCGATAATATGAGTCCCGATCGAGCTGTATGACCACTTCTTCAGGAGGGTTGCTGGTGTCGGCTCCCAAGGCCCAGTCGAGCAAAGGCGCGATTACATAGTTGAGGAAAAACGGCAGAATAAACCAGGCTTCAACGCCAGTATTAGCGTGCAGGGCGATCGGAACAAAAGGCTGCAGCGGATAAATGACTGACAGTATCCATAACCAGCGCTTCTTATCGACGTAATGAATCGCCTGACCACCTATAAGTATACCGGTGTAACCTTTCATTGCGATTATCCCATTTTTATCTGTTGGCTGAGTATACAAAATATCGAGTACTGGAAAAGGCGTATATTAAAAATAACGAGCTAAAAAGCGATGAGATGTTAGCCTAGAAATTGTTCTATATCTTCGAAAGTTGGTATTGAGGCGCAGTATCAATTACTCGTTATTGATGCTGGCCAATTCCTTGCTGGCAGTGTGCGTAACTAATTCAGTTACTGCATTGCCTCAGGAGGATGTGGCGATTTTATTGAATACCGCGTCTTGGTGAGCAGACAGTTCTTGATGCCTCAGGGTATCGGCTGCCGGAGCGATTGAAGGCGGCCAGCTCGATTTGAATTAATGATAGGCTAAAGCATAGATTCTAAATTAGAGAAAACTTAATTGCAGACTAAAAACATGACTGAACCAACGCAGCAAAGCATTCTGCTGCATAAAAAAAACCGGCCAACTATAATTGCTGCAGGCTTAATCAGTGTTATTTTATTCACCTATTTGACTGCAACTTATGGTTGGAGGCAGGGCACATTATTGTTAGTTGGACTTATTGCTGGCATTTCTCTTTATCATGCCGCTTTTGGTTTTACTGCAGCCTGGCGCGAGGTGGTTTTAACAGGTCGCAGTGCTGGGTTACGCGCCCAGATGGTAATGCTCGGTATAACTGTGCTGATTTTTACACCATTAATTGGGCTTGGTGAATTTGGGGGAATCGACTTACGTGGCAACGTTGCTCCTTTAAACTTAGCAGTTATTTTTGGGGCATTTGTTTTTGGTATAGGTATGCAATTGGGTGGTGCTTGCGCCTCAGGTACTCTTTTCACAGTTGGTGGCGGAAACGCGCGAATGCTGGTGACTTTAGCCGCATTTATCTGTGGATCAGTCATAGGTACCTGGCATTGGTCGCAATGGCAGGATGCTCCTGGGTATGAGGCAGTTGTACTGTCTAAAAACTTTGGCATTATCCCAGCAATATTAATCAGTCTTGTCTTGTTTTCGCTTGTCTGGGTTGCTGCAGCTTGGAATGAACGACGCCGTCACAGCTCTATAAAAAGCTATTGGAAAACTGAAATTGGGCAATCTTGGCTTCGCGGGCCTTGGCCAGTGATTATTGGCGCTTTAGTTCTTGCCGGTGTCAATATTGCCACTCTTCTGATTGCTGGACGGCCCTGGGGAGTGACTTCAGCTTTCGCTCTTTGGGGGGCTAAATTCGTCGGACTAATAAATATAGATGTCACTGCTTGGGAGTATTGGCAGCGACCAGGTTCCCTTGAATCTTTAAATCAAAGCATTCTGGCTAATGTGACGTCTGTAATGAATATTGGGATCATGCTTGGGGCCCTATCTGCAGCAAGTTTAGCCGGAAAATTTGCACCAACTTTCAAACTTCCCTGGCGATCTTTGCTAGCAGCAATCATTGGGGGATTAATGCTCGGTTACGGCGCAAGATTAGCTTATGGCTGCAATATTGGTGCTTATTTTAGCGGCATCAGCTCAACCAGTATGCATGGCTGGCTATGGTTTGTAGCGGCTTTTTTAGGAAGTATTTTAGGAACGCGATTACGCCCTTATTTTGGCATGCAATGAAAATTTAATTTTCGCTTACCCTTTCGTCCATGGTATGGGCACTTTCTAGACTGCGAGTCACTTGAATGCTTGAGGGGTTGCGCGCTCAGCTGGCACAAACCTGCAGGGCGCGTCACAGCCCTGATGGGGGGGGGCGGGATCATATGAGCTCGTCAGCCCGTTCAATATAATGTAGACCGAAATTACTCGGTATGTCTTTCCTTATCGTGGACACTTGCGATAAACTAGCGCCTCTTTTTTGAGCCTTCGTGGGAGCTACCTGACTCCACGATGCGGAGGCCACATAAACTCCTGAAACGATGAGTGATTCTCTCAAGGAACAATGGGCCTCAACGCCGCTGTTCGGTGCCAATGCGAGTGCCGTCGAGTCACTGTACGAGCAATTTCTCGAACAGCCAGGCTCTGTTCCTGACGGATGGCGCGAGTATTTCGAGACGTTCGCTGGTCCGGACGTAGAAATTGCTCATTCGCCTATCCGCGATCAACTCTTGCGCGAGTCTCGTAGTGGGCGAAAAGTCAGTCAGGTCGTCAAGCGCAGTGCAGGTACTGCTGCTAGCTCTGGTGAAAAGCAGGCGGCCGTTTCGAGGCTTATCCAGGTGTACAGTCTTCGCGGTCATCAGATCGCAGACCTTGATCCGCTGGGACTGATGGAGCGACCGACGCCGGGCGTTCTAAAGCTGGACTATCTTGGTTTGGCTGAATCGGATATGGATACCGATTTTTATACAGGTGGTCTTGCTGGAAACGGCAACGCCCGAATGAAGCTGCGCGACATACTTGCGCAGCTGCAAAATATTTATTGTCGCAAGATTGGCGCGGAATTCGCTCACATTTCTCGAGCTCGAGAGCGCCTTTGGCTTAGAAAGCGATTTGAGCTGGGAGCGGCATCCAAAACACTTAGTGATGAGGAGCGGCTGTATATCCTCGATAAGCTAACCTGTGCAGAAGGCATTGAGCGATACCTGCATACACGCTATGTCGGTCAAAAGCGTTTTTCCCTCGAGGGCGGCGAAAGCCTGATTCCATTGCTTAATGATGTCATTCAGCAGGGTGGCGCGGGTGGCGTCAAAGAGATCGTTATTGGGATGGCGCATCGCGGGCGAATCAACGTACTCGTTAATATTTTTGGCAAATCGCCAGAAGAGCTTTTTGAAGAGTTTGAAGGAGAGTACGATCCAGGTGAGATGAAAGGCTCTGGGGACGTTAAATACCACAAGGGATTTTCGGCCGATATGAAGACGCCTGGCGGCAACGTTCATATCGCGCTTGCGTTCAATCCGTCGCACCTCGAAATTGTTAATCCAGTTGTCGAAGGATCAGTTCGCGCACGTCAACAGCGTCGTGGTGATACAGAGCGTGATGATGTTCTTCCATTGCTTATTCATGGCGATGCAGCTTTTGCCGGGCAGGGCGTCGTGACCGAAACATTCCAGATGTCTCAGATCAACGGTTTTCGAACCGGTGGCACGGTGCATATTGTAATCAATAACCAGATTGGATTTACGATGAGCCGCCCATCAGATTCGCGATCGACGGATTATTGCAGCGACGTTGCAAAAATGATTGAGGCGCCAATTTTTCACGTCAATGGCGATGACCCAGAAGCCGTGATCTTCGTTACTCGATTGGCGCTTGAGTATCGTCAGAAATTTAAGAAAGACGTCGTTATCGATCTTGTCTGCTACCGCCGTCATGGGCACAACGAAGCGGATGAGCCGGCAGCGACGCAACCGATCATGTATAGCAAAATCAAAAATCAAAAAACCACGCGCGAGATTTACGCAAAGCGACTCGTCAGTGAGCAACTACTGACTTCAGATGACGTGTCGAATTTGCAGGACGAGTATCGCGATAAGCTCGATCGGGGCGAGCAAGTGCAAGAAGCGTCGCTCGGTATGATTGGAAATGCCTTTACCGTTGATTGGACGCCTTTCCTGCACGCGCAATGGGATGATGCAACCGATACCTCCATAAGCCCGAAGACCGTTGCTGATCTTGGCAGGTTAGTGACGATAATCCCGCCAGAAGTTAAACCGCATGGCAGAGTCCAGCGGATTTTTGATCAGCGACTGAAAATGCTTTCTGGTGACGTTGATATGGACTGGGGTCTTGCAGAAACGATGGCGTATGCATCGTTATTGCACGAGGGACACAATGTACGGTTGGTCGGTCAAGATAGTGGGCGTGGTACGTTTTTTCATCGCCATGCCGTCGTGCACAATCAACTTAATAATCACGAGTACACGCCACTCGAGCATGTCGTTGATCGGCCCGATGCATTTCGTGTAATTGATTCATTCTTATCAGAAGAAGCGGTTCTTGGATTCGAGTATGGCTATGCTAGTACAGAGCCAAATACTCTGGTGATATGGGAAGGCCAGTTTGGCGATTTTGCTAATGGTGCCCAAGTTGTGATCGATCAATTCATCAGTTCTGGAGAAGCTAAGTGGGGTCGTTTGTGCGGACTGACGATGTTTTTACCGCACGGCTATGAAGGCCAAGGTCCTGAGCATTCGTCGGCACGCCTCGAGCGATTCCTGCAGCTGTGCGCGGAACATAATATCCAGGTCTGTGTGCCATCAACGCCAGCACAAATGTTCCACATGATTCGACGTCAGCACGTGCGTTTATTTAGGAAGCCACTCATCGTTTTGACGCCGAAGAGCTTGTTGCGGCACAAAATGTCGGTGTCGTCGATCACTGAACTTTCAAGCGGTCGATTCGAATTGATCATTCCTGAGGTTGGGGCGATCGCGTTGAAGAATACCCGCCGCATAGTGCTCTGTAGTGGCAAAGTGTATTTCGATTTACTCGAGGCTCGCGAAGCTCACAGCATCGATGACGTTGCATTGATACGAATCGAACAGCTCTATCCTTTTCCGATTACTGAGTTCGCGGCCTTGATTAAGCAGTATGAGCATGTTGAAGAAATTATTTGGTGTCAGGAGGAGCCTCTTAATCAGGGGGCGTGGTATCAGATTAAACACCGCCTGCAGGAGCCACTGGGTGAGCACCAGCAAATCTATTATGCAGGACGGCCTGGTGCGGCTGCTCCGGCATCTGGTATTTTCAAAATTCATATGCAACAGCAGCAGGCATTGGTAGAGGCCGCGCTGGGCATCAAATCCGAGGCGAATAAAGTCGTCAGACCAGAGAAAACAATACGGAAGTCCAAATGACTATAGAGATTAAGGTTCCGCCTCTTCCCGAGTCGGTTAGTGATGCAACATTGATCGTGTGGCACAAAGCCGCGGGTGAATCGGTATCCCGAGACGAGAATCTTGTCGACCTCGAAACTGACAAAGTCGTTCTGGAGGTTCCGGCTCCAGTGAGCGGAACAGTTACGAAAATTGTTGTGGGAAATGGCGCGACAGTGGAAGCAGGTGATGTGATTGCAATTCTTGAAGAGGGTGAGGTGTCAGTTGACGCGCCCACCAAAGTCGAAGCCGCATCAGTTGAGGGGGTAGCCTTATCGACAGCTGCGAAGAAAAGCAGCGGACCCGTGAAGACAAGCCCGGCGGTTCGCCGTTTATTGGACGAGCATGATCTGGATGTCACCATGGTTACTGGTACGGGCAAGGATGGCCGAATATCCAAGGCGGACGTGATGTCATTTCTTAAGTCCAATGACAGCGAGAACGTCGCACCAGGTGATCCGCAGTCCGTTACTGTCGAATCCGTAGAGATTGGTCTTGAGCGCACAGAGCGACGCGTCCCTATGACGCGATTGAGAGCGCGAATCGCTGAACGACTGGTCAATGCGCAACAGACCGCAGCGATGCTAACGACATTCAATGAAGTAGACCTCACAGAGGTTATGGCGATTCGCAAGAAATACAAAGATTCGTTTGAGAGGGAGCATGAAGTAAAATTGGGCTTCATGTCATTCTTCGCGAAAGCTTCAGTCGAAGCGCTGAAGAAATTTCCCACTGTTAATGCGTCTGTCGAGGGAGCGGACATCATCTATCACAATTATTTCGATATTGGCATCGCTGTGTCGAGTGATCGCGGACTGATGGTTCCGGTGATCCGTGACGTTGACCAGATGAGCTTTGCTGCCTTTGAAGGCGCGCTAAATGACATGGCCGGCAAAGCGCAGGCGGGCACCATTGAGATGGGTGATCTGACCGGGGGTACATTCACGATAACCAATGGTGGTATTTTCGGGTCAATGATGTCCACACCGATATTAAATCAACCGCAAAGTGCGATTCTTGGCATGCATTCCATTCAACAGCGACCCATGGTTGTCGATGGCGATATCGTTGCTCGACCGATGATGTATCTCGCTCTGACGTATGATCACAGAATTATCGATGGCAAAGAGGCGGTTCAATTCCTCGCTTCTATCAAGGATCAACTTGAGGATCCAGCGCGCCTATTCTTGCAGATCTGACGTGACTTCGTACTAAGGACCTAGAATAACAATGAGCAGAAGCTTTGATGTAGTTGTCATTGGTGCGGGCCCCGCTGGCTACGTTGCCGCAATTCGTGCTGCCCAGCATGGCAAGACGGTTGCGTGTATCGACGAATGGAAGAATAAAGATGGAAAAAACGCATTTGGCGGTACTTGTTTGAATGCCGGATGCATACCATCCAAAGCGTTACTGGAGTCCTCAGAATTGTTTCACCGCGCTAAGAATGAGTTTAAGAAGCACGGTATTAAAACTGGAGAAGTGGAGCTGGATCTCGCCACTATGCAAAAAAGGCGGGCGAGCGTCGTACGACAATTGACGGGCGGCATAGCCAGCCTACTCAAGGCTAACAAGATCGAGTGCCTGGTAGGACATGGCAAGCTCCTGGCTGACAAGAACGTTGAGTTCACTCCAGTTTCGGGGGGCGTGGAAGTCATCGAGGCCAAGAATGTCATTCTGGCCTCTGGCTCATCACCGATCGAAATTCCAATAGCTACCTTTGATCATCACAATATCGTCGATTCATGGAGTGCATTGGAATTCGACCATGTTCCAGAGAGGTTGGGTGTTATAGGGGCAGGGGCTATTGGCCTTGAGCTCGGCAGTGTGTGGTCAAGACTCGGATCTAAAGTAACCGTCCTTGAGGCAATGGACGATTTTTTATCCATAGCTGACCGAGATATCGCGAAAGTTGCCGCAAAAGACTTCAAGCAGCAGGGCTTGGACATCCAGCTTGGCGCTAAAGTAACGGCGGCAAAGGTTACCAAGAATGGAGTTGATATTTCCTACGATGATAAGAATGGCTCGCAGTCAATCGAAGTAGATAAACTGGTCGTTGCCGTCGGCCGCAGGCCACACACAGATGATCTGTTTTCAGGTGATGCGGGAATTCAGTTAGACGAACGTGGATGCATCATTGTTGATGATGAGTGTTGTACCCGTGTTAAAGGTGTTTATGCTGTTGGTGACTGTGTTCGCGGTCCGATGCTAGCTCACAAGGGCTCTGAAGAAGGCGTGATGGCCGCTGATTTAATCGCTGGTGAAATCGCAGAAGTTAATTATGGTGTCATTCCTTCAGTTATTTACACCGCACCGGAAATCGCCTGGGTGGGCAAGACCGAAGTCGAGGTGAAGGAGTCGGGTCGAGCCTATAAGGTTGGCTCATTTCCATTCGCCGCTAGCGGTCGCGCTAGGGCTATGGAGCAGACATCTGGCATAGTTAAGATTATTTCATCGAAAGATGACGATGAAATCCTCGGCGTGCATATTGTCGGTCCGATGGCAGGTGAGCTGATCGCGGAGGCTGTTCTAGCGCTGGAATTCTCAGCAAGCACAGAAGATATTCAGCGCACGATTCATGCACACCCGAGTCTTGCAGAGGCTATTCACGAGGCTTCACTGGCCGTCGATAACAAGGCCCTTAACTTTCCGAATAAATAAGGGCGCTATTTCTTCCAGAAGTCGGCGTTCTTGATTCCTAGCGCTTCGGGATTGAAGGTGTACTGAGTAATACCTTCTTTCTTTTGTCGTTCATAGTCATGCAGCGCTTTGAGCGCCGGCCGACCCATGAAGAACAATATAAGAATGCCGATGATATTTAGCCATGCCATCAGGCCCACACCAATATCGCCCATCGCCCAAGCTAGGTCGGCAGATCTAATTGTGCCGAGGAAGACTGATACTACAATCGTGATCTTAAGGATGATTAATTTTCCTGGGAATTTGAATGATCGGCCAACCCAGGCGACATTGGTTTCTGCGATATAATAATACGCAAGAATTGTCGTGAATGCGAAGAAGAGCAGCGCTATCGCAACGAACACCTTACCGAAGCCACCCATAACACTCTCAAGCGCGAGTTGCGTAAACGCGGGACTACTAATGATTATTTTGCTACTTAGCATGCCACCACTGATGGCATTGTCGAGACCGCTAACGTAATACTGATTGGTAATCAGAATCATGAATGCCGTTGCGGAGCAAATAAACAGAGTGTCCACATACACTGAGAATGCCTGCACCAAACCTTGTTGCGCAGGGTGCTCGACTTCGGCGGCTGCCGCAGCATGTGGCCCAGTTCCCTGGCCTGCTTCGTTTGAGTAAACACCACGCTTGACGCCCCAGCCAATAGCAGCACCAAATCCCGCTATCGGTGTGAATGCGTCTTTGAAAATCATGGAGACAACACCCGGTAATTCACTAATGTGCATACCGATTATGACTATTGCCATCAGGATGTAACCAAAGGCCATAAATGGCACGACAATTTGAGTGAAGCGGGCTATGCGTTTTACGCCACCGAAGACAATAAACGTAAATATGGCACTGATAGCGATCGCTGTTATCATTTTTGTAGATGAGATTGCATCGCCCATAAAGTTAATCGTGGAACCGCTACCGAACGCGAGTTCAGCTGCATTTCCGATGCTATTGGATTGAACACCGGGTAATAACAAGCCGACCGCTACAATCGTAGAAATCGCAAAAATCCATGCGTACCACTTTTGGCCCATGGCTTTTTCTATATAGTAAGCTGGACCACCACGAAGCTGTCCGTCTTCTTCTTCTTTATAAATCTGGCTAAGCGCCGATTCGATGTACGCTGTCGATGCGCCAAGAAACGCTACGACCCACATCCAGAAGACTGCCCCTGGCCCGCCGAAGCCAATGGCTGCCGCGACACCTGCGATATTGCCAACGCCGACGCGGCCGGAAACGGATACTGCTAGGGCTTGAAAAGAGGAAATACCGCGATCAGATTCTTTACCGCTGAAGGTCAGGCGGATCATCTCGCGGAAGTGACGTACCTGAGCGAATCGCGTGAGGAGCGAATAGAGCAATCCGGCACCGAGGCACAAGTAAATGAGTGCGCTACTCCAAACGTAGCCGTTGATCGTCGAGACGATCTCCTGCATGTCGATCCCCTTTTTTCTATTCATTAGTAGCGATCGAGATGTTAACCCATATTGGGGTTGCCGAGACGCAGTTTCAATCTGCCGCTTTGCTGCGTTTCGCGATATAGTGTCGGAATTACAATGATGGGAGCAGGTCTATGACTTGGTGGGGATGGATGATACTTGGTGCAGTAATGCTTGGTGCGGAACTCTTCGCGATTGATGCGCAATTTTATCTCGTGTTTCTCGGCATCTCGGCGGCGCTTGTTGGTCTCGCGGATCTTGTCGGAATTACGTTACCAGACTGGGCACAGTGGACGGCCTTTGCAGCTTTGTCGCTAATGTCATTTTTTACGTTTCGAAAGAGCTTGTATGCAAAGATTCATGCCGGTGCGCTTGGCTTTCAAGGGGGAATCTCTGGCGATACAGTCAACATCGAAGAAGAAATTGAGATAGGCGGTGAGGCTCGCATCAATCATCGGGGATCAAAATGGACCGCACGAAACGTAGGCACTGAAGTCATTGCTGCTGGATCGCGCGCTAAGGTTGTCAAAGTTGATGGCCTGACGTTACATCTAGAATCAGATTAGTCACTACCCAAGGAGAGAATTATGATTTCATCAACAATCGTTTCGTTTGGTCTTGTATTTGTTGTGGTCATTGTCTTAATCAAGACCGCTGTCGTTGTTCCACAACAAAGCGGCTTTGTCGTGGAGAGGCTCGGAAAGTACAGTAAGACTCTAAATGCCGGATTCCATATTCTTTTCCCGTTCATTGAGCGCATCGCGTACAGACATTCGCTTAAAGAGCAGGCGACTGATATCGATGAGCAAATCTGTATTACCAGAGACAATGTCCAAGTTGGTGTTGATGGTGTTCTCTACCTTCAGGTGCTGGATCCGGGTCGTGCGTCCTACGGTATCGGTAACTACATGTTTGCTATTTCTCAGCTCGCGCAAACCACGCTGCGTTCCGAGATCGGCAAGATTGAGTTGGATCGCACCTTTGAAGAGCGTGGCACAATCAATCAGAACGTTGTTGCTGAACTCGATAAAGCATCAGACCCTTGGGGTGTGAAAGTCCTTCGCTATGAAATCAAGAACATTAATCCTCCACAAGATGTTTTGGGTGCGATGGAGAAGCAGATGCGTGCAGAGCGTGAAAAGCGCGCTGTAATTCTGAACTCTGAAGGCGTGCGCGACGCTCAGATCAACGAGGCGGAAGGTGAGAAGCAGCGTGTGATCAAAGAGTCTGAAGCCACAAAAATGCTACAGATCAACGAGGCCCAAGGTGAGGCTGAGGCTATTTTGGCGGTTGCAACGGCAACAGCCCAGGGCTTGAGGGAGGTTGCAGCTGCAGTTACGGACCAAGGTGGCCCGGACGCTATGCAGCTTCGCATTGCCGAACAATACATCACGCAGTTTGGCAATCTTGCGAAAGCTGGCAATACCTTTGTTGTGCCGTCAAACCTTGCAGATTTGACGTCAATGATGGCACTGGCTACTGATATAGCGAAGCGCGAACCTAGCAAATAAAGCGATGTCCGTCGGTCAGGCCTTGCGCCTGACCGATACAACATTGGGCAGCTGCTCTAATCGTGTGATAGCAGTACTTAGTGTCGGCAGATCCCGAATTTCAAGACTTAAAGTCATTATCACCTGCATCGATTTTTTGTCGGCGTGGCTCTTCAAGTTGAGTACGTTAGCGTTATCGTCTGCCAAGACCGCAGTGATATCGCGAATCAGGCCCGCCCTATCAAATGCGTGCAAGGTTAGATCGACAGGATAGGATCCGGTTTCCGATTCTCCCCAGCTGGTTTCGAGAACGCGCTCAGGACTTCTTTGATTCAACCCAAGGAAGTTTCCGCAGTCCTGCCTATGGATGCTAATGCCACGCCCCTGTGTGATATAGCCGACAATGGCCTCGGGTGGGACGGGGCGGCAACAGCGTGCGAAATTACATAATAAATTGCCCACGCCTATGACCGAAGTCGATTGCGACATATTACTCTTGCGTTTCGATTGCCTTCGACTCTTTAGCTTTGGTACCTCATCGCCTCGCAACTTCTGCAATGCCGTTGCGATAGCAGCTGAAGTCAGATCTCCGACACCAAGAGAGACGCAAAGAGACTCAGTGTCTTTGTGCCTCAATCTGTTTGCGATTTCGTCCGTTGAAACATCTTTTTCAGACAGGCGTGCCAGTTCCCTGTCGAGAATTTCTCGTCCTTGCCGTAAGTGCTGATCACGGTCTTGTTGGCGAAACCAGTTTCGGACTTTCGTCCGCGCCCGAGCGCCTGCAAGGTAGCCGAGCTTTGGGTTCAGCCAATCCCGGCTGGGCTGCGCGAGGCTGCCAGTAATAATCTCAATCTGATCGCCATTGGCCACTTGGCGGGTAAGAGGAACGATGCGACCGTTGATTTTTGCGCCGCGGCAGCGATGGCCGACCTGAGTATGTACATGATAGGCAAAGTCCAACGGAGTCGCCTTCGCTGCTAATTCGACGACATCACCTTTTGGGCTAACGGCATAGATTCGGTCTTCGAAGAAGTTATCTCGAATCTGATCCAGCAGATCCGTGCCGTCATCGGTGGGCTCAAGTAATTGCCGGAGAAAGCTAATCTTTTGATCAAATGCGGCTGGAGAGTGGCCACCTTCCTTATAGCGCCAGTGAGCGGCGATGCCGAGCTCAGCATGGTTATGCATACGGTGTGAGCGAATCTGCACTTCGATAGTCTTTCCCTCAGGTCCGATCACTGCTGTGTGTAGGGATTGGTAGTCATTTTCCTTGGGGTTGGCAATGTAGTCATCGAACTCACCAGAAATGTACGGCCAAAGATTATGGACGATCCCGAGCGCCACATAACATGCGCTGACATCATGGACTAGAATTCGGACGGCACGAATATCGTAAAGTGAATCCAGACCCCGATCTTTACGCTGCATTTTTCGCCAAATACTGTAGATGTGCTTAGGGCGACCGGAAATTTCTGCGCTGATACCGTGTAATTCGAGTTCCTGTTGCAGGAGGGCCTTAACAGCTTCAATGAAGCCCTCGCGTTCACCACGCTTTTCTTTTAGGGCTCTGGCGATATCGAGGTAGGCATTGGGGTCATCATATCGAAACGCATAGTCTTCGAGCTCCCACTTCAGCTGCCAAACGCCCAAACGATTTGCGAGTGGCGCGTAGATTTCGCGCGTCTCAAGGGCGAGTGACTGCTGCAACGCCTGTGGCGCTTTCCTCGCTTCACGTAGGCGATACAATTGTTCGGCAATCCGGACCAATACGAGACGTACGTCTGAGACCACGGCCAAGAGCATCTTGCGCAAAGCTTCAGATTGCTGCACCGCCAATGACTCGCCTGGCTGCCAGTTATCAGGTAAGGAAAACTGATTGAGCTGTTCGAGACCTATAATGTATCGAGAAAAATCCTTTAACTCATTGTTTTTAATATAATCAGAACTAATTATTTTCTTGCGAAACAACGAGTTTATGTGCACAGCGGCCACAATTTCGGCAGGCAATCCCAGCGGTTCGATAATCGCTGCAATCTGCTCACCTTCCTTAATCGCGAGATCGAGTCCATCTTTGGCTGGCAATGTAGCTAGATATTGGTGTACACCCTGAACGATATCGTTCACAGCGTTTTGGTGGCGTATTTTTTCAATGTCGCTGGCTGACATTTTTATAAATCAGTTAAGTGCCTGAATGCTGAATACCCGTTATTATACCCGCAGTTTCGACCAATCTGTTTGGTCGAATTTGTAATGGGCACTGTAAGAGCAGGAAGACATGGCAGGACACAGTAAGTGGGCGAACATCCAGCACCGCAAGGGCAGGCAGGATAAAAAGCGCGCCGGGCTTTTTACGAAGTTGATTCGCGAGATTAATATAGCGGCGAAGATGGGCGGTAGCGATCTGAACGCAAACCCACGTTTGCGCTTGGCGGTCGATAAGGCTAAGGCGCAGAGCATGCCTAAAGACAATATCGACCGTGCCATTAAGCGCGGTGCGGGCGAGTCCGACGGTGCTGACTACATGGAATGTCGCTACGAAGGTTACGGACCCGGTGGAACGGCCGTGATAGTTGATTGCTTGACTGATAATAAGAATCGTACGGTCGCCGAGGTACGCCATGCATTTGCTAAGTTCGGCGGCAATCTTGGAGCTGACGGATCGGTGAATTACCTTTTTAATCAAGTCGGACAATTGATGTTTCCAGCTGATAGCGACGAAGACGCGGTGATGGATGCTGCGATTGAGGCGGGTGCTGAGGACGTTATATCTGAGGACGACGGTTCGATGGAGGTACTGACATCGCCTAGCGATTTTGAGAAAGTACGTGACAGTATGATAGCGGTCGGCTTCGAAGCGGAAAACGGAGCTGTGACAATGCGTGCTTCGACGAGTGCTGAGCTGGGTGTGAAAGAAGCTGATTCGATGATCAAGATGATCGACGCGCTAGAGGACCTGGATGACGTTCAAGAGGTTTATAGTAACGCTGATATTAGTGAAGACGTATTGGCGCAGATTTGAGGCAGCCTTGACTACAAAACGACGCATACTCGGAATCGATCCGGGCTCCCGCTTGACGGGCTTTGGTGTCGTTGATTTTGATGGGAGCAAAGCGGAATATATTGCCAGCGGAACCATCACAAGCATCGATGGCGCATTCGCGGACAGGCTTAAACAAATATTTGATTCCATTCGCGGTATTGTTGGCGAGTATCGACCTGATATCGTGGCTGTCGAGAGCGTATTCATGCACAAGAACGCCGGCAGTGCATTGAAACTTGGACATGCTCGGTCGGCAGCGATTTGTGCAACCTTTGAATATGGACTTGAGATACACGAATATGCACCTCGAGCAATCAAGCAGGCGGTTGTCGGCACTGGAGCTGCAACCAAGGAGCAAGTGCAGCACATGATTGTGCAAATTCTAAGTCTTGACGGTACGCCTGCCGAGGATGCTGCCGATGCACTCGCGGCGGCACTGTGTCACGGCCACCAACGTCGCATCCAGGAACAGTTAGGCACCGGCAAAGCCATAGCAGGTGCGCGATGATTGGTTCTCTACGGGGGCGATTGGTATTGAAGCTGGCTCCGCAGGTCGTTATCGAATGTAATGGCGTCGGTTATGAAGTAGAAACGCCGATGTCGACGTTCCTGGAATTGCCACAGCTTGGCTCGGACTTATTTTTGTATACCCATCTTCTGGTTCGCGAGGATGCACAAATCCTTTACGGCTTCTCAACTGAAGACGAACGCCTGATGTTCCGAACACTATTGAAGGTCAATCGTGTTGGTGCAAAATTGGCGCTGGGTATTCTCTCAGCGATGTCGACGAATGATTTCCGCCGTTGCGTCGAATTTGAAGACACTACGTCGATGTCGAAGATTCCTGGCGTAGGCAAGAAAACCGCCGAACGCCTTATCATTGAAATGCGTGACCGGATTGATGCGGCGGCTCACAGCGGTGGTGCAGCGGCGCCATTCGGTGTCGAGATAAGTGCGCGTAGCGAGGCGATCGATGCGCTGGTTGCACTTGGATACAAACCCAAGGAAGTAAATAATCTGATCGCGAAACTGGATATCGACGAGAAATCAGCCGAGGACATCATCAGATTAGCGCTCAGGCAGGCAGCGAAGTAAATGAGCAATGTAGAGCATGACCGCCTGACGAGTGCGGATACAATTAGCGAAGACAAGGCCTTCGATCGGGTGATTCGTCCGAAAACGCTCGAGGATTATCGCGGCCAACCCAGCGTGAATCAGCAGATGAGTGTCTTCATTGAAGCTGCACGTCGACGCAAAGAGGCGCTGGATCACGTCCTCATCTTTGGGCCACCAGGACTTGGCAAGACGACTTTGGCGCATATTATAGCCAATGAAATGGGTGTCGCATTACGTCAAACGTCAGGCCCCGTGCTTGAGCGACCAGGTGATCTCGCCGCGATTCTGACCAATCTCGAGCCCAATGATGTT
>Ga0055584_100001451_pt1 | contig 23250 bp, 19 predicted proteins | sample OSDHelmetaG_FD_58716 | JGI IMG/M metagenome (GOLD analysis project Ga0055584, IMG submission 58716) | Pelagic marine sediment microbial communities from the LTER site Helgoland, North Sea, for post-phytoplankton bloom and carbon turnover... | ecosystem: Environmental > Aquatic > Marine >...
TTGTGGGGAGAGCAGGATTCGAACCTGCGAAGGTAAAAACCAACAGATTTACAGTCTGTCCTCGTTGGCCGCTTGAGTATCTCCCCAAAACCGAGGGCAAATATATATTTGTTTTTAATTTAAACCAACAAAAATTTATTTTTTTGATTTTTTTTTCACAAAGAGTAAATTAATCTAAAAGTTACATACCTTGGTTGAATAAAATATTCGCTGGCACTTACCGAGATATTACTTGTGCTACTTTGACTTTGTGAACCTGTATCCAAAAGGTTTGTAGCTTTTATTTCATATTCCAACTTAGCATCTTGACTTTTTCTATAAGAGATTGAAGCATTCCAAAATTCATAATCATTGATTGTTCCATTTTCATCACTAAAGTTATTGTAAGAATAATCGGTTCTAAAAGTAAGTGTATTCCATATCAAAGCATCAAATTCGATACTTGGAGCGTTGGTATAAAATTTGGCTCTTGTTGTTCCTTGATCGCTATCATTGATACCATAATTATAACCTAATTCAATATTAGGAGCATTCTTAAAGTTTGTTCTCAACTCTGCTCTATAGTTTTGTGAATAACTTTCATTTACTGAACGTTGATTTTGTATGAATTGGTTAAATTTTGAATAAGAAAAATTTCCTCGCAATGCAGCTTTCAATTTACCAAATCGTCTTTCAAATCTTCCCATTGCACTAAATGTTTCATCTGCAAATGAAGAGTTGAATGGAGAACTGCTTCTAATCACACTTTCAAAATTACTTAAGGTTCTTATTTGATCTATACGCTTGCTATAGCTTAAATTCCCCATAACGTTGGTATAATTAAACATATTAAAACTAAAATAAGACAAGTTTAAATTGTGTGAAATAGCATTATCCAAAGTTTGGTCTCCAGCAAATAGAGCATTATAGTTATTAAGCACCAATCCTTTTGCTAAATTTGTAACATCGGTAAATTGGGTTTGCATAGCATAATTAAACCTAATTTGCTCACTTTTTTTAAGCTGCATGATCATATTAAAATCAGGAAGTAATTTAAAGAAATTGTCTTCATATGTATCCCCGTATTGAGTGTTTTTTGTGCTATATGCGTGAGCCGACAACCCTGGAGTAAATGTAAAAATTCCTGTTTTCAATCTATAATGTACCCCCATATACAGATCTGTAAAGTTGTAATCTGTATTGTTAGTATCCAAGCCATCGTTAACAATAGGAGTTGGATTGTAAATAGAACCATCGTCTAAATATTGAAAAATTTCAGAATCAAATTTTTGATTACTAAAAATAGTTCCTAAAGTAAAATTGATATCGCTTTTATTGTTCAACACATTCCAATAATCTAGTTTGGCATCAAGTTGATTGGATTTCACACGTTTATCTTGCGCAATATCATACCCTAATTGATTGTTGTCCAAACCTATACCTATAGCTGTGTTTTCATAATTATCTTTATCTTGTAAAAAAGCTTCATAAAATGGGTCTTCATTTTTAATTAGATGTTGTACTTCTAAAGCAAAAATATTTGAATCATTAAGTGTGTAATAATAATTCAGGTTTTGATTTATACTATATGGACTGGTTTCTTCAAATTGGTTGATATCACCAATGACTGATGAAAAATAACGTTGGTCTTGGGTTTCTTTTGATATTCTTCCTATGATATCATAGTCCAATTGGTTATTGACATTGGGTTTGTAGGAAGCTGAAAGTTTCAACATTCCTAAATCACTATTTTGTATGGTATTGCTTTCTGTATTTTCGTCTGGAATACCCAAATTGCTATCAGTATATTGCACCGAGTTGTTTTCTTGCAATTGATTTTTATTGTTAGAAAAAATTGCAAACCCGCTTAAATCAAGTGTTTCTTTTGGAGAATAACTAAAGTTTGCTGCACCAAATTTGGTTTCTACAGACTTAGCTCTATTATTCTGCATAGTCAAAAATCCTATATCATTGCTACCTAGATTTATATTAGTTCCACTTTGTCTACTCGGCATTCGGAATCCTCCGGAAAAATTCCAATAATCTCGTCTTGAAAAAGCTATTTCTCCAATATTGTTTAGATCTCCTATAAAATTAATACTGTACTTGGGGCTATAATAAAACAATTTAGGTTGCACCAAATACAACCCATCATCATCTGCTACTCCAACCCCTGCTGTTATATCACCAAACCAAAAATTCTTTTTACCTTCTTTTAGTTTTATGTTAATAGCTATATTATCTTGATTGTTTGTAACACTACTAAGTTGCCCTACTTCAGCATAATTTTTAAGTACTTGAACTTTGTCAACAGCATTTGAAGGGATATTTTTTGTAGCCAATTTGGAATCTCCATCAAAAAAGTCTTTACCATCAACCATAACTTTACTAACGGTTTGTCCTTCCACTTCAATTTCCCCATCATCATTCACTTCAACTCCTGGAAGGTTTTTAAGAACATCTTCAAGTTTTCGTTCAGTACCATCTTTAAAAGAATCTGCATTATAAATCAAGGTATCTCCTTTTACTGTAACAGGCATTTCGTAAACAAGTTCAACAGCTTCTAAGGCATTGTCTTCTACCATAATAAAATCTTTTAAGACATCGACTTCTTTGGTAGTAATCGTTTCTTCAACAGTCTTCATCCCAATATAACTAACTTGAATGGTATAGGTGGTATTGGATTTCAAATCTAACTTAAACCTACCTTTATCGTTGGTTATTCCATAAGATTCCAATGCATTTGTTTGCTTGTTTAAGGCAATAACATTAGCAAGGTCCAGAGGATTACCTATACTATCTTTTACTACACCCGACAATTTAACTTGAGCAAAAGACTGACTAGCTGCAAATAGCAGTAAAATAACTAATAATTTTTTCATAAATTTTTGGAATCTTTAATTAACGACGACCTCTACCTCCTCGACCTCTACCACCATACATCTCTCTCATTTCTTCAATTTTGTCTTTAACGATTTGGTTGTATTCAGATTTAGTAACTTCCTTACCTTTTGTTGGCTTTTTTATATCTTCTTTTTCTTCTGGATTTAATACAATTTTAGAACACAAAAGGGTTGTTCTATCGGCATTGACTTCTAAGATAAGTCCTGGCAATCCCCAATATTCCCCTGGGCCTTGATTTACGGGGATTTGTGGAGTATACCAAGCAGTTACTACAATTTCTTTTGGTACTTCAACTTCATCCACAGGCTTATTGGTTGTAGAATCAGTTGTTTTTTTGCCTTGTTGTTTTTCGTTTGTTCTATCAGGTCCTCTTCTTCGCATGCTTCTAAAATCCATCTCATCAACCTTTTTAATTGCAGTTGCTTTAAAACAAGTATAATCTCCTATTTTTTTGGTTTCATTTTCCATTTTCCATTCCAACTTAGGTAAATCATCCACAATCAAAAATTGTTTTCCAAAAAATTCTTGTTCTTGTAACAACTGTCCCTCTTTTACATTTTTGTATTGAGGTCCTGCTGAAAAGCTTCCCATCATACCTCTAAAACGCCCACCTTGCATTCCTGGTGCTTCAAGCTTTTCTTCTTCTTTGTAAGTAGATTCACTTCTATTAAAGGTTAGTATATAAGTTTTTTCAAGCATACTTTTCATACGCTCTGCCATCATTTTTTTTTGTTGTTCAGAAAGTTGGTCACCACGTCCAAAATCATCAAAATTCATAGTTGTTTTAGATTGGTATATGGCCTGTCCTTGAAAATCTTGCGCATATGAAAATGCCGACAATAATACTGCTAGAATTAGTAAATGGTATTTTATATTCATAACTTGTTTTTTTGTTAAAAAGTACATTATAATTCTTTAGACTCTTATTGAGGCGAATGGTTAAATTTATAAGTGTTAAAAATATCTTAAATATATTTACGTTTAGAAAAAAACAGTAGCTTGATTTTTGTAATTTTCAATTCCAAAGAAGTTTTGATTTTGATACGGCAATTTTTTTTTCTTTTCCTTATTTCAACAAGCATTGCACAAACTGAGTTTGTCAATGTTGAATTAATTGATAAAACTCTTTCAAATGTTGATGAATATCTTGGCACAGATAAGTTTGGATCAAGATATTTTATAAATGACAACATTCTTTATAAAACTACAGAGAATGACACGATAAACTACAGCAATTATCAATTAGGTAATATTACAACTGTAAATATTTTCAATACTTTAAAAATCAATCTTTTTTATAAAGATTTTAACACTGCTATTATTCTTGACAATAGGTTATCTGAAGTTTTTAAAATTGATTTTAATCTCAAAAAGCCTTACAAAAACGTATCTCATATAAGCACAGGTTTTGACAACACGCTTTGGATTTTCAATCAAGATTTACAAGTACTTGAGCTTTACAATTACAAAACAAACAAAACCGTTGCTTCAACATTACCTATACAATCTCAAGTTTTAGAGATAGCTAGCAATTATAATTATTGTTGGCTTTTGACTGAAAGCTTTTTATATATCTATAACTACCAAGGCAGTATGATTTCAAAAATGAAGAACGATGGTTTTACCAATATGCGCTTGGATAACGGAAACTTAATCTTAAAAAAAGGGGATTTTTTGTTTTTTCTAGATAAAGAAAAGGATAATTTACTAAAAATCAACACCCCAGAATTACCAATAAAACAGTTTTCTCTAACCAACGAAACCTTGTATATTTACGGTTTGAATTTTTTATACCAATTTCAACTAAAACTCTAACGACATATGCACATTGCAATAGCAGGAAATATTGGTGCAGGAAAGACTACACTCACCAAACTATTATCAAAACATTTTAAATGGGAAGCACAACTAGAAGATGTTGTGGACAATCCTTACCTAGATGATTTCTATAATCAAATGGAGCGTTGGAGTTTTAACTTACAAGTGTATTTTTTAAACTCTAGATTCAGACAAGTTCTACAGATTCGCGAGAGTGGTAAAGATATCATCCAAGATAGAACCATTTATGAAGACGCCCATATTTTTGCTCCCAATCTTCATGCTATGGGATTAATGACTAATCGTGATTATGAAAATTACCGTTCGTTATTTGATCTTATGGAGCAATTAGTTCAAGGTCCAGATTTACTTATTTATCTTAGAAGTTCTATTCCTAATTTAGTGAAACAAATACATAAACGGGGACGTGATTATGAAAACTCCATAAGCATAGATTACTTAAGCCGATTAAACGAACGATATGAAGCTTGGATTCATGGTTATGACAAAGGCAACTTATTAATCATTGATGTTGATGATTTGGACTTTGTTTCCAATCCTGAAGATTTAGGAGATATTATTAATAGAATTGATGCTGAAATCAATGGCTTGTTTTAAAATAATAAGCTTTTAAATATCAACAAAAAACCACGTCAAAATTGACGTGTTTTTTTTTATTTCAACAACAATTTGTTTTATTTATTTTTTCAATCTTAAAGTTTTATTCTTTTTTAGATTTGGTTCTAAGGTATACCTTTGTTTTTAAATCCCTCTCTTTTCGTTCCGTTGTTTTAGAAACAATAGCTGTATAAGTTTTGTCATCATTGTTTTCTATCTCAACTACAGAAATCTCGTTTTGTAAAGAGTTTGTCTCTGTTTTAGACTGCATTTCTAAAGCTACTTTAGATGAGTGTCCTCCAAGTATAGGAGCAATGACAAGACCAACTAAACAAGTTAACTTTATCAAAATATTCATAGACGGTCCTGAGGTGTCTTTAAAAGGGTCACCAACAGTATCACCTGTAACGGCAGCCTTATGAGCATCAGAGCCTTTATATTCCATTTTACCATCAATTTCGACACCAGCTTCAAAAGATTTTTTAGCATTGTCCCAAGCACCTCCAGCATTATTTTGAAAAATAGCCCACATAACTCCAGAGACACAAACACCTGCCATGTAACCACCTAAAGGCTCTGCTCCAAAAACCAAACCAATAATAATAGGCGTTATGATAGTAATCAATCCAGGTACTATCATTTCTCTAAGTGCTGCTTGGGTTGAAATATCAACACATTTGGCATATTCAGGTGTGCCTGTTCCTTCCATAATTCCTGGAATTTCTTTAAACTGACGACGAACTTCTTTAACCATTTCCATGGCAGCCTTACCCACAGATTCTATGGCTAATGCCGAAAAAATTACCGGAATCATTCCACCAACAAACAACATTGCCAGTACATCTGCTTTAAAAATGTTGATACCATCAATTCCTGTAAAGGTGACATATGCTGCAAACAAAGCCAAAGCTGTTAAGGCAGCAGAAGCAATAGCAAATCCCTTACCAACAGCTGCTGTAGTATTTCCAACAGAATCCAAGATATCGGTACGCTCACGAACGTGTGGTTCTAATTCACTCATCTCAGCTACCCCGCCAGCGTTGTCTGCTATAGGTCCAAAGGCATCAATAGCCAACTGCATAGCTGTAGTAGCCATCATTGCTGAAGCAGCCAAAGCTACTCCATAAAATCCAGCAAGAGCATAAGAACCATAAATTGCAGCAGCAAATAAAATAACGGACAAGAATGTAGATTTCATACCTACTGCCAGACCAGCAATAATATTGGTTGCAGCTCCAGTTGAACTATTTCTCACAATGTCCATCACAGGTTTTTTCCCTAAAGATGTATAATAGGCCGTCACCACAGAAATCAATGCGCCAACAGCCAGACCAATACATGCTGCTCCAAACACATTTATTGATGGAATTTCTACATACCCTTCTCCAAAAAATTTCATATTCATAGTTTCTGGCAACATATATTTAATAAGACCAAAACTTGCTGCTAAGGTTAAAATAATGGCTACCCAGTTTCCAGTATCCAATGCTTTTTGAACTTGCGCTTCTTTTGCTTCGTTATTGGATATTTTCACCAAGAACGTTCCTATAATAGACGCTAAAACACCTACACCTGCAATAACAAGAGGCAACAAAATTGGTCCCATGTTATTAAAATCATCTACAAAAGGTGTTGTTACCGACATATCCTTTATGAGATAATTCCCAAGTACCATAGCTGCTAAGACCGTAGCAACATAAGATCCAAATAAATCAGCTCCCATTCCCGCTACGTCACCTACATTGTCTCCTACATTATCTGCAATAGTTGCAGGATTACGTGGATCGTCTTCTGGGATACCTGCTTCAACTTTTCCTACTAAATCTGCCCCCACATCAGCTGCTTTGGTATAAATACCACCTCCCACACGAGCAAATAAAGCGATAGATTCTGCACCAAGAGAAAATCCTGCCAAGGCTTCTAAAGCAATGGTCATTTCTGTATAAAAATCCCCTTCATTAACAACAAACATTTTCACAAAGACAAAGAATAACAAGCTTAATCCTAAAACCGCCAATCCAGCTACTCCAAGCCCCATTACAGTTCCTCCTCCAAAAGACACCTTCAAAGCATTGGGTAGACTTGTTTTGGCTGCTTCAGCAGTACGAGCATTAGCCTCTGTAGCAATACGCATTCCTATATTCCCCGCTAGTGCCGAGAAAAACGCTCCAATAATGAATGCGACAATAATTATCCAATGGGTTGTATCAACAAGCACAGAGATTATTCCAAGTGCTATTGAAGCTATCACAACAAAAACGAGCAACAGTCTATATTCTGCTCCTAAAAATGCTAAAGCACCTTCTTTTATTGATTTAGAAATGCTTTGCATTTTTTCACTTCCTGCTGCTTGTTTTTTTACCCATAACATTTTAAAAAACATAAAAAACAATCCTAAGATTGCAAATGCCATTGGCACAAATATCATATTTGACTCCATAATAATTGGTTTTGTTATAATTAGTTAGTTAAATGTAGAAAAAACATTGGTAATAAAAAACCTCTTATTTTTCAATAAGAGGTTTTTTTATTTTGATAGTCAAGCATTTCTAAATGGTAAAGCTTCCTTTTTTGCTGTGCTCACTGTTTTTATATCGCTCTACACATTTGTAATAAATGTCATAAGCTTCTTTAGCATCTCCCCAATTTCCTACATCTACTTTTTTCTTTTCTAAATCTTTGTAAACTTTAAAAAAGTGTTCAATTTCTTTTATTCTATGAGGATTTAGGTCGTCAAGATCATTACATTTGTTCCAAATAGGGTCAGAAATAGGAACGCAAATTAACTTTTCATCTGGTCCTTTTTCATCGGCCATATGAAAAACACCTATAGGTTTTACTTCCATAACACACATAGGGAATGTAGGCTGATGTCCCATAATCAAAACATCTAATGGGTCTCCATCCAACGCTAATGTTTGTGGTATAAAGCCATAATCTCCTGGATACATCATTGAAGAAAACAACATACGATCAAAACGTATTTTCTTCAATTCAAAATCATATTCGTATTTATTTCTACTTCCTTTAGGTATTTCTATTAATACATCGAAGGTAATATCTTTATTTTCGCTCATAATAATAATTTAAACAAGGCGGCAAATATACGACAAGCTATATATTTAGGCAACTAAAAATAGCTTTGCTCTCTTAAAATTGAAATCCGAATCCAGCAGTTATTCCAAAAGGTCTTGCATCTGGCACATCGAGATAATTTCCTCTAAAGTTAAAATCAACACGTAAAACCTTAAAAATATTGGCTACTCCAAAGCTATATTCGTAGTAAATTTTATCTGTTGGCGCTACATAAACAAGTCCTGAAGCATTCAAATCTTTATTTTCCTGCGAAATTTCTCCCCAAACACCTCTTAGACCCACAATAGCTCTTAGGTTATATTTTCTTAAGAATGGAATTCTTGAAAACAAACGACCATTAAAGTTGTGTTCCATATGAAATGACGTATAAGTGTCTGTCACAAACTCATAAAAATCCAATTGTGAGAATGTGTTATATATGGAAAAATAAGATTGATTTCCTGGGACTACACTCAACAGTCCTAATGGCACTTTTCCATAAGTTTTCCCTGCTTCAAGTGTAGTTGTCAATCTTCCAAAACCTCCTATCTGCCATGGTTGAATATAGGAGAATTGAAGCTTGGTATAATCAAAGTCACTACTAAACACTGTTTTATTTCCTCTTGATACTTGGGCAAACAGACTAGCATAATCATCATTAGCATTGCGTCGTTCTACGCCATATCCTGTCATTTTTCGTTTAGGGAAATAGGATACTGAGAATGTGCTTTCAAACTGTTTTATTTCTGAAGATGTGCCTGAAGGTGATTCTGGATCTATATAATCAAGGCTAAAAGTAGGTGAAGCAGATTCCAAGGTTCTGTAATTTGCACCAACTCTGAAAACAAGATTCTTTACAGGTTCCATTTGTAAAGACAAAGTGGTAAGATTTATATTGGTAAGTTTATCATTAGGGCTTGTATTAAAAACGGCTGATGAAGCATAACTTCGCCCCAACACATCTGTTGAATTGGTAAGGTTAGCACCTGTTTGTTCTACATCACGTCTATTTCCTCCTGATATGATTATACGATTACGTTTATCGAGCATCATTTTTCCAGAGACTCCATATTTAACCTTATCATCTTTAAACCCATAGGCCAAGAATCCTTGAATACGCCATAGATCGTTAGGACCAAAATAGGTTCTTCCTCCTGTTCTTATCCTTACCCCTTCTACCTCATTATATCCAAAGGTTGAAAATACAGGCCCATAATCCATATTAATACTTGGAAATTCTATATAACCAGAGGCCAAAACACTACCAAGATTATACAAACGTTGGAATTTTTTGACTGTTTTTAATGTATCCAGCATTTTATATACAGCCTGTTCATCCTTATTTAAGGATTCCATTCTATTTTCATTCCAAAACTCATCGTCTCTATTATAGAGCTCTGGATTGTAATCAAAGACCTCTTGTGCATAAAATTTTTCTCCTTTTGGAATATCAAAAGCATAATTATCATACAACGTAGTTCGCTTACCATAAATACCTCGAGATTTTTCTTTTTTGTTTAAGGCAAAATCTGACATAAAATAATCACGCTTAATCAAAAATAGAGAATCATTATATACTTCAAATTCTTGTTCTATGTATATTTCTTTAACCCAGTTTATATTGGCGCTTTTAGAAGCTTGCATATTGATATTTTTTATAGCAAACGTGGTATCGGCTACCCAAAAATCGCCTTTGAATGTCAATTCATTTTTACGTCTGGGATAATATATAATGTTATAGCACCACTTATTATCTATATATGCACTATCAGAAAGCACATAATTATAAGAATGCACTCCTGTTTCTGAAAGAGGGCTTACAAAACTTTTATCAAAAAATTTCAAGTAATTGTCATAAACATTAAAATCGGAGTACAAATCGTCTATAAAGTCGATAATCATCTGATTGTTACTAAACCCTGAATTTTTGTTTCCCTTAAGAACTTCTTTTTCTTTATTAATCAAATTATCTCCATATACTCGGCTTACAGCTTCATTAATAAAAATGGGGAGATAAGTTTTTCCGGTCACACTAGAGGTATCAACTTCATCAAAGACAAATTCCATGCCTTTAAAAAGTCTACTTTTCATCAAGGCGCTATCGATTGTATTTAGGTCAAATTCGACCTTTTCATATTTATCATATTGATATTGCTTGAATTGTTTTAGACCATTTCGGCGCTTGTGTTCCCAAATTTTTTGTAGCAATGCTACGGCAGGGTTTTTTTCGGGGTCTTTGGATTGTTTGCCCGAAATCAGAACAACTTCTCCAAGAGAAGCTGCCTCTTCTTTTAGAATAATTTCAAGATTATAGGAAACGAGTTTATCTAGATTCTTTTCGACAGTTTCAAAACCTAAAAAAGATATAACTAAGATTTTCCAATTTTCATCCGATTCCAAATAAAATCGTCCTTCTTCATTGGTGATAGTTCCTTCTGTAGAACCTTTAAACAAAACATTAGCATAGGGTATGGGATTTCCACTTTCATCATAAACATACCCCCCTACCTTTGTTTGTGCTAAAAGTGGGGCTGTACAAATAAAAAAAATAACTATAAGTAGTCTAATATTCATAGGCAAAAACTTCATCGACCTTTGTTATGCCGATGAAGCTTAATAACGCAAAAAAATGTTTTTTATTTATACATCACCTTTTTCACTGCCTTAATAACATCATTACTATTAGGCAACCATTCTTTTAATAAAACAGGTGAATATGGCGCAGGAGTATCAGCAGTATTAATTTTTACAATAGGTGCATCCAAATAATCAAACGCTTTGGACTGTACTTGATATGTAATCTCTGTCGCGACACTTCCAAAAGGCCAAGCTTCTTCCAAAATAACCAAACGATTAGTTTTCTTTACTGAATTGATAATAGTATCATGATCCATTGGTCTTACGGTACGTAAATCGACAATTTCACAAGATATTCCTTCTTTTTCCAATTCTTCTGCAGCTTTATAGGCCTCTTTTATGATTTTACCAAAAGACACTATTGTTACATCTTCTCCTTTACGTTTTACGTCTGCAACTCCTAACGGAATAAGATATTCTCCTTCTGGCACTTCTCCTTTATCGCCATACATCTGCTCACTCTCCATAAAAATAACTGGATCATCATCTCTAATAGCAGACTTCAATAACCCTTTAGCGTCATAAGGATTTGATGGAACAACAACTTTCAACCCAGGACAGTTGGCATACCAACTTTCAAAAGCCTGAGAGTGTGTTGCTGCTAATTGACCTGCGGATGCTGTTGGCCCTCGAAATACAATAGGACAATTGAATTGACCACCTGACATTTGTCGTATTTTGGCAGCATTGTTTATAATTTGATCTATTCCTACCAAAGAAAAGTTGAAAGTCATAAACTCAACAATGGGTCTATTTCCATTCATAGCAGAACCAACGCCTACTCCTGCAAAACCAAGTTCAGCTATTGGCGTGTCAATTACTCGTTTAGGCCCAAATTCATCCAACATTCCTTTAGATGCTTTGTATGCACCGTTATATTGAGCTACCTCCTCACCCATTAAGTAAATGCTTTCATCTCTACGCATTTCTTCACTCATGGCTTCAGCAATAGCTTCTCTAAATTGAATTGTTTTCATCTATTTATAATCTTTTACAACAGAACTTCGCAAAAATAGGAATTATTCATAAAAACACAGATTAAAAAAGTATTTGTTTTTCTGAACCTCATAATTCCTTCAATGGATATTTACCATCATTCTTAATTGTCAAATCATCAAAAAAAATAAAATTTATTCCCAATTATTAATTTTATTGTGTTTTTTTTGTCTAAAAACACACATTTACTATGCATGCATAGTAAATATTTCGATTAAAATACCTAACTTCGTAGGCATAAAAATAACATTTTAAAAATCATAAAGTCGATATGAAAATATTAGTATGTATTAGCCATGTGCCTGATACGACTTCAAAAATTAATTTTACCGATGGTGACACAAAATTTGACACCAATGGAGTTCAATATGTCATCAACCCTAATGATGAATTTGGTTTAACACGTGCAATGTGGTTTAAGGAAAAACAAGGTGCTAGCGTAGATGTTGTGAACGTTGGAGGCCCTGAAACCGAGCCTACATTAAGAAAAGCCTTAGCTATTGGGGCTGATTCGGCCATTAGAGTCAATACTGAAGCAAAAGACGGTATACAAGTAGCCAAAGAATTGGCAAAAATAGTTAAAGATGGTGGCTACGATTTAGTCATTGCAGGACGTGAATCCATTGATTATAATGGAGGAATGGTTCCTGGAATGTTAGCTACTTTAGTAGATGCTAATTTTGTTAATAATTGCATTGGCTTAGAAGTTGATGGAACTTCCGTTAAGGCTGTTCGTGAAATTGATGGAGGAAAAGAAACTGTTTCTACCTCTTTACCTTTAGTAATTGGAGGTCAAAAAGGTTTAGTAGAAGAAAGCGACTTACGTATTCCTAATATGCGAGGCATTATGATGGCCAGAAAAAAACCATTAAATGTTGTTGAATCTACCAACGTTTCGGCTGAAACATCTTCTATATCATTTGAAAAACCTGCTCCAAAAGGTGAGGTTAAATTAATAGACGCAGATAATGTAGGTGAATTGGTTAATTTACTTCACAACGAGGCTAAAGTAATATAAATTCAAATCCAAAAAGAAATCATGTCAGTTTTAGTATATACAGAATCAGATCAAGGAACATTTAAAAAAACAGCTTTGGAAGTAGCTTCTTATGCCAAAACCATAGCTGAAAAGATGGGAACAAGCGTAACAGCCGTAACAATCAATGCCGATAACACATCGATTTTGGGCAACTACGGTGTAGATAAAGTATTAAAAGTAAACGATTCTAATTTGGATGCTTTTAATGCCAAGTCTTACGCTAGTGTTTTGCAACAAGCAGCAGAAAAAGAAGGAGCAAAAGTCGTTGTGCTAAGCTCTAGCGCAGACTGTAAATATATTGCACCTATTTTAGCTGTAAACCTCAATGCTGGTTATGCCTCTAACGTTGTAGAAGCGCCATCAAACATATCCCCTTTTACAGTAAAACGTAATGCTTTTTCAAACAAAGCTTTTGTTAATACTTCTATTAACACCGATGTAAAAGTTGTAGGATTATCCAAAAACAGCTTTGGTGTTGTTGAAAGCTCTGCCAATGCCACTGAAGAAGCTTTTTCACCTTCATTACCAGATAGTACTATAACCGTAGAATCTGTTGATAAAGTAAGTGGAAAAGTTACTATTGCCGATGCAGAAGTCGTTGTTTCTGGAGGACGAGGACTCAAAGGCCCAGAAAATTGGGGAATGATAGAAGAACTTGCAGAGGTTTTGGGTGCAGCAACAGCTTGTTCTAAACCTGTAAGTGATTTAGGATGGAGGTCACATAGTGAACACGTAGGACAAACAGGTAAACCCGTAGCATCCAACTTATATATTGCTATTGGAATATCTGGCGCTATTCAACATTTAGCTGGAGTTAACGCTTCAAAAGTAAAAGTAGTTATCAATACAGATCCTGAAGCACCTTTCTTCAAAGCAGCTGACTACGGCATTGTCGGAGATGCTTTTGAAGTTGTTCCAAAGCTAATAGAAGAATTAAAAAGATTCAAAGCACAGCAATAAAAAAAAATTTTATAAATTGTATTTATAAAAGAACTGTTTGAATTGCACTTTACACATATAATATTCCTATCGTTTTATAGAAAATTTGCATCTTGCAGTTGGTAAAGTCTTAATTTAAACAGTTCTTTGTGTTTTCATATCTATGAGTTTAGTTCGTCTTAACATAAAAGGGATTTCCTATAGCCAAACCCAAAACGGCGCTTACGCCCTGATATTGAGCGAGGTAGATGGCGACCGAAAACTTCCAATTGTCATTGGAGCTTTTGAGGCCCAATCTATTGCCATTGCATTAGAAAACGATATTCGCCCTCCCCGACCTCTCACACATGATTTATTCAAAAGTTTTGCTGAACGATTTAAAATTGTCATAAAACAAGTCATTATTCACAAACTTGTTGATGGCGTGTTTTATTCAAGCTTAATTTGCGAGCGTGAAGGTATTGAAGAAATCATAGATGCCAGAACTAGCGACGCCATAGCATTAGCCCTACGATTTAATGCTCCCATATTTACATATAAGAACATTTTGGATAAAGCAGGAATCTATTTAAAAGTAAATCCTAAAAAAGAGGAAGAAGACAACGAAACCAAAGACAATGAAGACGACTTTTTGATAGAAGACTTGGTAGATGACGATTTAAAAAACGAATCTGATGATGGAATCGACAACTACAAAAATAAAACACTCCAAGAACTTCACGAATTACTAGAAGAGGCCGTTGCCATGGAAAATTATGAAAAAGCAGCCAAAATTCGAGATGAAATTTCTAAACGATAACACAAAACAAATGAAACAGTTTTTACTAGCGTTAGTAGCTATTTTTTTAGGATTCAACACTGCTCTTAACGCTCAAGAATTAGAAAAAAAATGGCAATTCAAATCCATCATAGATAGCAATGGTAAAAACACGATTGACACTGATTCGACCGATGTCTTAATTTTAAACAACAATACGTTTTCATATTCGGTTTCAAAAGACAGTCTAAAAGCCTCTGGAGATTACATCCACCAAAACAATTTATTGATTTTCTATTACAACCAACCTAACGACACCATAAGACGCTACAAAATAAACGAACTCACAGATTCTACACTCGTATTAACAGAAAATCAAAAAGAATACGTTTTTACAAGAAGCATCAAACCAAAAGTTATATCAAAAGTAGCCGAAGACAACATCATTCCTAGTAAAGGTTTTACAATAAATGGCCTTTTACGAGGCGCTTTAGGGATGTTTGTATTATTGCTTTTAGCTTTTTTATTGAGCAAAAATAGAAAAGCTATCAATTGGAGGACAGTCGGTTTTGGACTTTTAGCACAAATCGCATTGGCTATTGGAGTTTTAAAAGTACCTTTTATTCAATGGTTTTTTGAAAAAGTTGGTAAAATATTCGTTAGTATCTTAGACTTTACTATGGCCGGAACAGAATTTTTATTTTCATCATTTATCACAGGTGAAATTGAAAGTTCTATGGTAACGTTTGCCGTATCCATATTACCAACCATTATATTCTTTTCAGCTTTAACCTCTGTATTATTTTACTTAGGAGTCATTCAAAAAGTTGTGAAAGTAATGGCTTGGATGCTAACCAAATTGTTACGCATCTCAGGTGCCGAGAGTTTAAGTGTTGCTGGAAATATTTTCTTAGGGCAAACCGAATCGCCTTTAATGATAAAGGCCTACCTGGAAAAAATGACCAAATCAGAAATTTTATTGGTTATGGTTGGAGGTATGGCAACCGTTGCAGGAGGTGTACTTGCTGCTTACATTGGTTTTTTAGGAGGTGACGATGAAGCTTTAAAAATATTTTACGCCAAGCACTTACTTACTGCTTCTGTAATGGCAGCTCCTGGAGCTGTTGTAATTTCAAAAATGCTATACCCTCAACAAGAAAAAATAAACTCTAATCTTGAAGTTTCACAAGACAATATAGGCTCAAACATTTTGGATGCCATTGCCAACGGAACTACCGAAGGATTAAAACTTGCTGTAAATGTTGGCGCCATGCTTTTAGTATTCCTTGCCTTCATTGCTATGATTAATGGTATTTTGGGTTGGATAGGAGATATCACAACTTTAAACGAATGGGTTGCCGACAACACCATATACGATGCCTTTTCTCTTGAATTTTTACTAGGTTACCTCTTTGCTCCAGTAATGTGGCTTATCGGTGTAGCCAAAGAAGATGTTGCTCTTATGGGACAATTATTGGGAATCAAATTGGTTGCTAGTGAATTTGTAGGCTATATCCAATTAGCCGAATTGAAAGATTTAGGGAACGTACTCCATTTGAAATACGAAAAATCTATCATTATGGCTACCTATATGCTGTGTGGTTTTGCAAACTTTGCTTCCATAGGTATTCAAATTGGTGGAATTGGCTCATTAGCACCTGGACAACGCAAAACACTTTCTGAGTTTGGCATTCGAGCCTTGATTGGAGGTACAGTAGCTTCATTATTATCAGCAACCATTGCAGGAATGATCATAGGATGATTATCACTGATAACTTTCATAAATTATGAAACAATATTTAGACTTGGTCAAGCACGTTTTGGAAAACGGCAACGAAAAAGGTGACCGAACAGGAACCGGCACAAAAAGTATTTTTGGTTACCAAATGCGATTCGATTTAAGTGAAGGTTTTCCTATGGTAACCACAAAAAAGCTTCACCTTAAATCTATCATCTATGAATTACTTTGGTTTTTGAAAGGAGACACCAATATTGAATATCTAACAAAAAACGGTGTAAGAATATGGAACGAATGGGCTGACGAAAATGGAGATCTCGGTCCAGTTTACGGTCATCAATGGCGCAACTGGAATAGTGATGATATCGATCAAATTAAGGACATTGTTGATACCCTAAAAAACAATCCCAACAGCAGAAGAATGGTGGTCTCAGCTTGGAATCCTTCAGTAATGCCCGATACTTCTAAGAGTTTTTCTGAAAATGTAGCCAATGGTAAAGCTGCACTTCCTCCATGTCATGCTTTATTCCAATTTTACGTAGCCAACGGCAAATTATCTTGCCAACTGTATCAACGTAGTGCTGATATTTTCCTTGGGGTACCTTTCAACATAGCTTCCTATGCATTACTCACCATGATGATGGCCCAAGTATGCGGTTATGAAGCAGGAGATTTTATACACACTTTTGGTGATGCACATATTTACAGTAATCATTTTGAGCAGGTAAAATTGCAATTAAGTCGTGAACCTAGACCTTTGCCAAAAATGATTTTAAACCCAGATGTAAAAAATATTTTTGATTTCACTTTTGAAGATTTTACCTTAGTAGATTATAATCCGCATCCACATATCAAAGGTGCTGTAGCTGTTTAGAAATTATGTTCGGAAAAAAGAAAACCCCACCACAAATAGATAAAGAACAGTTAGAACTTATAGAAAATGCACAACGTCGCATTAAGCAAAAAAAACGCTTGTATGCTCATTTTGTCATTTTTCTTCTTGGTGCTGTATTTTTAATCCTTGCCAACACAGTTTTAGGCATAGGGAAAGAAGTGCGTTTTTTTGATATTGATTGGTTTGTTTATGCTATCATCATTTGGCTCTTTTTATTTGTTTACCACCTCTTTAATGTTTTTATCACCAACAGATTTATGGGTAAAGACTGGGAACAACATCAATTGGATAAGCTTGTTTCTAAACAACAAAACCGCATAGAAGAACTAAAACAACAACTGCTAAAAGAAGAAACTCATATCGCTCAAAACGAAGCTAACAAAGTTTTACAACAGCAAAAAAAAAAGATTAAAAACAAAACAATAACATTGATTGTTGCCGCTGGAGAAGACAATTCTATAGGTAAAGACAACAAACTTATCTGGCATTTAAGTGACGATCTTAAACGGTTTAAAACTTTAACGTCTGGACACCATATTATAATGGGACGAAAAACTTTTGAAAGTTTTCCAAATCCATTACCAAATCGCACTCATATTGTTCTTACAGAACAAATGAATTATAAAACACACGAGGATGTAATTGTTGTTAATAATATCGAAGATGCATTAGATGCAGCCAAAAATGATTCTCAACCATTTATTATTGGAGGAGGGCAAATTTACAAACAGTTTATGGATTTGGCTGATAAAATTGAATTAACACGCGTTCACGACACCTTTGAAGATGCCGATACTTTTTTCCCTACAATTGACCTAAACAAATGGGAAGAAGTCAGTCGTACCAAACACGACAAGGATGATAAACACGAATATGCTTTTTCTTTTATCACCTACGTCAAAAAATAACATTTTCAAACTAGTTGCCCAATTCACTCACTTTAGTGTCTCTTTATATTATTATTCCTATTTTTGCACGATAAAAACTGAATACCATGAATGCATATATTTTTCCTGGGCAAGGCGCCCAATTTTCTGGAATGGGCTTAGACCTTTATGAAAAATCGCAATTAGCCCAAGAACTTTTTGAACAAGCCAATGACATATTAGGTTTTTCTATAACCGATATTATGTTTGAAGGTTCTGCAGAAGACTTAAAACAGACTAAAGTCACTCAACCTGCCATATTTTTACACTCAGTAATTTTAGCCAAAACTCTTGGAGATAGTTTTAAACCCGATATGGTAGCAGGTCATTCATTAGGAGAATTCTCTGCTTTGGTTGCCAACGGCACATTAAACTTTGAAGATGGATTAAAATTGGTTTCACAGCGTGCTCAAGCTATGCAAAAAGCTTGTGAGCTACAACCAAGTACAATGGCGGCTGTTTTAGGATTGGAAGACGAAGTCGTAGAAAAAATATGCAACTCTACAGAAGGCATTGTAGTGGCTGCAAACTACAACTGCCCTGGACAATTGGTGATTTCGGGTGAAGTTGAAGCCATTAATAAAGCTTGTGAAAGCTTAAAAGAAGCAGGAGCTAGACGAGCTTTAGTGCTTGCCGTTGGAGGAGCATTTCACTCTCCATTGATGGAACCTGCACGTGAAGAATTGGCTGCTGCTATTGAAAACACTATGTTCAACAAACCTAATTGCCCTATTTATCAAAATGTCACAGCAAATGCTGTTACAAACGAAACCGCAATAAAAAACAATTTGATTTCACAGCTAACAGCTCCTGTAAAATGGACTCAATCTGTACAACAAATGATAGCCGATGGCGCTACTCTGTTTACTGAAGTTGGTCCAGGAAAAGTGCTTCAAGGTTTAGTGAAAAAAATTAATCGTTCAGTTGAAACCGCTTCTGCAACTTTAGAAACCAACATTTAACATGAAAATATCTCGAACATTAAGTGTTATTTTAATCATTGTTGCAAATATTGCTCTGGATCAAATTTCAAAAGTTATTGTCCGAGCAAACATCAGCAAAACCGATCACATTTCACTCATAGGAGATTATTTCACAATGATGAATGTTGAAAACACTGGTGCTTTTTTGGGCATGGGAAGTGATTTAAATTCCTCAATCAGAATCATCGTACTTATGGTAATACCTGTTTTGGTTCTTGGATATCTTATCTATTACATCCTAAAGAACAAAACTCTAGACAAAATAAGCTTAGTGGCTCTATCGTGTATAGCTGGTGGTGGAATTGCCAATGTTTACGATCGTATTGTTCTTGGTTCGGTTACCGATTTCTTGCATATAGATTTAGGAGGAATTTTTAGAACTGGAATCTTTAACATTGCAGACGTATCTGTTTCTGCAGGAATGATAACACTGCTAATTGTTAGTTTTATCAATAAAAAATCTACTTCAAATACAGAAAAAGCCTCTACTTAAGAGGCTTTTTTAATATCTTTTCAGAATTATCGCGTCAATACGCAATCTGCACAATCCTTAACTTCTCCATAATAGGTCTCTCTATACTTGTATAGAGTTTTAAAAGGGATGTTTAAGAAACATTTTTTTATGTAAGTTACTTTTGTAAGTAACAATCCCATTTTGGGTGTAAATCGCTCTTCTATTTTGGTCTTCCTTGTTATTCTTATCAATCTCATTATATTCTTTTTTCATTAAATACAAAGAAAGACAACCCTTCAAACATATCAAAAGATAAAAAGTTAAATCACTGTTAATCAACATTTTAATCAGAAATCCATACATTTTTGTTCTGATTTTTGAAAATACTGCAATAAATCAAAGGTTTCATCTATAATATCCCATTGGGAATTAAATATTCCTAATGTGTTTTTCCCACTTCCAAGCAGACAACATAGCTTCATCCAGTGTGGATTGTGCCTTCCATCCGAGCTCTTCATTAGATTTTGAAGTATCAGCATAAGCTTTCACAACATCTCCAGGTCTTCGATCAGCAAATTTATAGTTGAGTTTTAATCCTGAAACTCGTTCAAAGGATTCAATAACTTCCAATACCGAACTTCCACACCCCGTACCAATATTGAACACTTCATAATTAGATTTATTAGTGTTTTGAAGCAAACGTTCTAATGCCACAACATGAGCCTTTGCCAAATCTACAACATGGATATAATCTCTTATACATGTTCCATCTGGTGTTGGATAATCATTCCCAAAAACAGATAATTCTTGACGTATTCCTGCTGCGGTTTGAGTAATATAGGGCACCAGATTTTGAGGTACCCCAATAGGCAGTTCTCCAATTTTTGCTGAAGGGTGTGCTCCAATAGGATTGAAATATCTAAGCGAAATAGCTTTAAAATCAGGATAAACTTTACAGGTATCCATTATAACCTCTTCTCCGATCTGTTTAGTATTTCCATATGGCGATTCAGCAGGTTTAACAGGTGCTTGTTCTTTAATTGGCATTTCATCTGCTTGACCATAAACCGTACAAGAAGAACTGAATATAAAATTGGATTCCTTGAGTTTTAAAACCTCTTTTAACACATAAATCAGCGTATTAAGATTATTTTCATAATACATCAATGGTTTTTCAACACTCTCGCCAACTGCTTTGCTCGCAGCAAAGTGAATAATCCCTTTAATATCATTGTGTTTTTTGAAAAAATTCTCTACATCATACTTTTCTTTTAAATCTAGTTTTTCAAATATCGGCGACTTTCCTGTTATTGCTTCAATACCTTCCAACACATCTATTGATGAATTGGATAAATCATCAACAATAACGACTTCAAATCCTTTTTCTTGAAGTTCAACTACCGTATGAGAACCTATAAATCCTAGTCCCCCTGTCACCAATACCTTCATTAATTTTTATTTAAAAAGTTTATGACTGTAGATGTTATAAATTCGATTTGCTCGTCATCCAATTCTGTATGCATTGGTAAAGAAACAACCTCCTTCACCAATTGATTAGTAACTTTAAAATCTTCTTCTTTGTATCTAGGGTCTTGATAAGCTTTTTGTTTATGTAAAGGAATAGGATAATAAACACCACATGGAATTCCATTATCATTCAAATACTTTACTAAAGCATCTCTATCGGTATTCAAAACACGGAGCGTGTATTGATGAAACACGTGATTATCTCTATCTCCTTCACGCACTGGAGTCACAATTTTGTCGTGCCCCGCAAAAGCAGCATCATAAGCATCTGCCGCATACTGTCTCGCCGCATTGTACTTATCCAAGTGCTTGAGTTTTATATCCAAAATCGCTGCTTGAATAGAATCTAATCTTGAGTTTACTCCTACAACATCATGATGATATCTCTTATACATTCCATGATTAACGATACCTCTAATCGTGTGTGCCAACTCATCGTCGTTGGTAAAAATTGCTCCTCCATCACCATAGCATCCTAAATTTTTAGAAGGAAAAAACGAAGTAGCACCTACATTTCCTATAGTACCTGTTTTTACTTTTTTACCATCCTTATACGTATAATTTGCACCTATAGCTTGGGCATTATCTTCAATTACATATAAATTATGCTCTTTAGCTATCTCCATTATAGCTTCCATATTAGCACATTGCCCAAATAAATGTACTGGAACTATAGCCTTGGTTTTTGGAGTTATAGCTTTTTTTACAGCCTCAATATTAATGTTGAAATTATCGGGATTTACATCTACTAAAACAGGTGTAAGTTTTAACAATGCAATAACCTCAACAGTTGCTGCAAATGTAAAATCTGCTGTTATAACTTCATCACCAGGTTGTAATCCTAACCCCATCATTGCAATTTGAAGGGCATCTGTACCGTTAGCACAAGGAATAACGTGTTTAACATTTAAATACTCCTCAAGGTTTTTTTGAAACTCATGTACTTTTGGACCATTGATGTAAGCTGTTGAGTCTAAAACATTCAATACAGCATTATCAATTTCTGTTTTAATTGTATTATATTGACCTTTAAGGTCAACCATTTGAATTTTTTTCATTTAGAATAAGGAATTGTAAGTCAAACATGACAACTCTATATGTTGTCTAAGTAGCGAATTTACAAAAAACGGCAACGTCAACCAATGAAATTAAATCAAACTCTCGTATTTTAGCAAAAACCTAAAAAGACATAAGCTTGCTTTATAGTTTTTTGATTCATATCAGTAGTTTCGCTCTTAAGGGAATTGCCTGCTTCAACAATAAGATTAAGCTTGGAGTTGAAGGACGCAAAGAGAGTTTTTCAAAAATACAAGATAAATTAAACAACAACCCTAAAACACTTTGGTTTCATTGTGCTTCATTAGGAGAATATGAACAAGGATTGCCTGTTTTCAAAGCTTTAAGGGAAAAGTATCAATCACATACTATCATCCTTACATTTTTTTCTCCCTCAGGATATGAAATCAGAAAAAACACACCCATTGCCGATATTGTTGTCTATTTACCTTTAGATACCAAACAAAACGCCAAAAGATTTTTTGACTTGGTTAAACCAGAGCTTACTGTTTTTGTAAAGTATGACATTTGGCCCAATTTTCTGCTCGAACTCAAACAAAGACAATTGAGAGCTATTTTGATATCTGCCGTTTTCAGAAAAAATCAACCTTATTTTAAGTTTTATGGAAGTAAACTCAGAAAAGCTCTAACTGCTTTTGAACACATTTTTGTTCAAGAAGCCAAATCTAAAAAACTCATTGAAACCATAGGTTTTAAAAACGTAAGCATATCTGGAGATACAAGATTTGACAGAGTTCATAGTCAACTAAAAACAGACAACACCTTAGATTTTGTAAATGAATTCAAAAACAACAAACTTTGCATTGTCATAGGTAGTTCTTGGCCAGAAGACGAAATACTTTGGATTGAATTTATTAACACCAATACACATAAAGATGTAAAATACAT
>Ga0055584_100001452_pt1 | contig 23230 bp, 22 predicted proteins | sample OSDHelmetaG_FD_58716 | JGI IMG/M metagenome (GOLD analysis project Ga0055584, IMG submission 58716) | Pelagic marine sediment microbial communities from the LTER site Helgoland, North Sea, for post-phytoplankton bloom and carbon turnover... | ecosystem: Environmental > Aquatic > Marine >...
AAAAAATGTATATTCTTATTAAGCGTGCCGATATATTGGGCGCGCTTTTCTAGTTTATATTAGAGAAAATAGTTAACAAACAATAGGAGAAATTGGCTTATGATGGATCGACTTCGTGAAGGGATCAATAGCCCAATCATTAAGATTATTTTAGGGCTTATTATGATTTCTTTTGTTTTTGCCGGTGTAGGAAGTTATCTTGTGGGGGGTAACTCGCAATATGCGGCAAAAGTAGGAGATACAAAAATAGGGCAAGGACAGTTGGAAAAAGCCTATCAAGAAGATCGCAACCGAATGCAATCTCAATTGGGGGATTATTTTACCACTTTAATGCAAAATCCAGCATACCAACAACAGTTCAAAAATTCCGTTCTCTCTCGTCTTGTTAATAATGTTTTATTAGATATTCATGCTAAAGATATAGGGCTTGCCGCTAGTGATGAACAAGTAAAACAACAAATTTTCTCTATTCCTCAATTTCAAAAAGATGGAAAATTTGATAACAGTACTTATTTGAATACTTTGAAAAATATTGGTTATACCGCCGATAACTTTGCTTATTCTTTAAAAAGTGATTTAGTGCGGAATCAATTAGTACAAGCGATTCAAGGAAGTGAATTTGCATTACCTAGCGAAATGAATGCTATTTATCAACTTCAAGCACAAAAACGTTATATTCGTTCATATTCTTTAAATATCAAAGATTTTGTTACTCAATCTCCGATAACAGAAAAAGAAATACAAACCTATTACGATGCACACAATGCGCAGTTTATGCAAGCAGAGCAAGTTAAAGTTGATTATATCGAGTTATCTTCTTCTATTTTGAAGGAAAAATTTGAGCTGTCAGATCAACAGGCTGATGATAGATTTTATAAACTACAATCTAAATTAGCGGATAAAGCGTTTGAATTTCCAGACACTTTAGATGATGCAGCTAAAGCCGTTGGCTTAGAGGTAAAAACTTCTGATTTTATTTCATCACAAACAGCTAAAGGCGTGTTAGCTAACGAAAAAGTACTTAAAGCGGCTTTTAGTGATGAAGTGAAAAACCAAGGTCTAAATTCTGAAGTGATTCAGATTTCAGATACAGATATTATTGTTGTTCGTGTGCAAGATAGCAAACCTGCAAAATTAAAACCACTAGATAGCGTTCTTGCTGAAATTAAAACGATTTTGCGCAAGAATAAAGCACGCAACCTGGCGCAACAAAAAGCGCAACAGCTGATAACAGATCTTAAAGCAGGAAAAACAACGCTTAGTTTTGGGAAACAAGAAGTATTAGTACGTAATGCTCAACATCCTCAGCTAACAGAAAAAGTATTTAGTTTGCTTCCTCCTGTTGATGGTCAACCTCAATATACGCTGGTAGAAAATCCAGATAATATGCAAATTATCGCTTTAGATAAAGTTGAATTGCCAAAAGCTTTAACTGATGAGCAGTATCAAGCTTATAAAAAACAATATGTTGCTTATCAAGCTCAAGCATCATTACAGTTGTCCATTGAAACATTAAAGGGAATGATAGATATTTCTTACCCAGAAAAAAATGTGACAGATGCACAATAAAAAATGTAAAACTTTGTAATAAAAAGGCAACAGTTGTGTTGCCTTTCTTTATTTTCCACCAACGAAAATAAAAAAGCAGCGATTTTCTTTATGGTTAAAGGGAGCAATGGGTTCGATAACTGTAAAGGAAATGAAAAAATATATTAGTGCATTAATTGTCATTTTAAGTTTAGTATTAGCACTTTTCTATGCAGCTACAGCAGATATGTTGACCCCAGCCAAACAGGCTACTTCAGCAACGACAATGAAAGACGATACGACACAAGCTAAGAAAGTGGTCATAAAGGTCCAAGTTAATGTCAATACAGCGGATGCTCAAGAATTGACTACTTTATTAAATGGAGTGGGTATGAGTAAAGCGCAAGCTATTGTTCAATATCGTCAAAAAACAGGTAAATTTACCGATGCTAATTCCTTAAATGCAGGTTAAAGGAATCGGTCCTTCCATTTTGAATAAAAATCAAGAAATTATTGAGTATAAATAAATTTTTTGTATGAAAATAATAAAACTAAAAACGAATATTTATGTCTTATGGACTAGATATTCATTTTTAGTTATGGGGTAGAGTGAAAAAAGATGAAAAATAAATGCATTAAAAGTATACTGGGCCTAGCGATTATTTTTCTTTTACTCACTCTTGTATTTTTCCCTATTGTTTTTACGCAGAATGCCAATCCAATTTTAATTGAGGTGAGTGATACTATGATTCGTTATAATCAATGTACACCTAAAAAAACAGTTGTAAATGCCTTGGATCATAATGGGCGTTTAGATGTTACTGTGTGGAATATCTATAAAGAAAATAGAAGCGATGTATTTAATGATTTACTCCGTATGAGTAAAGATAATAATTTAATGTTGCTTCAGGAAGTCTTATTAAAACCACAGATGCAACAATATATAAAAGCGCAAGGTTTACATGCTGATATGGCTTCTGCATTTAAAATTTTTGATGTTCCTTCAGGGGTGATGAATCTTTCGCGATCACCGGCGATCAGCAGTTGTGATTATTTAACTAAAGAGCCTTGGTTACGTTTACCTAAATCGGCGCTAATTTCCCACTTCCCTTTGTCTAATGGTCAAACTTTATTAGTCCTCAATTTGCATGCGATTAATTTTAGTTGGCGTTTAACGGCATTTAATGCCCAGCTTCAGGTGTTAGCGCAACAATTAAAACAACATCAAGGACCTATACTTATGGGCGGAGATTTTAATACTTGGCGAGAAGCCCGATTGCAACAGGTCAAAAATATGGTCCAAGCTCTTGGTTTACAAGAAGCACTTTATACTTCCGACAGACGTAGAACCTTTTTAGGTTATCATTTAGATCATCTTTATTATAGAGACTTAAATTTCATCTCAGCCCAATCTCTTCCTTTGACTTCCTCTGATCATAATCCCATACAGGCCAATTTTCAGTTGCAGTAATAACTGCGCTTTTGGGTATAAAAATAAAATTTTTTTTTGTTTTCCCTTGAAAATTACCATTCAGGCCTTATCTAGTGTTTAGCTTTCAATGAAACACACTATTCTGGAGTCAAAATGGCACAAGAAAATAAAGAAACTCGTGGCTTTCAAACCGAGGTCAAACAGTTATTACATTTGATGATCCACTCTTTATATTCTAATAAAGAGATTTTTTTAAGAGAACTTATTTCCAATTCATCTGATGCGGCTGATAAATTACGTTTTGAAGCCTTGTCTGATACCAGTTTATATCAAGACGATGCAGATTTGCATGTGCGTCTATCTTTTGATGCTGAAAAATCAACTATTACCATTGACGATAATGGTATTGGTATGACTCGCGATCAGGTAGCTGAAAATTTAGGGACTATTGCTAAATCAGGTACGGCTGACTTCTTCTCAAAGTTAAGTGAAGATCAAACTAAAGACTCACAACTTATTGGTCAATTTGGTGTTGGTTTTTATTCTGCATTTATTGTTGCAGATAAAGTGACTGTGCGTACGCGTGCGGTTAAAGCAGCACCTGATGAAGCCGTTCTTTGGGAGTCAGAAGGTGAAGGTGAATTCACTATTCAAAATATCACTAAAGAAAATCGTGGTACTGAGATTATTTTGCATGTGCGCGAAGATGAAAAAGAATTCCTTAGTGAATGGCGTTTACGTGACATTGTAAGTAAATATTCAGATCATATTGGTATTCCTGTCGAAATTTGGACCGTTGAAAAAGACGAAGAGGGTAAAGATAAAGCGGAAGGTAAATGGGATAAAATTAATAAAGCCCAAGCGCTTTGGACCATGAATAAATCTGAAATCAGCGATGAAGATTATATTGAATTCTATAAACATATCTCTAAAGATTTTAGTGATCCATTAAAATGGAGCCATAATAAAGTGGAAGGTAAGCAAGATTATACTAGCTTATTATATATTCCATCTAAGGCGCCTTGGGATCTATTTAATCGTGATCAGAAAAATGGTTTAAAACTTTATGTACAACGTGTCTTTATCATGGATGATGCAGATCAATTTATGCCTAATTATTTACGTTTTGTGAAAGGTTTAATTGATTCTAATGATCTTCCATTGAACGTTTCGCGTGAAATTCTTCAAGATAATAAGATTACTCAATCCTTGCGTAGTGCTTGTACTAAACGTGTATTAACTATGCTAGAAAAAATGGCTAAATCTGATGAAGAAAAATACAAAACCTTCTGGAAGGAATTTGGTCTTGTATTGAAAGAAGGCCCTGCTGAAGATTTCATTAATAAAGAAAAAATTGCTGGATTGCTTCGTTTTGCATCTACACATAATGATACAGAAGAACAAAATGTTTCTTTAGCTGATTATGTCAGTCGTATGAAAGAAGGTCAGGATAAGATCTATTATATTACCGCTGATAGTTATGCAGCAGCGAAAAATAGTCCACATCTAGAACAATTTAGATCTAAAGGTCTAGAAGTTATCTTAATGTATGATCGCATTGACGAATGGTTAATGGGTTATTTGACTGAATTTGATGGTAAGAAATTACAATCTATTGCTAAAGCAGATGTTGATCTTTCTAAGTTTGAAACAGAAGAAGACAAACAAGAACATCAAGAAGTCGAAAAAGAATTCAAGACAGTCGTAGAACGAACTAAAGAATATTTAGGCGATCGCGTGACTGAAGTGAAAACAACATTTAAACTGAAAAATACGCCTGCTGTTGTGGTTACCGGAGAAAATGAAATGGGTACCCAAATGGCAAAACTACTGGAAGCTGCAGGGCAAAGTGCGCCTGAAGTTAAGTATATTTTTGAGATTAATCCAGAACATCCTATGGTCAAGAAAATGGCGGATACCGCAGATGAAGTTGTTTTTGGTGAGTGGGTTGAATTATTATTGGGTCAAGCTATGTTAGCTGAACGTGGTAGTTTAGCCGATCCATCTCAATTCTTAGGTGCGATAAATAAACTATTAGGTTAAAATTTTTACTAAATTTTAACTGATGATGAAGGAGTAAGCCTTGGCTTGCTCCTTTTTTATTATCTTGATTTGAAGCTGAATAAATTATATCATTTGTACCTTTTCAAATACTCAGTACGCAAGTAGTTTATAATGAATCAAGAACAGATTACACTGATTAAGAACAGCATTAAAAGTATTCCCGATTATCCTAAAGCAGGAATTATTTTTCGTGACATTACCAGCCTAATGGAAAATGCTAAAGCCTATAAAGCCAGTATTGACCTCTTACAAAATAAATATGAAGATCAAGGTTTCACCAAAGTTGTTGGAACAGAAGCTCGTGGTTTTTTATTTGGTGCCCCTTTAGCTTTAGCTTTAGGCATTGGATTTGTCCCTGTACGTAAGCCTGGGAAACTTCCAAGAGAAGTCGTTTCTGAAAGTTATGATTTAGAATATGGTAAAGATACCTTAGAAATGCATGTCGATTCTATTCGAAAAGGTGATAAAGTATTAGTAATAGATGATTTATTAGCTACTGGTGGTACTATTGAAGCTACAACTAAATTGATTCGACGCTTAGGTGGGCAAGTACATGATGCTGCATTTATTATTTCATTACCTGATATTGGTGGGGAAAAACGCCTGCAAGCATTAGATATCAATGTCTTTTCTTTATGTGAATTTAACGGTGACTAATTAATGAGTTATCAGGTTTTAGCAAGAAAATGGCGACCTACATCATTTGATACAGTGGTGGGACAATCTTATGTTTTAACTGCACTAGCTAATGGGTTAAATCATGATAGATTACACCATGCTTATCTTTTTAGTGGTACTCGAGGTGTAGGTAAAACCACTATCGCACGTTTATTTGCTAAAGGGCTCAATTGTGAACAGGGTGTGAGTTCTACACCCTGTGGTCATTGTCAGACCTGTCGTGAGATAGATGAAGGGCGTTTCCCTGATCTTATTGAAATCGATGCAGCTTCTAGAACGAAAGTAGAAGATACGCGAGATATCTTAGATAATGTGCAATATAAACCGGCTCGAGGACGCTACAAGGTTTATATTATTGATGAAGTTCATATGCTTTCCAAACATAGTTTTAATGCTTTGTTGAAAACATTAGAAGAACCACCTGAATATGTTAAATTTATCTTAGCAACCACCGATCCGCAAAAATTGCCCGTCACCGTTTTATCTCGTTGCCTGCAATTTCATCTTAAGCATTTAGAGATTGATGAAATTAAAGATCAGTTGAAACGTATTCTTTCTAGCGAAAAAATTGAATCAGATCCTCGGGCGCTGTCTTTGATTGCTCATGCTGCTGAAGGGAGTATGCGTGATGCTTTGAGTTTAACGGATCAAGCCATAGCATTAGGTAATGGTGTAGTGAGTGTCGGTATAGTCACTCAAATGTTAGGAACGCTAGATATTTCACAAGCGTTACATTTGTTAAGTACTATTGCTCAAGGTGATGTGGCAAGTACTATGGAACAGTTACATGAAGTTGCTGCTATGGGTGTGCAGTGGGATGCTTTATTAAAAGATTTAGCTAATTTATTGTATAAGCTAGCCATAATGCAAGCCTTACCTGATACAAACTTTCCTGATATGTCTCAAGCTGATCGCAAAGAATTATCTTTATTAGTGAGCTTATTCTCAGCAGAAGAAATTCAGTTGTGTTATCAAATTGCAATTAAAAGCCGTGAAGATTTACCCTTAGCACCAGAGGGTAAAGTCGGTATTGAAATGGCTTTATTGCGTATGTTAGCCTTTAGACCTGCGGTTAAAATGGCCTTACAGCCACAACCTGTTATCTCAAAGGCGAAGGCGATTGCCCCTCAGCAGACTCTCGCTAATGATCGCAAACTAACTTTAGAGAGTGAAAAGGCACCTAAATCAGCAACAGTACCTAAACAGCATACAAGTAATCAACATCAGGTAAAGTTGCCAAAAACTCCACCACAAATGAAGCCTATTCAGGATCCTTCATCATTATCTGATGTGACTGCTAAAAGTGAAGCAAAGAGCGTTACGCTATCTGAACAACAACCGATGTCACACCAAAGTGCCGCTCAAGCACTTATTTCGGCAAGAAATCGTCTACGTAGCCAAATATTGGCGGAGAAAAAGGAAAAAAAGTCTGATCCTGATGCTCAAACTCCCTCTGTAGTGCATCGACCTAAGCAAAATAGAGCAGAGACTCAGCATCCAGAAAAAAAAAGACTAAATAGAGATTCGTCTGAATCCCCTTTTGCTTCGTTACCTAGTGCGTCTGATTTATCTGTACCATCTCATGACACTGATGTAGCTGATGTCATGGAAGATTATCAATGGCAGGCGACAGAACAATATGCGCAGATGGTACACAACGACATTTCTACACAGGTTGCGCCTAGTGAGATAAAAAAAGATCTACAACATGATAAAACGCTAGAAATGACGCAGAAATTAGTTCAAGAAGTTATGGATAAAGATTCTTGGGCCAAGATCATAAGCCAACTGCATTTACCTAAATTAGTAGAACAATTAGTGCTAAATTCATCTTATAAGGCCACGGAAAATACCGATGGTTCTGTTAATATTCATTTAAATTTACGGCCGAATCAATCTCATATATGTAATGAAAAAAATCAACACCTTTTATCTCAGGCTTTATCTAACGTATTGAATAAAGTGGTCAATTTACAGATAGAGGTTGGTAATGAAGGGGTAACTCCTATGGAAGAAAGGGAAGCTCTTTATCAAGAAAAATTAAATAAAGCGATTGAAATTCTCAGTCAAGATCCCAATATAGAACGTATTCGTGAAACTTTTGATGCAAAGGTTATCGATAATAGTATTAGACCAATCTAAAAGAGAGAAAATATATGTTAGGAAAAGGCGGAATGGGTAACTTAATGAAGCAAGCCCAACAGATGCAAGAAAAAATGAAGCAAGTACAAGAAGAAATCTCAACGACAGAAGTTGTGGGAGAATCGGGTGCTGGTTTGGTAAAAGTTACCGTATTGGGTAACCATAGCGTACGTCGAGTGGAAATTGATGAAAGTCTTTATGCTGATGACAAGGAAATGATAGAAGATCTTGTTGCTGCGGCTTTTAATGATGCAGCACGACGTGTTGATGAAATGAAAGAATCTAAAATGTCTGGAGTGGCCAGTCGTTTACCACTTCCTCCTGGATTTAAGATGCCATTTTAATGAAAACCAGTCCGTTACTTGAACAATTGATGGATGCCTTACGCTGTCTTCCTGGCGTAGGGCCAAAGTCCGCACAGCGGATGGCATATTATCTTCTACAACGTAATCGTAACGGTGGTATGCAGTTAGCACAAATATTAGAAAAAGCCATGGTAGAAATAGGGCATTGTGATACATGTCGTACTTTAACAGAAGGCGATACTTGTACTATATGTCAAAATCCTAAACGCCAAGCCAATGGTCAAATTTGTGTGGTAGAAACACCGGCAGATATAGCGGCTATTGAGCAAACAGGTCAATATTCTGGGCGTTATTTTGTGCTAATGGGGCACTTATCTCCATTAGATGGTATAGGGCCTAGAGATATAGGTTTAGACATCTTAGAGCATCGTTTAGCAACCGAAAAATTCAAAGAGTTAATTTTAGCCACAAACCCTACCGTTGAAGGTGAGGCCACCGCTCAATATATTGCTGAATTTTGTAAAAATTATCAAATCCCTGTCAGTCGTATTGCTCATGGTGTACCTATGGGCGGGGAGTTAGAGTTAGTAGATAGCACGACTTTATCTCATTCTTTTGTTGGCCGCCAACCTATTTAATTGTATTACTGAATATAGAAAAAAAGTCTTTTACATTTGATTGTAAAAGACTTTTTTCTATGTCAGCTTAGTGATTAGCCTAGTTTAGCAGCAATTTCTTGGCTGATTTTTTCTACAGGTTGATTACCATCGAATTTAAGATAAGTTGTTTTACCTGCTTGAGCTTCTTTATTGTAGTATTCAATAAGAGGTTGAGTTTGAGTATGATAAACATTTAAACGTGCACGTACTGTTTCTTCTTTATCATCATCACGGATCACTAGAGGTTCACCCGTTACATCATCTACGCCATCTACCTTAGGTGGATTATAAATAACATGATAAGTACGACCTGAAGGTAAATGAGCACGGCGTCCAGCCATACGTTTTACTATTGCTTCATCAGGCACGTCGAATTCAAGTACGTAATCAATATCAATGCCAATTTCTTTAAGACCATCAGCTTGTGGAAGAGTACGAGGGAAACCATCTAGAAGAAAACCATGAGCACAATCTGTTTGAGCTACACGTTCTTTCACTAAACCTAAGATAATTTCATCAGAAATTAATTGACCTTTGTCCATTACTTCTTTTGCTTGTTGACCTAGCGCTGAACCAGATTTAATTGCAGCACGTAGCATATCTCCTGTTGAAATTTGAGGGATATTATATTTGTCCATGATGAACTGTGCTTGAGTACCTTTACCAGCGCCTGGTGCGCCAAGAAGAATAAGTTTCATTGGTTTTTTACCTTTCTTTTTTGTTAAAAAAATGAGTGTTTAAATAAAATTATTTTTTACGCCAAGTTGTTCCATTGGCACCATCTTCTAAGATGACATTCATAGCCGTTAAGGCATCTCGAGCGGCATCTGCTGCTGCCCAATCTTTGTTTGCGCGAGCATCTTTACGTGCTTTAATGAGTGCTTCAATTTTAGCCACTTCATCATCATCACCTGCACCACTTTGTAGATAGGTTTCAGGATCTTGAGTTAATAAGCCTAATATGTTTGCTAATTCACGTAAGCGAGCACCTAATGAGTTAGCGGCATTTTTATCTTCAGTTTTAAGGCGATTGATTTCACGTGCCATATCAAAAAGAACAGAGTAGGCTTCAGGTGTATTAAAATCATCATCCATGGCTTCTTTAAAGCGAGTAACAAAGTTTTCTCCACCTTCTGCCTTGACGTTAAGATCCAGACCACGTAAAGCGGTATAAAGGCGTTCAAGGGCTGAGTGTGCTTGATTGAGATTGTCTTCACTATAATTGAGTTGACTACGATAATGTCCGGATAATAGGAAATAACGAATAGTTTCGCCATCATAATAATTTAATACATCACGAATAGTAAAGAAATTACCTAAAGATTTAGACATTTTTTCTTTATTTATCATAACCATACCTGAATGCATCCAAGTATTAACGTACTGGCCATTATGGGCACAACAAGATTGCGCAACTTCATTTTCATGATGAGGGAAAATTAGATCAGAACCGCCGCCATGAATATCAAAGTGATTGCCTAAAATAGCACTATTCATAGCAGAACATTCAATGTGCCATCCAGGTCGACCTTTACCCCAAGGTGATTCCCAAGTAGGTTCTCCAGGTTTAGACATTTTCCATAAAACAAAATCCATTGGATTACGTTTAGTAACTTCAACATTGACACGAGCGCCGGCCTGTAATTGATCGAGATCTTGGCGTGATAACTGACCATATTCTGGAAATTTTTTCACTTGGAACATCACATCGCCATTATCAGACACATAAGCAAAACCCTTATCTACTAGCGTTTTAACCAAATCGATAATTTGTGGAATATATTGAGTTGCTCTAGGTTCATAATCTGGACGGGCAATATTGAGCGCATCAAAATCTTGGTACATGTCAGCGATAAGGCGTTGGGTTAAAGATTCACAACTTTCACCATTTTCATTGGCACGTTTGATAATTTTATCATCAATATCGGTAATATTGCGCGCAAATATTAAATTATAACCAAGATAACGCAGATAACGACTTACCATATCAAAAGAAACAAAGGTCCGACCATGGCCAATATGACATAAATCATAAATGGTAACACCACAGACGTACATACCCACTTTATCTGCACAAATAGGTTTAAAGGTTTCTTTTTTATGGGTTAGACTATTATATATCTTTAACATGATAAGATGACTCGATGTAAATGAATTTACTGTGATTATACCTAAACGTGTCAAAGTTTCGAGTGCAAAAAAGGAGAGAAAGAATATTTTTTTATTTTTCTCATTATTCCCCGTGTTTTTCGTTATAATGCAACATCATTTTATAGATTAAGGATTAGATAATGGTTATTTTACAAACAAATTTTGGTGATATTAAAATTGATCTTTATGCAGATAAAGCACCAGTGACAGTGGCAAATTTTTTAACTTATTGTAAAGAAGGTTTCTATAATGGGACTTTGTTTCATCGTGTGATTGATGGTTTTATGATCCAAGGTGGTGGTATGACTACAGGGATGAAAGAAAAAGAAACACATAAAGAAATTCCTAATGAAGCGAATAATGGATTAAAAAATGAAGTGGGTACGCTAGCTATGGCTCGTACGCCTGATCCACATTCAGCAACTTCTCAGTTTTTTATCAATGTGAACGATAACTCCTTTCTAGATTTTACTTCAGAAACACCTAATGGTTGGGGATATTGCGTTTTTGCCAAAGTAACAGAGGGCATGGATGTCGTAAATAAAATAAAATCAGTGAAAACAGGAAATGCAGGTTTTCATCAAGATGTGCCTAAAGAAGATGTTTTGATTGAATCTGTTATCGTCGAAGAGTAATAAAATATGCGTACTTTATTTATTTCTGATATCCATCTTAGCGTGCAACGAGAAGATATTACTCAAGCGTTCTTACATTTTTTACATCATACAGCCACAACGGTAGATAGATTGTATATTTTAGGTGATCTGTTTGAATTTTGGGTGGGGGATGATGATCTTACTCCCTTTCATTTATCTATTATGCATGAGTTGAAATTATTAGTTGATAGTGGAGTACGCATTTATTTTCAACATGGTAATAGAGATTTTATGATTGGTAAGCGTTTCGCAAAACGAACGGGGATCGCTTTACTACCTGAAGAACAAGTAATTACTGTGAATCAGAAGCGTATTTTGTTGATGCATGGTGATAGTTTATGTACTGATGATGAGCGTTATCAAGCCTATCGAAAAAAAGTCAATCAACCTTGGTTACAATGGTTATTTTTACGTTTACCTTTGAGTTACAGGCGTAAATTAGGGCATAAAATACACAGTAAAAGTGGGCAAGATAAGCAACAAAAATCCGTTGAAATTATGGATGTGAACGCTAAAGCTGTAGAAGCTGTTATGCAAAAACATCAAGTTCATTACTTAATTCATGGACATACACATCGACCTAAAGTCCATAAGTTAAGTGAGACACCTTTGATGCAACGTATTGTGTTAGGCGCTTGGTTTGATGGTGAATGGGTATTAGATGCTGCGGATTTGTGACAAAATTTGATTAAATAAAAGTTTTTACGCTATCTCTTACCACCAAGGAGGGGGTTAATTGAATAGTTTTAGGTTGAGTACTTTCATTATTAATACGTTCTAATAAAGTATCTACTGCTTTCGCCCCTAGTCTGAATTTAGGTTGATGAATAGTAGTGAGTGATGGGGTAATATATTGTGCAAGTTGAATATCATCATAACCAATAATAGAGATATCTTCTGGTACTTGTAAACCATGTTTATGAGCGGCATTGATAACCCCCATAGCCATCATATCATTTCCCACAAAAAGAGCACTGGGTAGACTTTTTTCTTTAATTAATTTTTCAAAAGCTTGAAATCCCCCCTCAGCTTCAAATTTTTCTTCTATGATCCATTGTTTTTGAATGGGAAGGCCGGCCTTTTGCATGGCCTGTAAAAAGCCTTTAAAGCGTAAATGGGCACTATTTTTACCTAAAGGTCCTGTAATACAACCAATTTTTTGATGTCCTTGATCAATGAGATATTGGGTGGCAATTTCACCACCTAAGAGTGAATGGTCTTGAATTTGATCTAAAAAGAGCTCAGAAGCACCACAATCCATCACAATCGCTGGAACAGGAGAATAACGATCGAAGAGATTTAAATGTTGACCGTTGATTTCAGCGCACATGATAAGCAAGCCATCGACACGTTTTTGCATCAACATTTCTAAGCTAGTGTGCATGCGCTCCACTGAACCTTCGGTATTACATAAAATTAAGTTGTAATTTTGTTGGTAGCAACGACGTTCGACGCCTTTTATGACTTCTGCAAAAAAAGGATTAGTAGATGTGGTGATCAACATACCTAATGTGGCTGTTTTATTTATTTTGAGGCTTCTAGCTAAGGCTGATGGTCTGTAATTTAGCTTATCTATTGCTCTTTGGACTCGATTCTTCATAGCAGGGCTAACAAAGTGAGTCTGATTGATAACATGGCTTACCGTTGAGGTAGAAACACCCGCTAATTTTGCGACATCTTTCATTGTTGCCATGTTATTCTCCTTATTGTAAAAATACGTCGACTTGAGCGCGAGATGGGATAGAAGTTTGAGCGCCATTTTTTGTGACAGAAATTGCGGCTGCCGCATGGGCAAAAGTGATAGCTTCAGGCATTGATTTCCCTTCAATTAATCCACATAAAAGTGCGCCATTAAAAGTGTCTCCAGCAGCAGTAGTGTCGATAGCTTTGACTTTGAATCCGGGATAGATAGCGCCTTTTTCTCCTGTTTCACTGAGCCAAACCCCTTTAGATCCTAAGGTTATCATTACCTTGGAAATTCCTTTTTGATGCAAAATATCTGCCGCTTGTTGAGCCGATTTTTCATCGCTGACTGTGACACCAGTGAGAACCTGGGCCTCTGTTTCATTGGGCGTGATCATATCTATGTTGGCTAGGAGATCATCGCATAATGCTTGTGCTGGGGCTGGATTTAAGGTGACTAAAGTTCCGGCTGAATGGGCTATTTTTGCGGCTAGTGTGATAGCGTCAATAGGTGTTTCTAGCTGCATGAGTAAATATTGTGCATTTTTGATGAGATCTTGATGATGTTTCACTATATTGATATCCAGATAAGCATTGGCTTCTGATGAGATAGCAATACTATTTTCGCCTTCATCTGAGACTTGAATCATAGCAATACCTGTGGGGGTATTTGGTATTTGAGTGACGGCTTGAATGTTCATATTATCTGCAATAAATTGTGCTTTAATGTTATCGCCGAAACTATCATCACCAATAGTGGCAATAAAAGCAATATCAGCACCAAGACGCGCGGCTGCTACTGCTTGATTGGCCCCTTTACCACCAGGGATCACTTGATAATTGTGCCCGACTAATGTTTCTCCGGGACGAGGGAAATGAGGCACGCGCAGGACATGATCGGCATTGACACTGCCAAGAACGACAAGTTTATTCATTATAATGACCTTGTATGATAGAAAAACCAGTACCCTTTAAGGATACTGGAATAGATTAATGCTAATAATTATTTAGTTACAATTTTTAATGGTACAGGGATAAAGGCTTCTACTTTTTCACCTTTTAAAAATTTATCTGCTGCTTCTACACCAAGCGCACCAATAAGTGCTGGTTGTTGGGCAACAGTGGCACCTAATAGACCTCGTTTAACAGCGGCTATACCATCTTTAGTTCCATCAAATCCAACGATAAGAATATCTTTACCAGAAGCTTGAATGGCACGAAGAGCACCTAGTGCCATTTCATCATTTTGCGCAAATACAGCTTTAGCATCACCTTGAGAAGCTAACAGATTTTCCATGACATTTAAGCCTTTAGTACGGTCAAAATCGGCAGGTTGACTTGCAAGAAGATCGAATGAATTTGCCTTGACTGCTTGTTTAAAACCTTCACCTCGTTCGCGGGCGGCAGAAGTACCCGCTAGACCTTCTAATTGGATAACTTTAGCATGAGCACCTACTTTTTCAGCGATAAAGTCACCGGCCATTTTACCACCTGCAACGTTATCAGAGGCGATATGAGTGACCACTTCACCATGATTTGCACCACGATCTAATGTTAAAACTGGCAATTTGGCACGATTGGCCATTTTGATAGCATTAGAAACTGCATCAGAATCTGTCGGATTAATCAGGATGGCTTTAACACCACGTACGGTGAGATCTTCTACATTAGAAAGTTCTTTAGAAGGATCATTTTGTGAATCAAGCACGATGATGTTATAGCCTAATTCTTGTGCTTTTTGTTGTGCACCATCTTTCATACTTACAAAGAAAGGGTTATTTAATGTAGAGACAACTAAAGCCAAAGTATCTTTTGCTGAAGCTGTTGCACACATAGATGCAGCAAGTAATGTCGTTGAGAGGATAGTGGTTATTTTTTTCATTATTATGTTCCTTAAATAAGAATAATATATTGTTTATTGCACTTCCTTTTGATGACACCGTTTCTCCTTCAACGGTGTTAGTATAAATATTATTTACTTTTTGTATCTACTAAGACCGCCAATAAAATAACAATAGCTTTAGCGATCATTTGATAATAAGAAGAAACATCGAGAAGATTAAGCGCATTATTTAGAAAACCAATGATTAAAGCCCCAATCAAGGTCCCCATGACACGTCCTGACCCGCCCATTAGACTCGTACCACCAACCACAACAGCGGCAATAGCATCTAGTTCGTACCCTGCCCCAGCCGTAGGTTGAGCAGAAGATAAACGAGAGGTGACGATAATACCTGCAAGAGCAGATAAAACGCCCGCAATGGCATAGACACCCATTTTAACGCGATCAATATTGATGCCTGAAAGTTTTGTTGCTTCTTCATTACCTCCAATGGCATACACATAACGACCAAAACGAGTGTGGTGAAGTAGATACCAAGCGCCTGCAAAAACGACGGCCATGATCCAAATAGGAACGGGAAGACCGAATAAATACCCTGTACCAAACCATGCAAAGCTATCGGCAACATCGGTAAATCCAGTGGAAATAGGGCGCCCATCTGTATAAACCATTGTGATACCACGTAATAATACCATGGCAACTAAAGTGGCAATAAAAGGTTGAACTTTCCCTTTAGAGACCACAAATCCGGTGACACTACCTAATAAAGCCCCACCGACTAAGGTGATCAAAACAGTGACTAAAACGGGTAATTCTAGACCGATCATAGATGCAGCAAATGCACCACATAAGGCTAAAATAGATCCTACACTCAGATCAATACCTGCCGTTAAAATCACGATGGTCATACCTACTGCAATAATGGCATTGACTGAGGTCTGACGTAAAATATTGGAGACATTATTAAAGGTAAAAAAATGTGGATTAATAAATGAAACCACCATAATGAGGATGATGAGCGCAATTAATGACTTTTGCTCCATTAACCAAGCTTTAGAAAGTATTTTTGAATTAAACATTGTTTTTCCTTACAAGAAATTAGTGGTTATCTATATATTGAGTAGGTACTTTACCCACAGCACAAGCCATGAGTTTCTCTTGGTTCGCATCTTTGATATCAAATTCACCGGAGATCTCTCCTTCGTGCATGACTAAAATACGATCACTAATACCTAGTACTTCGGGCATATCTGATGAGACTAAGATAATGCTTAATCCATCTTGTTTGAATTTATTGATCAGTTCGTAAATTTCTTTTTTAGCCCCAACATCGACACCGCGAGTAGGTTCATCTAAAATCAATATATTAGGTCGGGTAAGTAGACCTTTTGCAATAGCAACTTTTTGCTGATTTCCTCCAGATAGTTCACCAATAATTTTATTGTAAGTGGGCGTTTTAATATTAAATAATTGAATATAATCTTCCACTGCTTGAATTTCGTCTTTATATTTAATTCCCCAAGCATTGGTAAAATAGTTTAGTGAACATAAGGTCATATTTTCTTTAACCGATAGATCTAAAACTAAACCATCTTTTTTCCTATCTTCAGAAATATAAGCAATACCTGCTTTAAGTCCTTGAGATGGGTGATGAATATCTAATTTTTTCCCTTTGAGTTTTATTTCCCCAGAGGTGTAAGGTAGGGCACCGTAGATCATTTTCATGAGTTCGGTGCGTCCAGCTCCCATTAAACCTGAGATACCTAAGATTTCACCTTCATGTAAAGTAAAGTTCACATCATGTACCGCTTTACCAGAAAGATGAGCCACTTCTAGGGTTTTATCTCCTAGTGGACGTTCAATTCTTGGATATTGTTCTTCAAGACGTCGGCCTACCATCATTTCAATTAAACGATCTTCATCAATATCAGCCACTTCCGCTTGTTGAATAAATTTACCATCGCGTAGCACCGTTACTTTATCGCAAATTTCGAATATTTCTTTTAATCGATGAGAGATATAAACAATGCCACAATTTTGCGCTTTAAGTTCATTGATGACTTTAAATAAATACTCTGTTTCCGTATCGGTTAAAGCATCGGTAGGTTCATCCATGATAATAACTTTAGAGTCAAAAGAGAGGGCTTTAGCAATTTCAACCATTTGTTGTTCACCAATGCTTAATGCACCGACCAACTGATTGGATTTATGTTTGATATTCAGTCTAGCCAATAATTCATCGGCTTCTTTGTACATTTCAGACCATTTTATTTTTCCTAACAACCCTGTTTTTTCACGACCAAGAAAAATATTCTCAGCGATAGTTAATTCTGGAATAAGGTTAAGTTCTTGATGAATAATACTGATACCGGCGTGTTGAGAGGCTCGAGGATGAGTAAAGTATTGTTCTTTACCTTCAAACTCAATACGACCTTTATCTTTAGTATAGATGCCGGTTAATACTTTCATTAATGTAGATTTTCCTGCGCCATTTTCTCCCATAAGCGCCATTACTTTACCGGAATAGACATTTAAACAGGCGTTATCTAAGGCTTTGACCCCAGGAAAGGATTTGTCTATACCCGTAATTGATAGAATTGGTGAGTCCATGATTCATCTCTCTTCTGTAAAAGCAACACCAGAACTAAAAATAGCATTCGCATAGGCGGTGCATTCACCCGTACGTACAATGGCTTTACTGTGTTGGGACTGTTGTTTTAATGCTTCATGCGAAACATAGTGAATTTGTATTTTATGCCCAGTTAAGTTTTCTTCTTTTTGGATACGTGCCAAAAATTGTTGATGTAAATCTGGACTAATTTGGGGGAACTCTGTAGCTAAAGTCACCGCTTCAATTTGTTCTTCGCAGAGGATGGCATCAACAGTTTGCATAAAAGAGGGAATGCCTCGAATGAGTGCCAGATCTATGCGTTCAACTGTGGGTGGAATAGGTAGACCACAATCCCCAACAGTAAACTCATCTGTATGGCCTAAAGTGCCAATAAGACGAGTAATAGAGGAATTAAGTATATGTTGTTTTTTCATTCAATTTACCCCAAATATATTTATTATTATTGTATCGAAACGATTATAAAAACGTTTCGATGAAAAAGGTTACGTGAATTTTATTTTTAAGTCACGGTGCAAACTAGGAAACTGCGAGCCTAATCACAGATTTAATATGCAAGCTAAAGCATCTACATGTAATGGGCTATCATTGAGAGCGGGAATTAAACGTAGCACCTCTCCACCGGCAGCTTGAAAAACTTCTTGTCCTTCAATGGCCAATTCATGCAAAGTTTCTAAACAATCACAGGCAAAAGAAGGTGCGATAATGTCTAAATGTGTGATGCCAGACTGAGCTAAGTGTCTAATTGTATCTACCGTATAAGGTGTTAACCATTCTTCTTTACCAAAACGTGATTGGTAACTGTGAAAGATTTTATCTGAATCTAAGGCTAATTCTTGTTGTAATAGATGGGTGGTACTCACACAGGTTTTTGCATAAGTATCTTCTCTTTGGGCAACATAACGTTTAGGGAGGCCATGATAAGAGCAAAGCAATACTTGGGCAGGTCCATTTTTGTGCCAAAACTGAGTAACAGATTGTGCTAAGGCTTGAATATAAGTGGGAGTTAAACCATAATTTTCAATTTTTTTGAAACTTATCTGTGTGTACTGTTCTTGAAGCTGGTGTATTTGTTGCCAAACAGGGCGTGTTGTGGTGGTTGAATACTGAGGATAAAGGGGTAATAAGATAATTTCTTGCACATGTTGAGCCCGTAGTTTTTCAATGCCCGACTGTAATGAAGGTTGTCCATAGGTCATACTTATTTCTACTGGCAGGTGTGTTTTTTCTTGTAATGCTCGGGCTAAATTTTGTGTGTAAACCAAGAGAGGAGAACCATCATCTAACCATATTTTTGCATAGAGTTTGGCCACAGTGGGCACGCGCCGTGGCAAAATAATACAGTTGAGTAGTGGATACCAAATAAGCCTATTGAGATCCACCACATTTTTATCCAAGAGAAAGGGAGTTAAAAACTCCCTGACTGCTTTGGAGGTAGGCTGTGAGGGTGTACCTAAATTAACAAGTAAGATACCTGTATGCATATAATTATCTTGCCCAATAAGCTTCTTCTAGGCTATCTTCCCGTTCAGGAAGGCCTTGAGTGAGTCGCGGTGAATGTTGAGCTAATACTTGGAAACTCACTCGATTAGCATATTTACATACCTGAGAAAAAGAAGAATAGGTAATAAAATCATGCAGGTGTTTTTGTGAGGTCGGGATATTATCTCTATGATATCTATTGGCTGCCATATCATGAAGTAAGGCAGATAGAGCACCATCTCCAGCACCATTGGTATTTTTAATTTTTTCCGGTCCGCCCATATAAGGGGCTATATGTGAATAGACTTTGATGGGGGTATCACAATCGACCTTAAACATAGGGCGACTAAATTCTAAGGCATTAAAATTAGGAATAGATTCAGACAATAGCGGTAGCGTGGTCGATCTTTTGACATCCTCGTTGGTAAAGCCGGCCATATATAGTCCTATAGGCCCTGCAGTACAGAGGATTAAATCTGCCCAATCTAAGGCTTTATCTGCAGCGAGAAGCGGATCTTTGATCCCCGTTAAAGCTTCAGCTTCATCTTCATTCATCGCAACAATATTGATATTTTCTTGAATAAATTTCTGCCACCAAGTGGGGTTTTCTTCAATAATAAATTTAGTGCCTAAGGTTAAAACGATAGGCACATGATATTGCTTTGCGTAATTGATAGCTTGTTGTGTGGCTTCTGGCATAGGATCACCGGGTTTACAACGTAATAAATAAGCGGTTAATACTAAAGCAGACGTTTGAGGGAAAACACTTTCTGGGATACTTTCAGCACGTAATTGGTTAATTCGCCCTTCACTAATAGCGAAGGTACGTTCATGGTCTTCAGAAATGAGAGTAAAACAACGGCCAATAGGACCATCAACACCTTGTAGATAATTTAAATCTACTCGAGCGGAAGTATTACATAAGTAGCGATAAGCATAGCTACCAATTTGGATATTATCGCACATGACACCTAAAAGGACGGAACGATCGTCGGCTAATACGGAATAATTATGTAAGGTATTACCGACACTGCCACCTGCAAATTCATGAGAAATAAGATGTCGTGCTTGTAATTCGGCATAGAGTTTTTCAGCAGCAATTTCACTGATAACCAAAGAATGCCCTTTACTTAGTTTATAACGATTAACTAAATCCGTATCCACTTTAGCTTCAATATCAACTAAGGTTTGATCTATACCTACGATCTGATTTCGGATAAGTTTATGTTGATGGGGGGCATTGGTTAGGGGATTACGTTCACTAACGGGAAAATAATGTTTTGACTTGCGTTGACCTGGGAATTTCATGACTTATTTTCCTAATAATTCTTTATAATGAGTACGACAAACAGAGACATAGCGTTCATTTCCACCAATTTCGACTTGATTACCTGCCGCAATAGCATGTCCTTGAGCATCTTGACGGATCACCATAGTGGCTTTTCTTCCACAATGACAAATGGTTTTTAGCTCCACAAGTTTATCTGCCCAAGCTAATAGATATTGGCTTCCTTCAAAAAGTTCCCCTCTGAAATCTGTACGTAAACCGTAGCATAGAATAGGAATATGAAGTTTATCTACCACATCAGTAAGTTGATAAACCTGATCTTTAGTGAGAAATTGGGATTCATCAATTAAAATACAGGCGATATCGCTAGCTTGTTGTTTAAGTTTAATATCGGAGAAAAAATCATATTGCGGAGAAAAAAGAAAAGCATCGGCATTAATGCCTAATCGGGAAGTGACTTTTCCTTTTCCATAACGAGTGTCAATAGATGCTGTATAAATAAGGGGATGCATCCCCTTTTCTTTATAATTAAAGGCAGATTGTAGAAGGGTAGTCGATTTACCCGCGTTCATTGTTGAATAATAAAAATAGAGCTGAGCCACGGGAAAAATCTCCTTAGTATAGGTTTAGTTTGTGACTTTTTGATCCGCTGATTGTTTGAGTAATGCCACTAAAATGGCAAACACAACAAAAGTTGCGGCAAAGGATATCATTAATGAATCTGTAAAGCCTAGTACTAGATAACCAAAAGTTGAAACCCCGGCAATAGTTAATGCATAAGGTAACTGTGTTGAGACATGATCCATATGATTACAATGAGCCCCTGTGGAAGATAATATAGTGGTATCTGAAATAGGAGAGCAGTGATCACCACATACAGAGCCAGCTAATACCGCCGCTAATACAGGCAACATCAACGCCACTTCTGTTGCAGCAGCGAGATCGCCTGCAATAGGGAGCATGATACCGAAAGTACCCCAAGACGTACCTGTAGCAAAGGCCATAATAAAGGAGAGTAGGAATAAAATGGCAGGGAGTAGCCAGGTAGGAATATTACCTTGAACTAAAGTAGATAAGTAGGCACCTGTTTTCATATCACCGATAACAGAACCAATAGACCAAGCAAAAAATAGGATTAAAATGGCACTAAACATAGATTTTGCACCAATAGATAAGGTTTTTACAATTTGCGCCCCAGAGGCTTTATGAATTAAGTTAGGGATAAGCGCAGCAATAAGCCCCGTTAGACCACCATAACATAAAGACATACCCACATCGGTATTTTCAAAGGCACCCAAAATAGAAAACATTTTTCCATCGGCTTGTAGTGATTGATTACCTGTATAGATCATAAAGAAGATAGTGGCAAAAATGAGTACTAAAATAGGCACGATAAGATCGCTTAAGCGACCTTTATTACTTTGGCGAATATCGGCTTCAATATTTTTCAGACTGATTTTATTATTAGCACTTAGATCATGACCTTGGGCCGCATTCTTTTCACATGCACGCATAGGGCCAATATTTATTTTAAACCAAGCCACAGCCAATACCATTAACAGGGTAAAAATGGCATAAAAGTTCATAGGCACAATCAGCATAAAGGCACCAATAGGTGTGTATTGATTAATACCGTGGGCAGTAAGAATCCCTGCAATAATGGTAATAATATAAGCTCCCCAACTAGATGCTGGCATAATCACACACATAGGCGCTGCGGTAGAATCGAGTAAATAAGCCAGTTTAGCTCGAGAGACTTTAAATTCATCCGTCACAGGGCGTGCAATGGTTCCTACAGCTAGACTATTAAAATAGTCATCAACAAAGATAAAAATACCAAGAAAAGCAGTCAGTAATTTTGCGCCGCGTTGCGTTTTTATTTTAGTTTGAGCCCAGGTTGCAAAAGCAATAGTCCCACCGGATAAAGTAAGAAGTGAGGTGATCATGCCTAATAAAATAAGAAAGGCAATAATACTCATATTCCAACTATTAATGCTATCGCCATCGATAAATAAATTTCTGACAATATGATAAATATAGGAACAAGTTTGAGCAATAGAGTAATCATTTAAAAGAAAAGCACCTAATAAGATACCAATACCTAAAGATAATAAAACTCGACGTGTAATGATGGCCAGACCCAAGGCAACAATGGGAGGCACAATGGATAGAATAGAATGTGAATAATTAATTAATTCCATGATCTCAATAAACCTTTTTTGTTTAGATTTTAGGTTGGAGATCTACCGTTGATATACAAGGGGTATATATAGATATACCGAAATAAGACAGTAGCGCTCCATAGTTTCTACACAAATAACATAGATAATATGCTATCGACTATGGCAGTGAGGTATCTATTGAATAACCACACCAGCTAGTTGTTTTGATTTACAAACTAACTTCGGCAATATTTCCTTTCGTAGACATATCAAACGGTATCACCCTAAAGCCATTACTAATAAATATTGCACCTCTACAAGGTAGGAGTATTGTACGTATTTATAATGACATTGCAATTGATTCTTAAGCGCAATAAAAGGAAAATTCTGCCAATATTTATTATAAATATGGATTAAATATGAATTAAATATTTTTAACTTAAATATTTAACAATAAAAACTTATATTAAATATAAGTCTATTTTATTCAAATTATATTGCCTTATATTATTTATATGTTAGGATCAGG
>Ga0055584_100001453_pt1 | contig 23221 bp, 19 predicted proteins | sample OSDHelmetaG_FD_58716 | JGI IMG/M metagenome (GOLD analysis project Ga0055584, IMG submission 58716) | Pelagic marine sediment microbial communities from the LTER site Helgoland, North Sea, for post-phytoplankton bloom and carbon turnover... | ecosystem: Environmental > Aquatic > Marine >...
CATGTTAATGGCAGCAATTTCAGGAGAAAAATTGTCAGGAAAGAACGTGAGGGGATCACCGGCGGTGGACATCTCAATTTTACACCATGCACCGGTTGGAGCGAAGCACAGCGCATGACAAGGTGTAAATGTTCACTCAATACTTTTATCGGAAAGCTTGGGTAATCCCGGGCTCCCCTACAGGGCGATCAGCCAATGTTCATCAATAGGTTTCGATAACAAAATCAGTTAAATAAATATGTTTCGTTATTCGTCGAAATACGTTATGATAAAAACATGGACAAGACACAAAGAGATAAACTAGCCACTTATATGAAAGCTTTGGGTCACCCTGTGCGGGTTCAGATTATTGAGATCCTGGGTCGTGAAGGTCAATGTATATCAGGTGATCTTACCTGCCAGTTACCGGTTGCAGCATCAACAGCCTCGCAACATTTGAGTATTTTGAAAGATGCGGGTCTGATCAGCGGAACCATCGATGGTCCAAGACGGTGTTATTGCACCAACAAGGCAGCTTTGGATGAAGCCCGGAGTTTACTGGATGGTTTGAGCGCTTGTTGTTGAAGCATTTTTTTTGATTATTTAATTCGTATTTCGACGAAATACAAAGGAGTTCAAAATGAGAGTTCATATATCACTAAAAGTCACTTCGGTTGAAAAAAGCACTGCTTTCTACTCCGCATTATTTGGCCAGGAGGTCAGTAAGCGGAAGGACGACTATGCCAATTTCAGGCTGGATGAACCCCCTGTCCACCTGGCACTGGTAGAAAGCACCAGGGTGAATGCACGCGAAGTCAGCCATTTTGGAATCGAGTTACCCACCAGGGACGATCTGCAGTCATGGCAAAAGCGACTGGATCACCTGGGTATTGAATTTGCCACCGAAGACGAGGCAAATTGTTGTTATGCGCTTGCAGACAAACTGTGGGTCACCGACCCCGATGGATATCGTTGGGAGTTGTGGTTGCGTACCGGCGGGTTTGACGGCATGGGTAAGACTCAGATCGGGGTCAATGACCCGTGTGACTGTCGGTGCTCATGCTAGCAGGCCCATTGTTAACCAATGATGCCTGCACGGCTGAACCTGAGTTGCCACATGACCAAATCTTATGCGTGACAACATTTGAATTGGGCTAGCCGGTCAAAACAGAACGTTCGGAAAGTACCTTTTGTGGAAATTTATTGTCTCGATGTTCACCATCTCATAGGATGGTGCGAGTGAGTAAAAACAAAAACCAGAGAAACTTTTTAGTTGAACTCGGTCGGCGAGGTGTTTTTCAGGCGGTTGGGATTTACGTGGCCGTGGCCTGGGGTAGCATCGAAATACTGATCACCTCCAGCGACCGCTTCGGGTGGCCATCCTGGCTCGGTGACATCGCACTGATACTTTTTCTCACAGCGCTGCCTTTCGTGGTCTTGTTGTCGTGGGCATTTGATCTGAGCGGTTCTGGTCTGAAGCGCATGGAAGCCGGGTCACTAACAGGAAAAGTCCTCATCGCCGCAACCTTGACGCTTGTTCTTGGTCTGAGTGCGTCTTGGTTTGTACTGCGAAATGGAGCCACATCCGTTCCAGGAACCGCAATCCAGGGTATTGATGGGCGCCCGGTTATCGCGGTCATGCCATTCCAGGATTTTATTGAATCTGCGAACAGTAAAGTCCTGTCGCTGGCCTTCACCGATGAATTGATTAACCGCGTCAATGTCCACCCCGACCTGATCGCGCTGGACCTGCACACGGTCACCCGGCCAGGTCTGGAACAATCGGGTCATGACGCCATAACCGCTGATTATTTTGTGCAGGGCTCTCTAAAAACAGCACAGGTTGGAATCAAGCTGCAGGTAAGAATGGTTGACCGTGGGGGCGCGGTGAAATGGGAGTTTGAAGCCGTCCGCGATTACCAGGATCCAACTGAAGCACGTAATGCCCAGGAATATCTGGCGGCTAGCATAACTAGCGGGCTTGGCAAGTCACTTACCGGCACCGATTACTGCCAACCCAGCAAGAATATCGAGGCTTCCCGCATGTATTACGAGGCATTGAACCGGTTTGCCCAACGGGGTGCGGAAAATGTCGCCACTGCCGCAATATTGTTGGAACAGGCAGTTGACCTGGATCCGGATTACGCGCGCGCACTGAACCTGCTGGGTGCGGTTTATATGCGCTTCCAAGTGCATGTAAGCAAGGATCCTTCACAATACGGTATGAATGAAGATGAGTTGCAGGCTTTTATTGAGAGTGAACCCTACCTGCCCCTGTTAAAACACGCACTGGCACTGTGTCCCAACCTGGGCTCGGCTTACGTATCGCTGGAACTGTCTGCACCAGTCAGGCATCACTCAGCTGACCTAATGGATTTTCTGCTTGAGGGTTTAAGGCGTGACCCGGGGGACACTGACCTGATGGACTGGGCCACTTATACCTATCTGGAAATGGGACATCTTGATTCGGCTTTAGAAATGGCCAGTGAAATCTATCAGCGTGATCCCTTAAACCCCCGATCGGGGCACGTACTCGCATTAATACTCAGGGTCATGGGAAGCTCGGATAAAGCAATGGAACTGGAGAAAAAGGCTGTAGAGGCGGGTTATGAAGGGCAAGGTGAAAACCTTATTTTTGCTTATGACCGATATGTAACCGGCGACATCGACACATTGGTATCCAGCCTGGATCACGATTTTATAGCAGGTCCTGATACCTTGCCGATTGACCCGCGCCTTCTCATTGCTGCTTCAATGGATGCTTCCGGGCACGCGAAACTTGTGAAGCAGGTAGAGATCTACGTCGCAGACACCACCAACCCAGGAGATTTATTCGCCCTGGTTGGCTCTCGGGGGTCTATGCCGTGGGTTTTCGAGCTTAATGACCCCGAACTGGCCTGGAAGACGTTGCAGAAATTTGCGGAAATTGCACACGACGGTGTCACACCATACGGGTTTTGGGTCAAGCGCTGGCGACACTGGTTCGGCAACCAGCGCCTGGTCGAATTGCTGAAAAGTTGGACTCCTGATTATGAAATATTCTGGACCCGTCACGGTGCGCCCGATGGTTGCGAATGGGATGGTGAAACCCTGATATGTGCCTGGGCTGAATCCCCCTGAATGCCCCGTTTTGTCCCAACGAGGGGATTCAAACGGCCACTGATCGAAGACCGGTCTAGATCCATAATCGCAGGGGTAACAGGCCTGCAACTGCCAGAACTATGCTCCACTGCAATACGAACATAGCAGCAAGACCATGTAATAACTGAACCCCTGTTCTGTTTTGTGAGATCTTCACACGTAAAAGTGTTAACAGCATCCCGACGGGCAACAACAGGGTGACAATTGCCAGCAACACACTTGCCAGCGTGAGATCACCGAGCGCCATGAACGACTGACCCAGAAAGAAAGGTATGGGTATCAAAAGCAACAATATGGAAATAAATGCCGGTGCCTCAGGCCGCTTGAGCATGGAAAAGCGATAACGCAATAGCGCAAAAAAACCAGCAATGATCAAGCATGCCAGACCCAGCAATCCCAGTATGACACTCAGCCAGTGCGCGTAGAGGAAACCTCCCGGCACTTTCTCATAGGTTTTGAAGCCGTCGCTCAATCGGTACTGCTCCCCGGCACCCCGCAGGAAAACATGCGACGCAGTGGTCCGGTCATTGGCGGAATAAATATAACCCCCCAAAGGACGCAACTGACGTGGGGGATTCTGCAGGGAAGTCATTGCAAGTGAATCTGCCTGTGCAGAAATCCTGATAGCGCCGAATACCGTGTCCAGATATTCAAAGGTCTGAAACCGGTTCGGGCGCAAAACATATCGACCATACCATTGCGAGATATTTGGAGCAGGCTCAGCGGTCTGTGGTTGAGGTGCCGGTGTAACACCAAGTGATCCGATCAGCAATTGGTCGATCCGGCCGTAATCCGCTGTTTCGCTATCCGTATTCACGCTATAAGCGAAGGCCTTTTTTTCATCGGGATAGATGCACAACATTGCTACGAACCCGACAATATTTCCACCGTGACAATATCCGATTACACCGTGTCGATCCCGACGCCCTATCCCGAGTGCATAACCCGCCATCAAGCCATTCGTTGCAGCATCAGTAGTGGATGGGTGACCCCTGGATTGCATAAGGGCCGGGTCGATAAAGCTGTGTCCATCCAACACTGACCTATCGAGAAGAAATTGTGCAAAGCGGGCCAAATCCCCAACGGTGGTTGTAAATTGTGCCGCCGGTCTGAGAAAAACCGGGCTGGCTGCGTAATGTGAGCCGTCATCAACATGTCCCCAGGCCAACCAGGCGTCTGCTTCATAACCATCCTGGGTGGTAAACTCAAAGGTACTGTCAAACATGCCGAGTGGGGTAAGCAGTTGCTGGTCGAGGTAAGTCTCATACCTTGTCCCTGTGACCGACTCAATGATCATCCCCAGTAAGGTATAACCCATGTTTGAATAAGAAAATTGTGACCCGGGCTGTGATCGGATTTGTAACAGGTCTTTCAAGTCAGGGAATGCGTCAATTAGCGGCGTATCCACTTCCGGTCGTTCACTGAACATCTGCCACATCCGGGCATCATCAATCCCCGATGTATGGTCAAGAAGATGTCTCACAGTCACATCGTGAATACCACGCCAGGGATTGTCGAACTGAAGATTCGGCAGGTGGCTTTCTATTGATTCATCAAGCCCGAGCTTACCCGTGGTCGCCAGTCTCAAGATACCGATGGATAACAGGTTCTTGGTAACCGACCCCACGTGGAAGCGCGTATCGGTGGTAAAGCTGGATTTGTTTTTATTGTCGCTGAAACCAATCGCACCAAGGTCAGGCGCACCATTTTCACCGATCAACATCCAGGCAGCGCCGGTTAAGCCTTCCTCTGCCAGGATTTCCCCGACTTCATCTTTCAGAACAGTCTCATCGGCCCCCACCACAGAAACCGAAATAGTTGAGATAAGTAACGCTGAAATGAGGCGCCGGACCCGGTTGTGGAAAACCTGCCAGGGGAATCTCACTCTTGTTCTTGTACAAATATCAATTACCTGCTATTCCGGAATCGGTAAATCCAGCATGAGGGCGCGCACAAACTGCACCGGTGGTGAACCGTAGGAAAGCAGAGCGTCATGATACTTCCTTGCTGTGTAGTCTTCTCCCCATTTACCTGCCACCTCGGCTTGCAGATCGATGTGCTCTAGATAGCCCACCATGTAAGTCGATAGTTGAGCAACACTGAGCTGTGCACGGACCCACTTCATAGCGGCCTCACGCTCCTCCTGAAAGCCACCCTCGACCATCAATTCCATGGCCTCCTCTCGACTCATCCCATCGACGTGAATGGCCTGATCCATAAGCGCATTGGTAACTGATCGTAATAACCATTTGAGGGCGATCAGCTTCTGCCTTGGATCATTATCGTTGTAGCCTGAGTTCACCATCAACTGTTCGGCATACACCCCCCAGCCTTCAATAAAGGTCCCTGACTGCAGAACAGCGCGCAATGTGGATGGATACCGCCCCGAATGGGCTAGCTGCAGATAATGACCGGGCATGGCTTCATGTATGGTCAGGTCCTGCATGGAGTAAACGTTATATTCCCGCAGAAAAGACTCAACCTGGGTCTCGCTCCAGTCTTCCGGGATCGGCGAGATGGCGTAGAAAGTCTTCTGTCCCGTGTCCAGCGGTCCTGGAGAATCACAATAGGCGACGGCAATTCCCTGTTGGAATTCCGGCATGATGATGACTTCTACGGGATCGTCCGGCACGGCGACCAGATCGTGCTCGCGTACAAACTCCGTGGCCTGTTCAATCTGGGCCTTGGCCGTGGCAACGATCTCATCGCGAGGCGGAAGGTCCTGGTATGCCACTTCCAAACCAGCCCGTATGATGACCTGTTTATAGTTGTCATCAGCCTTCTCAGGAAATTGCGCCATGGGATACTTCCCGGAATAGATCGTTTTGGCCACTTCGTACATCTCGCCGCGTATGCGGTTAAATTCTGACTTGGCACGGTCTCGAACCTGCTCGCGGGACAGGGGCGTGTTGAGTGAAAAAGCCAGCTTGCGGTCAAAAATATCGGCTCCGGCCCGGAAATCTGCGCTGGCCTGCGGCAGCAGAACAGTTTCAAGCCACACTTGATGTTCCTCAATGGCTGCGGTGGCCGTTTCCATTGCGATCACCAGGCGTTCCTGCTCCTTTTCATCCAGACTCGACAGAAACGGCTGTACCAGGTTTCCCATTATCGAAATAACACCACGGTTCTGTCTTATCGCCGTCTCAGCATAAATTTTAGGCACACGTTCCGGGGTCAGTGATTTCCGTGCCTGGTCCAGCAGGTGTGGCAGGCGTTCAAGACGATCCGCGACATGGGACAGCCGTTTGGGTAACGGCGCGAACTCCCGGGCCATCAGTGAATATATCGCACCGCCGGCCAATTGAGTGTAAGTGAGTGGATTCCAGGCCCAGGGCTGAAGCTCCTCAAGGGTCCACAGGCTTGATGCCAACTCGTGCTCCAACAGTGTGAAATCCACCTGGTGGGCGCGGTCAAGTTGTTCCCGGTCGATTGAGGCCATTTCAGCCTGGTAGCGACGGATAAAGCCTGCCTCGCTCCGGCGGGCATCAGCACTCACTTCATCAAGCTCACCATCGAAACGATGATCGCCCATGCTGGTGGCGCCGACAGGTGATAATGCAGGCATCTCGTCCAGAAAACGTGCGGCCAAATTCTCCCATTGTTCATTGGAAGACTGGTTACCGAACGCAGGCATACAAAACACAAAAGCAAGCATCAAAACGATTGGATTTTTTTTCATCACAGCCTCCCAGAACTGTAATAACAACGGGCATTTGATTGTACGTGTATTCCACCCATTTGACTAAGGGCACCATCTATTGCTTAGCCAATGAAAAATGTACCCAGCCACCTTGTTTTCGCATTAACAGTGATAGGCGTATAGCACTTACAATACCCCTAACGACTGACACAATGAGGGCGTAAGAAATGGGTGCAGACTCCTTACGGGATACCGAGGGTTATTTGATCCAGCCGGAAACCTGGAATAAAACTATCGCGAACACGATCGCCAAAGAGGAAGGTATAGAGCTAAACGATACATATTGGACGGCCCTCAACTTCATGCGCGAGTATTACCAGGAGCGAAATATTGCCCCCGATGTCCGTCACCTGATAACACATTTCAAAGAAGTGAATCTATGCAGCAAGAAAGAAGCCAAGCAGCTCGTTTTTGACTTATTTCCCTATGGATATGTACAACAGGCATGCAAAATTGCCGGTATGAAAAAACCACGTGCCTGGAGTACGGGTTAGGAAAACCCGGGCAGCCCCGGGCTTCCTGATTTAGCCACTGTTCATTAACAGGTCTCAAGAACAAAATCGACCAGCAGCGACCTGGAAATAATGTCATATACCGGTGAAAACAAGGCCAGTTCCTTAAGGGTATCCGCACTTTCATCACTGTCTACCAACATATGAACCTGCACGTTGCTGTAGCCCTTCCTGACCTCATCTGACAAACCCAGCATGCCACGTACATCCATGTCACCGCTCAGGGAGGATTGAACCGAACGGATTTCGATGCCCTGAACTGCGGCGTGATATACCATGGTGGATGTCAGGCAGCTTACCAGGGAATGCAGGACCCACTCCATCGGGTTCGGCGCACTGTCACCGCCCGCACTGACCGCCGGCTCGTCCGCGTCAACGATGAATGGTTCTGTGCGTGCAACGTCTTCCCGGCACTCGGCGTAATACTCCTTGATACGACTGCGGTTCAAGCCGCCATCCACCCATTGGTTGCTCAACCGGAATTGAAACTTTGATCTTTCGTTGTCCCTTTCAATTCCTCCGATAAGATTCATTACATGTTCAACATCAACACCATTGACCTTTGTGTTTGTGATTTGCATTTCGTTTTGCGCTGCCATTATCTTCTCCTTGGTTTGCTTGAGTTATTTGCGATGTCTTGATCGCAGATACAGAATAGGAAACAAAGGCCAGCTGAACTACTGCATGGAGTGTAGTGATAAGCTACAGTATATGTAGTTAATCTGAACAAGAAGCAGGCAATTTTTATGGCTGAATACGGACAGTTCTGCCCGGTGGCGAAAGCCAGTGACATCATTGGCGAACGATGGACAGTGCTCATCCTTCGTGAGTTATTTCTGGGTACCACGCGATATAATGAATTCCTTCGCGGCTTGTCCCGTATTTCCCCCACCCTGCTCAGCAAGCGTCTTAAAACGCTTGAGGAAAAGGGTCTGATTGTTAAAAAACGACCCCCCGGACAAAAGAGCCATGAATACTACCTGACTGCATGTGGCCGCGAACTTGAACCGTTAATAGAGCAACTCGCTGTATGGGGTATGCGATGGGCACGCGGTCAATTGGCAGATAACGAACTGGATGTTGAGTTCCTGATGCGTGATTTGCAGCGACGTCTGCAAACTGACTCCCTTCCAGACGGCGAAACGGTGCTTTGTTTCATATTCAACGAACTCGAAACCTATAAAACCTGGTGGATGGTCGTGGCAGAGGACGAGGTGGATCTATGTACCGAAAACCCCGGTAAGGAAGTTGACCTCTACATCAATTCGACGGTCCGAGACATGGTCAAAGTCTGGAGAGGCGATCTGCGTCTGAAAAAAGCCTTACGGGAAAAGTTGGTTCGGGCCAGTGGCAATACACATCTAAAGCGATCAATGCCTGACTGGTTTGGAGTTTGCCTGTATGCCGATATCAAACCGGCCCAAGGGCAGAACAGTCGGGGGCATTCACCTCTCGAGTGATGGGTGTTCCTGTGTTTAACCTGTGAAAGGATTCTGCTTCCGGATATGATTAAAGTACCCCTGACAACCATTCCAAGGATCGATTCAATGAAACAATCGTTCGCGAGTTTGCTTTTAGCATGCACATTGTCCATATACCTGGCAGCTTGTTCACCCACTGAAGATGGATCAGCCACTGCCCGGCAGACCGATACACCTGAGCCCACGCCAACTGCGGAAATCGACGGGCTCGAATCCTCCGTGACACGTATGGCGGCAATCGCATATTCCTTTGGTGCGTCCTGGGCGCCGGATGGTGACCGGATTGCATTTATATCGAGTAACACAGGGGTGCCGCAGGTGTGGGTAGCTGAAATGGACAGTGAAGAGCCCGGACAGCTTTCTACTTTCGAAGACCCGGTAGGTGGCACCTTGTGGTCACCAGCCGGTGAACAGTTGGCGGTTTCTGTCGCGCCTGGCGGTGGCCTCAATACCCAGATATTCCTGATACCGGCAGCGGGTGGTGAACCCCGCCGGATTACCGAGGGCGGCAAGGTTAACAACTGGTTGACTGAATGGAGCCGTGATGCACGCTACCTGGCTTATTCTTCCAATGCTGCAGGGAACTCTGGCATGGATTGCTGGCTGTATGACATCCAGACAGATCAGGCACGCCAGATTGCCAGCAATGAGGGAATTGGCGTGTGCCAACTTTCCCCGGACGCACAGCGAGCCGTTGTCTGGCGGATGCAAAGTCGCGGTAACACCAATATGTACCTTTTGGATCTCACCACTGGCGAGGAACAGCTATTAACACCACACGTGGGTGTAGCGGTGGCCAACCAGGAGGAATTTGTGGACAACGACACTCTGCTGATTTCCACCAATATAGATCGCGAGTACGTCGCCCTGGCACGTATTGATATCGTTGATGGCCAGGCTGGCCCAGTGCAATACATTGCAGGGCGTGATGACGCAGACCTGGCCGCCTTCGAAATACTGGCCAATGGAAAAATTGCGCTACTATGGAATGCGTCTGGTCGCAGTGAACTGGCTTATCTCGACCTCGCCACTGGCAATATAGCACCTGGGCCACAGTTGCCAGCCGAAATTGCTGGAGGAATGGAAGCATCTCCAGACAGGACATCGCTGGCGATGAACATTTCCGGATCAACAACACCCACCAACGTCTGGCGACTTGATACTGGCAGTGGGGCCTTTACACAAGTTTCCAACAGCAACCATGCAGGTGTGGAACTGGCTTCACTGGTGCGCCCGGAACTGAAGACCTATACCGCGCATGACGGCCTTGAACTAAGCGGCTGGTTATACCGGCCCGCAGCTTCTGATGCTGCCGGACCCATGGTATTGAGTTTTCACGGTGGGCCTGAAGGACAGGCACGGCCAAGTTTTCGTTCAATCTACCAGGCTCTGGTTGCCCGCGGCATCAGCGTCTTAGCACCTAATGTGCGCGGCTCTGCCGGTTTCGGCAAAACCTTCGTCAACCTCGACAACGGCGCGCTGCGTTTTGACGGTGTAAAGGATATTGAATCCACGGTCAGGTACGTGGTCGCGTCCGGCCTGGCTGATCCTGACCGCATTGGCATCATGGGCGGATCCTACGGCGGTTACATGGTCATGGCGGGATTAACCGAATATCCCGACCTGTTCGCCGCCGGTGCCAACCTGTTTGGTGTGGTAAATTTTGCGACGTTTTTCGCCCAAACCGAACCCTGGATGGCAGCTATCTCAACTGTGGAATACGGTGATCCGGTCAAAGACAAGGAATTGCTCGAACAACTCTCGCCCATCCATAAGATCGACCGGATTAGCGCGCCAACTATTGTATTGCACGGTGCCAATGACACCAATGTGCCGGTAGTTGAAGCTGAACAGGTTGTTGACAACCTTAAAAGCCGTGATGTGCCCGTGAAGTATGTCTTGTTTCCGGATGAGGGTCATGGCTGGCGCAAGACGGAAAACCGGGTGACATCGGATGTTGAAATCGTCCGCTGGTTCGAAGCAAACCTGTAGACAATTTGAACGAAATTGTGGGTTCAACCCGTTGCTTGACGCTTGCCCGGTGGGTGATCCGTCAGGTAATACGCAACCCCGATAGTTTAAGTTGTTGAGCTAGCGCTCTTGTGGGATTAGAGGCAAGGGGGCAATTGAGGACCCGGAATCATCTTCGATTGAATCCCCGCCATAGGCCGGATCAATTTCGTGTCGCAGACATGGCGGTGAAGCAAAGCCCTTAGGTTCTTCAAACGATGGGGTATCGTCGCTTTCGCCCGTTATGGGGGGGCGCTGTTTCATGCTTTGCTCCCTCGTTATTGAGCAAGGTTAATTATGGTTCGGGCAGTTCGGCGTTCTCTTCAATCAGTCCAATACGCCGCGCGCGCTGCTCCCAGTTTTTGCGTGCCAGGGCCTGCATATCGACCGTATTATCCGATTCATCGGTGATTTCCATACCCAACAGCGTTTCCATCACGTCTTCCATGGAAACAATGCCTGCCATCCCGCCGTATTCATCGACCACTAGTACAATGTGTTCACGCTTTTCAAGGAAGTGATCAAACATATCTGAGATAGGCAGGGACTCATGCACGGCATGGATGTCGCGCTTGATGGTACTCAAATGGCAATCACCCTTACCCAGCACCAGGCTTTCCAGCAATTCAGCCTTGAGAAAGTAACCGGAAACATGTTCGTTGTTCTTGCCCTCATACAGGGGTATCCGGGAGAACGGTAACTCACCGGCAGACTTATAGAACGCCTTGATGGCCTGCTCCTCGGAAGCAAGCCTGACGACCATACGGGGTGTCATAATGTCCTTGACCCGTACCTTTTGCATGCGCAGCAGATTACCGATGATTTCCGAGTCCTGTTTTTCAACGACACCCTCGCTGACGCCGAGTTTGGCCATGGCCAGAAACTCCGAACGGGTAAACACACTTTGCGATTTATCCTTTTTCAGTGTCCTTGTGATGAGCTGACTGAACCAGACCAGCGGGTAAAGCAAAACGATAATAACTTTTAAGGTGGATACGGTAAAAGGCACCAGCTTCTGCCAGTGATTGGCACCCAGTGTCTTGGGTATGATCTCCGACAGGATCAGGATAGCCAGAACCATGACCGTCGGTATGACAACACCGGTGATCATGGGGTTGGCATCCGCCCAGATCTTGGCTGCCTGATCACCCACACCGATCGCCCCCACCGTGTGTGCGATCGTGTTCAGCGTCAGGATGGCTGCAAGCGGTCGATCGATATTGGATTTGAACGCCTCGAGTTGCCGGCCAATGACCGTGCCTTCCTGAAGTTTAAGCTGTGCGTAGGTCGGCGTGATACTCAGCAATACTGCTTCCAGCAGGGAACACAGGAAAGAGGCCGCAATGGCTATTACGAAAAACGAGATCAGCAGGTTATACATGAATAGATCAGAGGCTCCTTAACTATGTGTAGATTAGTGACGGCTCACAGCAGTTTACGCAAGCCCGGTTCACACTGTATCAGATAAACCAATTTTTTTGCCGGTTGAAGCCGCCTGATCCAGTACAAGTTCGCCATACAAGCAGACTGTTTTTAGCTTTCCTTTTGCTCGCTCAGAATACCGGCGTAATTCCGTATGTACCCGGACATCAGATGTTTTTCGACGTGACCCACCAGCATCAACAGCAGGTCACCCGGTTTACAGGCGTCAAATATTTTAAAAATCGCATCCTGGCCTTTAGTGGTTAAAGCAGTTTGATTTTTGGCTACACCCGCCTCGATCAACCCCTGCTGCAAAATATGCGCAACAGGTCTGGACCGGCTTTCATCAGCCCTCAAATACTCCTTGCAAAAATAGAAGTCGAAATGCCCGGCCATGGATTTCGCCATTCGCTTAATGGTCTCATCTGTTCTGTCAATGCTCCCGGCGAAAGCAACCAACTTGCGGCCCGTCACTTTCTGCCGGTCAATAAACTCACAAATCCTGCGCATACCATCCGGGTTATGTGCAAAATCCATAAAAATCTGGAACGGCAGTTCATTAAATACGTTCAACCGGCCCGGTGTTGATTCGTAACTGCTTGCAAAACTGCTCATCGCGGTTTGTATTGTTTCAACTCTGACCCCGGACAGATAACACGCGGCAACCGCGTGCATGGCATTGCTAACCATGAATAGTGCCGTGCCACCAAAGGTGGCTGGAATTGAATCCACCGGCATTACCGGCAAACGCTGTTCCTTATCGTAAAACACTATGAACTGCTGTTTGTTGATCACTTCGAGGACACAGCAACATGTAATGGTGTTCCCATACGTTTCAAAAAGCTGGTCACCGCTGGATTCCAGGGACACCAGGCATTTATTTTTTGCAGTTACTCTATCCAGCATGGCGAGGCAGTGCGGGTCGTCGGCGTTCAGAACTACTGCCTGTCTGCCTCGCTCCGGCAGGGCTGACTTGATTTCAGCCATTTGCTCAACCGTATCGATACCCGACTGACCCAGGTGATCTTCTGTCACATTCAGACAAACCGCTACATCACACCATGGAAAGGCAAAGCCATCATGCACTATGCCTTTGTGATGTGTTTCCAAAACCGCAAAATCCACCTTTTTGCTGGTCAACACTTTCAGGTGACCGACCCGTGCACCGAAATCGCCTTCATCAAGCAACTGGCCGTTCAAAAATACACCATCGGTGCAGACCACTCCCGGCTTGTATCCGGCCGTGGAGATAATTTGACTGACCATCCGCGTGGTCGTGGTTTTGCCATTGGTGCCGGTAATGGCAATGATGGGCATACGTACCGGTATTTTTGATGGGAAGAGCCGGTTCAACAGCAATTCTGCTGATGATTCCAGACCTGCTACTTCAGGCCCAGGTACTGCCTGTGTCGCAGCTTGCTGCCTCCCGACATCGAATAAACCTGAGAAATCCTCCGCGCTGTCTATACAGTAAGTGCCATCAAGAACATGCTGTTGTTCACCATAGCCCAGCATCAACAGACCATTCGGCCGGATACATCTATCGCCGGTCAGAGCAGAAAACGCCACACGCTTAAAGGGATTGCGCTCCAGGTGAACAGCCTGGATATCACGCCTGGCTGCGACTCTCAATATAGCCTCGGTTTCAATGGGCAGCAGACGATCACTGGCGAACTTGCTAAACATTTGAAATGGTTCAGCCAATAGTTTACGCCTACCTGTGAAAAGCTCGCATGCAAGCTTGACCGCCGTCATGCCGACATCACCGTGTTCGTGTTCGAGCAGTGCCAGGCAACGGTTTTCCTGCGGCATCGGTGAAACGGCAAAGTAGTTTACACGGTGACCGGTTTTACGCTGAAATAACAGGGCGGTTTGTACCAGCAACGAGGCGTACCAGGCCATTCTCTCATCAGGCAGAGGCTGCTGGGGAAACACCTCATCGGGTGTAAGTATTCCAGCGTTAACTAACAGATCTTTAATATCCGCTACTTCGCGGGGCAGACCATTGATGTCATTGGGACCGAATTTCAGCAAAATCTCGATCACCGGTTTGTCTGAACGCCGATTGGGGCCGCCGTAGGGAAAGTACTCAATTGAAGGCATCAATTATTCCTGGTTAACAGCATGCAAGCTTAAGAAATAGGGATGGTATTTGTCCAGCGCCAAACGCCCCTGGCTGGAACAGTTTCAAACTCCTTCCCCCGACATAAGCAGTCAGTCGTGTTTGTGGGTCGCAAGATAACCTATAAGGAATAGAACCAGTAACGATGCCGAAACCGCAAATCCGTATATAAATACCCGGTTCCGGTCAAATGGCACCAGCAGAGCAGTACTGATGACCTCTGACATTACGATGACACAGATGAAAGTCAGCAATAGCTTCGGTGGAATGCGCCGGCACAGGGCTGCACCCAACGGAGCACCGAATAATACAACCGGCGCGGCTATAATCCACAGGTCTTTAACCTGCTGTCCAAGACCTCCAAAAAACATCGCCTTGAGTCCCAGGCCAATAATGGAAGTCATGGCCATCAATATCACCGAAACCTGGGTCGCCCGTATGATCTCAATTCGAAAATAAAGCGCCAGCAGGCAAAAGCCGATTAAATCTGCCCCCGACCCAAGTAAACCCGAAATCAGTCCGCCCAGGGTACCGCCTGCCAGGGTAATGAGTATGTCCCTGTAGGTTTTTTCCAGGTGTGCTTCCGTCGATACATTGTGCGAGTGTCTTGTGAACAGGTAAACAGCCAGAAAGCATAGTAAAAACAGGGTAAATGAAATTCGCAGATCGACAGCAGGTATACGCGATTCGATAAAAGCAAACGAGGCCAACAGACCGATGGCTGCACCGGCCAGGTACAGGGCCATGAAGTTGTAAGGCAAATTACGTACCCGGCTGAGTATGTATAACGATGCAGCGCTCATTCCAACGGCCTGGATTGCCAGTGAAAAGCCCTTTGCCGTGATGGGGTCAATCGCGAGGATTTTTGTGAGAGCAGGAAAAGCGACCGCACCACCGCCCAGAAAGGTCGAGCCTGCAACGAAGGAGCCAAAAGCCATTATCGGCGCAATAAACCAGTCCGGATAAACCCAGGACTCAACAAAAGCCTGGCTAAAAAATGCGGCATAGATAATCGCAAGACATACGTACAAACCAAATATGGCAATCCGTTGGTTTCGAAAAAACTCTAATAGAGACACGTAGGTTTAGCTCTATACCTGGTCTGGGGTCGGGCGAGTCTAACGGAATTACAAGCCAAGTAAAACACGGATCCTCGCAAGACCGGGTTTACTACGCCACTGCCCCGGCTTCTCTCCCCTTTCGATACCTTGCACAGTCATCAACTATGGACAACCAGTTCAGCTGGCTATCGGTATGGATGTGGTAGTTTGGTTTGACCCTGCCGGGTTCATCCAGTGAGGCAATACTCAAAGTGAAATAGTCCGGATACCGGGTGCTTCGATAACTCAAGGTCGAACCGCATTGAGGGCAGAAGCCCCGCCTGATATGTTCAGAGGATTTGTATTCGGCCGGCTCGGTGCCCAACCAGAAAACCTGTTGTTTTTGAAAATCCATCCAGGCGCCAACCGGGGCGCCAGTGGTTTTTTGGCAATCACGGCAATGGCAGTAATCTGCATCAAACGGTGCCGCCGATACCTCGTACCTGATAGCCCCGCAATGACATCCACCTTTCATTTTTCTTAATCCTCCACTAAAAATCAGCAATACATTAACGACAGACCCTAGTGCTGGTGGCCATGCTTTTCTACGGGACCAAAACCAGGGAAACGGGTCTTGGCGTAAAGAGAATGGCAGTCTGCACAGCCTTCGATCAGACGTGAGTAATGGTAGCTGACAAGTTCGAAATCCCGGGCTTGGGCAGCCTGCGCCAGGTTCCCTGCTCTGGCGTGAAATTCTGAATCGAGCTGCTTGAATCTGTCTGGCAGGCTGGACTCCAGAATTTCGATCTGTTCTTTGGTCAGGGCCTTTGACATGATATAGCTTGAACGAATCGATTCGCCTGTTTGATGTAAAACCTCCCAGTCTGCCTGTGCAATGGCCACCGGAATTTTTTGTACCCCACTGGTAATCTCCCGCATTTCGGCGTTCAGAAGACTCATCAAATCAGGCGGCAAAGAAAGGGTTTCTCCCGTGTGTTCCGGACCTTCGGCCGGAATAGCTGTAGAGGCGATCGCCAGGGTGAAAAACAGGGTAAATACAGAGAGCATTCGGTTCATGTGGCAACTTCCAGGATTATGTTGATAAATAATTTCCCGGTAACAAATTCATGGAGATGTCACTTCCCGGGTTCGCTTGCCCGACAGTGTGCTCCACGCTATCGGGCCGGGTCAATATCAGGGACAAAAATATCGTTTGTGTAATAGCAAACAAAACAGGCTGACCCACGTCAATGCACCCTGAGCCCTACGGTGTATGCTTCAGACTGAATTTCGTGGGAACCCAAACTGACGAATGGGCCATTCACATTGACCAGCAAAACAAATGCATAAGAAAAAAATAATCAGGGTGGGCTGTCCTTCTCATAACTGTGGAGGCAGATGCCTGCTTCGGGCACACGTAAGCGATGGCGTGATCACCCGTATCGAAACCGACGACCGTCCAAATGACACGGTAGCGGACCCGCAACTGAGAGCCTGTATCCGGGGTCGGTCCTATCGTCATCGGCAATATCATAAAGACCGCCTGAAGTATCCGATGAAGAGAACCGGGGAACGCGGTTCCGGACAGTTCGAACGAATCAGCTGGGATGAAGCAACTGACCTGGTAGCCTCAAATATCAACCGGATAAAAGAGCAATACGGCAATACCTCTCTTTTTGTTCCCTATGGAACCGGCGGCTATAACCAGATGGGTGGAAAGTGGTCCGCCGACCGCCTGATGAATATGATTGGCGGGGCATTGGGGTATTACAATTCCTATTCCTGGGCCTGTATTACCAAGGCAACCGAGACCGTTTATGGTACCGATGAGACCGGCAACCAGCGACAGGACTGGCTCAACAGCAAATACATCATTATGTGGGGTTGGAATCCGTCGGAAATGCGGGACGGCACCAATAGCGAGTATTTCCTGAAGGAAGCCCGTAAAAAAGGTGCAAGAGTCATTTGCATCGATCCCCGCATGACCATGAGCGCGGTTGCGCTCGCGGATGAATGGATCGCCATTCGCCCGGGAACGGATGTCGCCTTGATGAGCGCCATGGCTTACGTGATGATCACGGAAGACCTGATCGACAAGGACTTCGTTAATAAGTACTGCATGGGTTTTGATAAAAGCCAGATGCCGGAGGCCTACAGAACTGCAGAATCCTACAAGGATTACATACTGGGTATTAAGGATAATCAGCCCAAGACCCCGGAGTGGGCGGAACAAATAACCTCCATTCCAATGCATGACATCATCCGCATTGCCAGGGAGTACGCAACGGCCGAATCTGCCGTCCTGTACCAGGGTTATGGTATGCAGAGACGTGCTTATGGTGAGCAGGTGGTCCGTGCCGGCTGTGTACTGGCCGCGATAACAGGCAATGTTGGAAAGTCCGGCGGCTGGGCCAGTGGCATTGCACTACAGGCAGGCGGTGGTCCTTTCTGGAATGTTCTGCCGCTTTTAGAGAACCCGGTTAAAGCACAAATCCCATCATTCCTGTGGTCAGAGGCGGTGGTGAGAGGACCGGAACTGACCGAAAAAGACGGATTGGTTGGGATAGATAAACTACCGCACGGCATCAAGATGATCTGGGCGGTCGCCTCCAACGCCATCGTCAACCAGCATGCCAACATCAACCGTACCATTGACCTCATAAAGGACACATCCAAACTGGAATTTTTTGTTGTGCAGGACAACTTCATGACCGTCACTGCACAATTCGCGGATTTGATTCTGCCCGCCTGTACCCAGTTTGAAACCTGGGGCATGGAGGATGGCTGGAAATATGGCGAAGAGCTGATTCTGCAGCCACAGATTCTGGAGACGCCATGGGAGACGATGAGCGATTACGCTATTTGTGCCGCAGTCGCAGACAAACTTGGCATCAGGGAAAAATACACTGAGGGCCGGGATGAGAAACAGTGGATCAGCGCCCTGCTGGATGACTATCGCGAAAACAGGTTTCCCGAACTACCGGGTTTGGAGGAGTTCGAGGAAAAAAATCTGGGGGTCTACTCAAGACCCGTTGATAAACCAAAGGTGGCATTTCAGAAGTTCAGGGAAGACCCCGTTGAAAACCCGTTGCCAACCGCCTCCGGCAAGATCGAAATATTCTGTGAAGAAATGTTCAACAGAAATTTGCCCGATGAAGTGCCCGCCATTCCAAAATATATCCAGGAATGGGAGAGCCCGTTTGGAAAGGAAAGCAAAAAGTACCCACTGCAGGTGATCGGCACCCATTTTATGCCCCGTATGCATTCCACCCTGGCGAATGTCGACTGGAATCAGGAAGCCTTCCCGCAACGGGTGTTTATCAACCCGCTTGATGCCGATGACAGGGGCTTGAAAAACGGTCAGAAAGTTAAAATCTACAACGAAAGAGGAACCGTCATTCTTCCCTGCCGGATCACCCGGCGCATACTACCGGGCGTGGTGAACATCCCCCAGGGAGCCTGGTGGAAACCGGACAAGGAGGGCAATGATATAGGCGGCTCTGTCAACACCCTGACCTCAGAACGCTGGACACCTTTTACCTTTGGCAATGCACAGCACACCATCATGGCCGAAGTTGCAACACTTGGGGCCGGGTGATGAAGAGACTGGCATTTTTTTTCGACTCCAGTTCATGCTCAGGCTGCAAAACCTGCCAGATGGCCTGTAAGGACAAGAATGATCTGGGTCCGGGCCAGGTTTGGAGAAGAGTCTATGAGGTGACCGGCGGTGGCTGGAAAAAGCAACGGTCCACGTGGCGCCAGGACGTATTTGCCTACAATCTGTCCATGTCCTGCAACCACTGCGAAGATCCGATCTGTGTCAAAAACTGTCCTACGCATGCACTCGGAAAACGTGAGGACGGTATCGTTCAGATTGATCAGAGCCTTTGTATCGGTTGTAAGTATTGTTCCTGGGTTTGCCCTTATGGCGCACCGCAATTTAATTCGCAGAAAGGCGTTATGGGTAAATGCGATTTTTGCGCCGATTACATAGACCAGGGTAAAAACCCCGGTTGCGTGGATGCCTGCCCGATGCGGGCGCTCGATTTCGGCGACTACCAGGCCTTAGTCGAAAAGTACGGCCCGTCTGATCACATCTATCCCCTGCCTGCCCACTCGATCACAGAACCTTCGCTGTGTATCAAGGCACATCCCAATGCTGACAAGCCGCACCCCGAAGTCAGTAATATCGAGGAGGTAAAAATTGGCTAACAGGGACTGGTCACTGGTATTTTTTACGACCCTGGCGCAATGGAGTGTCGGTATTGTGCTGTGGTTAACATGGCCGGTCATTCACAACCAGGATTTGGGCCCTGTATTCGAAACCGGTCTGAGCCTGAAGAACCCGGTTTTGCTGGCACTGATCTTTATCGGCAGCGCAACACTCAGTTCTTTTTTACACCTGGGGAATCCCGTAAATGCCCCCAGGGCACTCAACAACTTATCAGGCTCCTGGCTTAGCCGGGAGATTCTGGCCATCGGAATTTTCACCACCAGCCTATTGATCACACTGATGCTGGGATGGAAAACAGGCAACCCCGGAACCCTGAAGTACCTGATGGCGCTGAGTTCCCTGGGTGGTATGGCCCTGTTGTGGACGATGACCCGGATATATGTCATGCCAACCATCCCTGCATGGAATACCTGGTATACACCGGTGAGTTTTGTATCAACCGCACTTGGCCTGGGTCTGCTCACCCTATTATTCCTGAACAATAACGGCTTGATTATTATTGCTGATCATATCCTCAGGGTTTTCTGGATTGCCCTGATCACTATCCTGTTGATAGAAATCGTTGCAGCGGTGACCCATCAGTTTAAATTGGCAACAATGGATCAGGGCATGGATAAGCTGGTCTTTCACAAGGGCACCTTCTACCGGGTTTTCCTTGTTCGCATGGCGATATTGATTTTTATCTGCCAGCTTGCAGTTGCCCTGGCCTTTAAACCGGAGTTATTACCCGGAAATAGCGACTTTTTTTGGGTATCCCTGCTATTTGTTTTGGGCGTTGCTCAGGAACTGACAGGTCGCCTTTTATTCTATTCATCCTATTACCGGATCGGCGTTTGAACAGCCACCGGACGTCGTCACAGTGGTCAAATAACGATCAGTCACCAGGAGACACATCCAGCACTTTGTCGACCTTAACCGGAGGATTGCCGTGATGCGCAATAACGATAACCCTTGATAAGGCCCATTCGTCTATCCATAGAGCGAGCTGAACGATACTTTGCTCATCCAGGTGAGCAAATGTCTCATCCAGCAAGAGCACGTCTGGATCCCCGGCGAGACCGCAAATGAGTTCCGCTTTACGGCGTTGACCGGCACTTGCATGCCCAAGAGGCAGCGTCGGGTCCAATTGCAATGCCTCACAATACGGTTTGCCATCCCAGTCCGGGGCACCTCGAAGCGATGCCGAAAATTCATAAGCTTCGCCTACTGTCAGGAAAGCAGGCAGCTCTGGCGCTGACGTGATAAAGGCCACATGGCGGCGTGCCCGTGTCACGGAATGAACATCCTGCCCTTTCACACACACACTGCCTCCTGAAGGTAGCAACTCTCCGCCCATCGCACGTAATAAGGTCGTCTTTCCACCGCCGTTGGGGCCTTTAAAATGGATGACGCCGCTACTGACTGCGAGGTTCAATGGCCCGACTGAGAACGTCTTGCCAAAAGTAACCACTAAATCCCGAACTTCAAGCAAACTGGTCAAGATTCCCGAACTCCGTCTGGTAGGTAAACATATGAAGACCTTTGAGCATAATTGAAATACCAAAAGGCACCGTTACAACAGCACTCGTCCCATAAACCCATGGTGGTAGTGTCATTGCGAGTATCGCGTTTATAAAAATTAGCCACAGGGCCCAGCCCAGCATCGGAGCAGCCTTTACCAGTGTGCGAGAAAAAAGGGCAGTCAGGCCAACAATCGTATTCGCTGCGAAGAGTAAGAACAAGAGCTCATATGCGAGTCCCATCGTTGAGCCCAACCCGGCCAGAGTTATGATGATCGGGCCTGTCAGCACACACATAACGCACAGTAATGCGACACCCCGATCGCTATGATTTACCGCCCATCGTTGTCGCATCAGCTCCGGGCCCAATCTTGTTTTCAAGCGTGTCAGTAAATCATAGGCGGGTATGACGGCAAACGAAAGAAATCCGGCCGCATAGAAGAAAGCCCAACGACCGGTCACCTGACCGTTCACCCGCAGAGCAAACATCATTAGTGCCACAAGTATTGCCGGTGAGAGCAGACCCAGGAGACTCTTTCGCTCCAATCGCCACAAGCAAAGCAAATCGCGCTGAACGATTGAGATGACCGGCCATCTGCTCGCTATGTGGCTGGGACTGATTTTTCTTGTTTGAACAAGCTGGTATCGAATTCCACTGATACTAAATGGAAGTAATAAAATTGAGATCATAATTGCAAAGTAAGCAACTCCGGGCACAAGTGCGTAGCCGAATATGAGTGTCGCCATTGCCACGGTGCCAATAGCGATCAATTTCACCGAGACAAGCCCACGAAAGGATGCACCAAGAAGAATAGTCCATGAGAGCCCGACGAAACCTGAATAGTGGACAACTGGATGCGCATAGTGCGGTGCCAACCACCAGATACCCACAACGGGCGGGAAAGCGATCCATAATGAGGGCAGCAAATATCGAACCCAAAACCATTGGCTTGTGGGTTGTCGCACTAGAAAAGCGATCGTTGGCTGATTCCATACAGGCCGAAGCGCCCGGCCAGCGATGATGCTCCAAACTAATATTGGCAGGGTAAATAAGAGCGTGACCTGCCAGGGATCGCGTGTGGCCAACTCCTCTCTAAGAGCCGTCCAATCGATCATCGGGTCGAGTGACGACACGATGAGCAAAAACAAGGCAAAGGGTAAAATCAGTCGACGAAAAAATGGCTTGCCGACTATAGAGAAAAAAACCCGGCTATTGAGGTTAAAAACTCTAAGTTGCCCTGGACGTTTCAACGTCAATCATTACTCCAGCTATTTGAGACGCGCTTCAATGGCCTTTGAGGAGGGGCAGATCGCTATGCCACCCAGGCCTGTGCAGCATAGTTCACGCGGCATCTGTTTACCGACCTTTGCCATCGCGACGATGACCTCATCAATCGGGATCAGGTGATCAAAACCGGCCAGTGCCATATTGGCAGCGGTAAGTGCGTTGGCAGCGGCCATGGTGTTTTTACCAAGACAAGGCGCCTCCACACGGTTGGCGACCGTATCGCAGGTCATACCAAAAGAGTTCTGCAACGCCTGTGAAGCGGCCGCCAACGCCTGCGGTGTTGATCCGCCGGCCATCACCACAAGGGCCGCGGCAGACATCCCCGAAGCTGATCCGCATTCGGCCATGCACCCTCCTTCTTCAGCGGCAAAGGTAGCACCATCGGCAATGAACATACCGATCAGACCGGCCGTCAACAAGGCATCAATCAACAGATCATCACTGGCGTTCATTGTCACAGCAACACCCAGCAGAGCGCCCGGCACAACACCACACGACCCGGCCGTTGGCGCGGCAACAATGACTTCCATGGCGCTCTTCGCCTCGAGAACAGAGGTGACGGAGATAACGACTTCGTTGAATGCCTCACCGCCGATGAGTCTGCCCTCTTTATCGGCCGCCTGGTAACGTCCTACCTGGCTGGGCAGGATACGATCGGCATATGAGGTGCCGGCGCGTCCGATGCGTAATGACTCCTGCATGGTCACGAGCACATGTTGAACATGCCGGCGGACCTCGTCGTGCGACATACCGCTACGTGCAGCCTCGTATTCCAGGGCCAGTTGCGGCAGTG
>Ga0055584_100001455_pt1 | contig 23218 bp, 32 predicted proteins | sample OSDHelmetaG_FD_58716 | JGI IMG/M metagenome (GOLD analysis project Ga0055584, IMG submission 58716) | Pelagic marine sediment microbial communities from the LTER site Helgoland, North Sea, for post-phytoplankton bloom and carbon turnover... | ecosystem: Environmental > Aquatic > Marine >...
AAGTTATAGATACTATTTTTAGATTTTGTGGACAAAAAGAAACAGTTATTTTTTGTGATAGAATTAAATCATTAGGTTTTAAACATGCGTTTAAGGCCGGCATATCTTTTGGTAAAGATGATCTATTAATACCAAAAACAAAAGAAAACTTAATAAATAATACAAAAAAACAAATTGAAGGATATGAAAAACAATATTCTGACGGACTAATAACTAGAGGTGAAAAATATAATAAAGTAGTAGATATATGGTCTAAATGTACTGACACTGTAGCAAATGAAATGATGAAAGAAATTTCATCAGCAGAAAAAGTTTACGAAAACGACAGAATAGAAACTAATTCAGTGTATATGATGGCAGATTCTGGTGCCCGGGGTTCACAAGCACAAATGAAACAATTAGCTGGAATGAGAGGATTAATAGCAAAACCCTCAGGTGAAATTATTGAAACACCTATTATTTCAAACTTTAAAGAAGGTCTTTCTGTATTAGAGTACTTTAATTCAACTCACGGAGCTAGAAAAGGCTTAGCAGATACGGCTTTAAAAACAGCAAATTCCGGGTATCTTACAAGAAGATTGTGTGACGTAGCCCAAGATGTTCAAATTACAAAAGCCGAATGCGATCCTAAGAAAAGATCTTCAGTGAATATTTCAGAAATAATAGAAGGTGGAAATATTCTTGTGAGTTTATCTGAGAGAGTTTTAGGAAGAGTTATAGCTGAAGATATCAAAAACCCAGTTACAGGAGAAGTTATTATTAAAAAAGGCAAATTAATTGATGAATTTGATTGTGAAAAAATTGATGCAGCTGGAGTTAAATCAGTAAATGTATATTCTGTAATAACTTGTGCTTCTACAAAAGGTGTTTGTCAGACTTGTTATGGAAGAGATTTGGCTAGAGGGAAATTGGTTAGCATAGGTGAAGCAGTGGGAATGATAGCAGCGCAATCCATTGGAGAACCAGGAACTCAATTGACGATGAGAACCTTTCACGTTGGCGGAACTGCTCAAATTAAAGAAGAGTCTCAAATAGTTTCCCAAACAAATGGTAAATTAAATATAATAAATAAGAACCTAATCGAAGACTCGAAAAAAAATATAATTGTTATGGGTCGAAATACACAATTAAGTATTGAAGATGAAAGTAAAAGACAATTAGCAATTTATAAAGTTAATTATGGATCCAAATTATTCTTCAAAGATGGAGACATGATAAGTAAAGGAAAAAAAATAGCTGAATGGGATCCTTACACTCTACCTGTGATCGCAGAAACTGGTGGAATAGTTAATTATATGGATTTAACTGAAGGAACTTCATTAACGGAAACTCTAGATGATGCCACTGGTTTATCCTCAAAATCAGTAACTGATTGGAAGTCATTAAGTAAAAATTCTGAATTAAAGCCTCGTATTACATTAAGAAACGATAAGGGAGAGATAATAAAAAAAGCAGATGGTAATGAAGCAAGATATTACTTAGTTCCCGACACTATTTTATCTGTTAAAGACGGTCAAAAAATATCAGCTGGTGATGTATTAGCAAGATTACCTAAAGAAACATCTAAAACAAAAGATATTACAGGTGGATTACCTAGAGTTGCCGAATTATTTGAAGCAAGAAAACCTAAGGATAGCGCCATAATTGCTGAGAATGATGGTGTAATAGAATTTGGTAAAGAGGTTAGAGGTAAACAAAAAATTTCAATAGTTGCATCCTCTGGAGAAACTTCTAATTATTTAATTCCAAAAGGAAAACATGTAAACTTTAATCAAGGTGAAAAAATTAAAAAAGGTGAGTATTTGTTAGATGGAGCTCCTTTGCCTCATGACATTTTGAGAGTTTTAGGAGTTGAAAAGCTTACCGAATACTTTGTAACTGAAGTTCAAGAAGTTTATAGACTTCAAGGTGTTGTAATTAACGATAAACATATTGAAACTATTGTTAGGCAAATGCTTAAAAGAGTTGAAATTAAAGATCAAGGTGATTCAGATTTGTTAAAAGGAGAAGTAATAGACCTTCTAGATATTAACTTAATTAACGATGAGTTAAGAAAAGAGAAAAAAAAGCCTGCTGTTTTTGAAAGAATTTTACTAGGTATCACAAAAGCATCTCTACAAACTAATTCGTTTATTTCAGCTGCTTCTTTCCAAGAAACAACTAGAGTTCTTACAGACGCTTCTATTAAAGGAAAAATAGATAAATTAGAGGGATTAAAAGAGAACGTTATCGTTGGTAGATTGGTTCCAGCAGGCACAGGTTTAACTAAAATTGATTGGGACAAACAAGCAAGAAATCAAGATAAAGCTAGATTAGAAGAACTAAAAAAACAAGAGATAGAATCAACCCCAAAAACTCCTGAACAGACTGCTTAATTTTTAAGATTTAAGTATTAAATATTGACTTTTATCATTTCAATGTTAGTTTACGACACATTTTGAATGTTAGAAGTAAGGCACATTGAAGCCTTAAACACTAACTAAAAAGCAATCAGGCTACCTTACTTTCACTTCAAAATATTATTATGCCAACAATTAATCAGTTGATTAAAAAAAGCCGTATTAAGCCTATTGCTAGAAATAAAGTTCCAGCTTTAGAACAGCAACCTCTTAAAAGAGGTGTGTGTATAAAAGTTTATACAACTACTCCAAAAAAACCAAATTCAGCATTAAGAAAAGTAGCAAGAGTTAGATTATCAAACGGTTTTGAAGTAACAGCATATATACCGGGTGAAGGGCATAATTTGCAAGAACACTCAGTAGTTTTATTAAGAGGTGGAAGAGTTAAAGATTTACCAGGTGTACGGTACCACATCTTAAGAGGAAATTTAGATACACAAGGTGTAGCTAATCGTAAAAAAAGAAGATCTTTATACGGAACAAAAAAGCCTAAATAATAATTATGTCTAGAAAACGAAAAGCTCCTATTAGAAAAGTTTATCCTGATCCAAAATTTCACTCAGAAATAGTTTCTAAGTTTATTAATTCTATCATGTACGACGGCAAAAGATCTACTGCTGAAAAAATTTTGTATGACGCTTTGGAAAAAATTAAATCTAAAAATAACGAAGATCCTTTGAAAATTTTTAATACTGCAATAAGTAATGTAAAGCCAAATTTAGAATGTAGATCAAGAAGAGTTGGCGGGGCTACTTATCAAGTTCCAGTAGAAGTTAAAAGTAAAAGAGCTCAAGCTTTAGCTTTAAGATGGTTAATGGACGCAACTAGAAAGAGAAAAAATAAAACTATGGCTGAAAAATTATACGCAGAAATTTTAGATGCGTCTCAAAATAAAGGCTCAGCAATTAAAAAAAGAGAAGATGTACATAAAATGGCAGAGTCTAATAAAGCCTTCGCTCATTTTAGATGGTAAATAATTATGGCAACTAAATATACATTAGATAAATATAGAAACATTGGTATCATGGCTCATATAGATGCAGGTAAAACCACAACAACGGAAAGAATTTTATATTATACTGGGAAGAGTCACAAGATAGGTGAAGTTCATGACGGCGCAGCGACTATGGACTGGATGGAACAAGAACAAGAAAGAGGTATTACGATAACTTCTGCTGCTACTACTTGTTTTTGGAATAATCATAGAATAAATATAATTGATACGCCAGGGCACGTTGATTTTACTATCGAAGTTGAAAGATCTTTAAAGGTTTTAGATGGTGCAGTTTGTGTTTTTGATGGTGTTGCTGGTGTAGAACCTCAATCAGAAACAGTATGGAGACAAGCTGATAAATACAAAGTTCCAAGGATCTGTTTTATAAATAAATTAGATAGAACTGGTGCAGATTTTTATAGATGCGTTGAAATGATTAAAGATAGATTGGGTTGCAAACCTTTAGTCTTACAAATTCCAATTGGGTCAGAGTCTGATTTAAAAGGTGTGGTTGACCTAGTTAAAATGAAAGCTGTTATTTGGCAAAATGAAGATTTAGGAGCAAAATTCGATGTTGTAGAAATTCCTGCAGATTTAAAAGAAAAATCAGATAAATACAGGAAAGAGTTAGTTGAAGCAGCAGTGGAGGAAGATGAAAAATTAATGGAAGCATATTTAGAAGGCAAGGAACCTCCTGAAAAAGATTTAGTTAAGTGTATAAGAAAAGGAACACTAGGATTTAGTTTTGTACCGATTACGACGGGTTCAGCTTTTAAAAATAAAGGTGTGCAACCTTTATTAGATGCAGTAATTGAATACTTACCTAGTCCACTTGATATTGGATCGATTGAAGCAACAAAACTTAACTCTGAAGACAAGCTTCAAATGAAGTTTGATGACAAAGAGCCCTTCTCAGCGTTAGCTTTCAAAGTAGCAAACGACCCTTTTGTAGGCTCTCTTACATTTATCCGAATTTACTCTGGAACTATTAAAGCTGGTACTTCTGTTTATAACTCATCAAAAGAAAAAACAGAGCGTGTCGGAAGAATGCTTTTAATGCATGCAAATAGTCGAGAAGATATTAAAGAGGCAACCACAGGCGATATAGTAGCACTTGCTGGATTGAAAAATACTATAACTGGACATACTTTATGTGATGAGGAAAAGCCTATCTTGCTAGAACCAATGGAATTTCCTGACCCTGTTATTGAAATTGCTGTAGAACCCAAAACAAAAGCAGACCAAGAAAAAATGGGAGAAGCTTTAGGTAGACTTGCAAAAGAGGACCCTTCATTCAGAGTTACATCAGATGAAGAGTCTGGTCAAACTATTATCAAGGGCATGGGCGAGTTACATTTGGACATTATTGTAGATAGGATGAAAAGAGAGTTTAAAGTGGAAGCAAATATTGGTGCTCCACAAGTTGCTTATAGAGAAACTATATTGGGATCAACAGAAGTTACTTATATCCATAAAAAACAAAGTGGAGGATCAGGCCAGTTCGCAAAAGTTACACTTAGCGTTGAGCCATTAGAGCCTGGCAAAGGTAGGGAAGTAGAAAATAAAATTAAAGGCGGATCTATTCCAAAAGAATTTATACCAGGTGTAGAAAAAGGTGTTTTAAGTGTAGCTGAAAGTGGAATTTTAGCTGGTTTCCCTGTTATAGATTATAAGGTAACCATTTTAGATGGTCTACATCACGATGTTGACTCTAGTGTTTTGGCTTTTGAAATAGCTTCAAGAATGTGTTTTAGGGAAGCATGCACTAAAGCAACTTTAAAACTTTTAGAACCAATGATGAAAGTTGAAGTAGTAACTCCTGAAGATTTCATGGGAGACGTTATCGGTGACTTGAATAGCAGAAGAGGTCAAGTTGCTTCAACTGAACCTAGAGGTAATGCAACAGCGATTAATGCTACCGTGCCGTTAGCAAACATGTTTGGTTATATAAATAATTTAAGATCGTCCACTCAAGGAAGAGCTCAGTATACAATGCAGTTTAGCCATTACGACAAAGTTCCACAAAACGTACAAGACGAAGTAACAAAGAAATTAGCTTAAGCATGGAAAATCAAAATATTAGAATACATTTAAAAGCATACGATAATAAGATCTTAGATCTCTCTACTGAAGAAATTGTAAACACCGCTAAAAGAACTGGCGCTCAGGTAAAAGGTCCAATACCATTACCTACAAGAATAGAAAAATACACAGTTTTAAGATCTCCTCATATAGATAAAAAAAGTAGAGAACAATTTGAGTCTAGAACGCATAAAAGATTAATAGATATAATTGAACCAACACCTCAAACTGTCGAGGCTTTAATGAAATTAGATTTAGCATCAGGCGTTGATATAGAAATAAAGATATAAAATGAGCATAGGATTAATAGGTACAAAAATTGGAATGACTAGAGAGTTTTTAAAGAGCGGACAATCTGTACCTGTAACTGTGATCAAGGTTGAAAAAGGAAGAGTGCTAGATGTTATAACTAAAGAAAAAAGAGGATATAACGCTGTTAAACTAGGTTTTTTTAAACTTAAAAATTCAAAACTAACAAAGCAAATGAAAGGTTATTTTGCTAAAAAAAATACTGAACCTAAAAAAATCTTAAAAGAATTTAGAGTAGAAGAAAATGATCAGTATAAAGAAGGTAATGAATTAGGTTTAGAAATATTTAAAGACAAAAAATTCATAGACATAAAATCTAAAACAATAGGAAAAGGTTTTGCAGGTGTAATGAAAAGATGGAATTTTGGAGGGTTAAGGGCTTCTCACGGTGTATCCGTCTCGCATAGATCGCATGGATCAACAGGTCAAAGACAAGATCCAGGCAAAGTTTTTAAAGGAAAAAAAATGGCAGGCCATATGGGAGATAAATTAAGAACTATGCTGAATTTAGAAATAGTAAAATCAGACCTAGAAAATAATTTATTATATTTAAGAGGATCTATTCCTGGTTCAAAAAATTCAACTGTGTTGATAAGAGAATCAATTAAAAATGTTACTAGAAAAACAATAAATGAAAAATATGAAGATAAGTTAAAAAAAGCTCAAGCAGCCAAAGGAAAAAAATAAATGAAATTCCCTTTATTAAACATTGATGGAAGCAAATCAGACTCAATTGAAGTATCTGAGAAAATATTCAAATTAAAAGTTAATTATAAATTGATTAAATTCGTTATTGATTGGCAATTAAATCATGCCAAGCCTAGAACTGCAAAAACTAAACAAAGAAATGAAATTAGAGGCTCTACTAAAAAAATTGTTGCTCAAAAAGGCAGTGGAGGAGCACGTCACGCAAGTAAAAAAGCACCACTATTTGTTGGCGGAGGTGTTGCGCATGGACCAAAAGGATCAGTATATAAAGTTAAAAAAATTAACAAGAAGGTAAGAAAAATAGCTTTAGCGCAATCTTTATCAAAAAAAAGCTATGATAAAAATTTACATATATTAGCTGATGTAACAAAAGAAATTAAAAAAACAAAAGAATTCAATAAATTTTTAAATAAAAATAAGTTATCAAATGTTTTAATTATTTCCGATAAAGACTCTCTTAAAAATATTGATAAATCAGCGAGAAATATTAAAAATGTTAAATTAATTAAAGAAGATGGGGCTAACATTTATGATCTTTTTAAATACAAAAACATATTAATGACCTCAACTTCTGTAAAAAAAATACAAGATAGGATTTTAAATGAAAAAAATTAACTATATAGATTCTATCAGAAATCCGATTATAACTGAAAAGGCTACTATTTTATCAGAGCAAAATAAAACTGTTTTTAAAGTACATAATAGAGCTGACAAAAAAACAATTAAAAAAAATATTGAAAAGTTATTTAAAGTTAATGTGGTTAAAGTGAACATAATTAATCAAAAATCTAAGTTAAAGATGAAGCAAGGAAAAAAATCTATTAAAAAAGGATATAAAAAAGCAATTATAACGTTGAAAAAAGGTCAAAGTATCGACTTAACAACTGGAATTTAATTATGGCACTTAAAACTTTTAAACCTTACACAAAGTCTAATAGAGGAACAGTAGTTGTCGACAAAAGCAACCTTTGGAAAGGTTCATCTTACAAACCTTTAACGCGTGGACAGCATATAACTGGTGGAAGAAACAATGCAGGACGTATTACTTCAAGACATATGGGTGGTGGATCAAAACATAAGTTTCGAATTATTGATTTTTTTAGAAAAAAGAAAGATATAAAAGCCACTGTTGATAGAATTGAATATGACCCTAATAGAACTGCTTACATTGCTTTAATTACCTACGAAGATAAAGAAAAGTCTTATATTATATGTCCTCAGGGCTTAAAGGTAGGAGATGTAATTAATGCTGGTAAAAATGCCGAAATTAAAGTTGGAAATTCTCTTGAACTTAAAGACATTCCTCCAGGAACATCAATCCATAATGTAGAATTAATTCCTGGCAACGGAGGAAAGTTGGCTCGATCTGCGGGATCTTCAATTACTTTATCTGGTTATGATGGCGATTACGCAATATTAAAATTATCTTCAGGGGAAACAAGAAAAGTAAATAGCTCGTGCATCGGAACAATTGGTGTTGTATCTAATCCTGATCAAAAAAATATTAAAATAGGAAAAGCTGGCAGAAATAGATGGAGAGGTAAAAGACCACAAACCAGAGGTGTTGCAATGAATCCTGTAGATCATCCTCATGGAGGCGGTGAAGGAAAAACATCTGGAGGCAGAAGTCCTGTTTCACCATGGGGGCAGTCTGCAAAAGGTTTAAAAACTAGAAGACCTCAAAGAAGTGATAAACTAATTATAACAAGAAGAAAGAAAAGAAAATAATGACTAGATCTGTTTGGAAAGGCCCGTTTGTTCACCCAAGTTTATTAAAAAAAATAGATAAATTAAAAGATTCGCCAAATAAAAAACCAATCAAAACTTGGTCTAGACATTCTACAATCATTCCAGATTTCGTAGGTCATAGTTTCATGATCCATAATGGTAAATCTTTCATACCAATAACCATATCTGAAGAAATGGTTGGTCATAAATTAGGGGAATTTGCTCCAACAAGAACTTTTAAAGGACATACGCCTGCTGACAAAAAAGCTGCTGCAGCACCAGCTAAACCTACCACGGGAGACAAGAAATAATGGAAAAGAACAATTCAACAGTTAAAGCAGTTAATAAAAATGTAAGGACTAGTCCAAGAAAATTATCTTTGGTCTTAAATTATATCAAAGGTAAAAAAGCTGATGTTGCATTAAGAGATTTAGAGTTTTCAAGAAAAAGAATTTCTAAGGACGTAAGTAAAACAGTAAAATCTGCTATTTCAAATGCTGAAAATAACAATCAATTTGATATAGATAATTTGTTTGTCAAAGAAGCTTATGTTGGAAAGTCTTTAGTAATGAAAAGATTTAGACCAAGAGCAAAAGGAAGAGCAAGTCCAATAAAAAAACCTTTTAGCAGAATAACAATTATTCTTGAAGAAAAAAAAGCGAAAAAAAAGGAAAATAAGTAATGGGACAAAAAATCAATCCTATAGGATTAAGACTAGGTATAAATAGAGGCTGGGACTCTACCTGGTTTGCTAAGAAAAAAGATTTCGGAAAACTTTTAATTGAAGATTTTAAGATTAGGAAATATATAAAAAAGAATATTTTAAATTCGGGTGTTTCTGAAATAATAATAGAAAGGTCATCAAAAAAATGTACCGTTTCTATTCACACATCACGACCTGGTTTTGTTATTGGTAAAAAAGGTGCTGATATTGAAAAGATAAAAAAAAATGTTATGAAAATTACAAATGGAGATGTGAATATAAATATTAAAGAAATTAAAAAACCAGAACTTAATTCAAATTTAGTTGCGGAAAATATCGCTCAACAACTTGTTAAAAGAATTGCTTACAGAAGAGCTATGAAAAGAGCAATGCAGTCTGCAATGAGATTGAACGCCAGAGGAATAAAAGTAATGTTAAGTGGTAGATTAGCTGGCAATGAAATAGCAAGAACAGAATGGTTAAGAGAAGGAAGTATACCATCACACACCTTAAGAGCAGATATAGACTATGGAGTTGCAGAAGCTTTAACGACTTATGGTATTATAGGTGTGAAAGTTTGGATTTATAAAGGTGAATTAATGGCAAAAGATGTAGAAAAGGAAAAAAAAGAAAGGGTTAAAAGTGCTACAACCAGTAAGAACTAAATACAGAAAGGCTTTCAAAGGAAGAATCCACGGCAAAGCCTCTAGAGCAGTAAAATTGAATTATGGGCAATTCGGACTTAAAGCAATGGAGCCAGAAAGAATTATCGGTAAACAAATTGAAGCTGCTAGAGTCGCGTTAACAAGATACATGAAAAGAACCGGAAAAGTTTGGACAAGAATATTTCCAAATATTCCAGTTTCAAAAAAACCGACTGAAGTTAGAATGGGTAAAGGTAAAGGGTCTCCAGAATATTATGCATGCAGAGTAAAACCTGGAAGAATAATTTTTGAGGTAGATGGTGTAACGGAAGAAGTGGCAAAAATTGCACTTTATAAAGCATCTGCAAAACTTCCAATAAAAACTAAATTTATAAGAAGATAACAATGGCAAAGAAAAAAGAAGATAAAAGTTTAACCAAAGATCAAGCTGAAAAGAAAATTATGTCTTTAAAGAAAGATTTATTTAATATTAGATTTAAAAAGATTAATAATCAAATTGATAATCCAGCACAATATAATGAAATTAAGAAAAATATTGCAAGATTATACACAACAATAAAGAACACAAAATGACAAAAAAAATTTTAAAAGGAAAGATAATCAGTGCAAAAAATAATAAGACGGTAGTTGTTGAAGTTACTAGAAAGTTTAAACACCCTTTTTATGAAAAAGTAATAAAAAGAACAAAAAAATATCACGCTCATGACGAAGAAAATAAATTTAAAGAAGGAGAAAATGTGTCGATTATTGAGTGTAAACCGATATCTAAGAAAAAATCCTGGCAGGTTTTAAAATAATGATACAAGTACAAACAGAATTGATGGTTGCTGACAACACTGGAGCAAAAAGAGTAGAATGTATAAAAGTTCTTGGTGGTTCAAAAAGAAGATATGCGTCTGTGGGAGATTTAATTGTTATAAGTGTAAAAGATGCAATTCCTAAAGGAAAAGTTAAAAAAGGAGCGGTACACAAAGCAGTAGTGGTTAGAACTAGAAAAGAAATATATAGAGATGACGGTTCAAAAGTCCAGTTTGACACTAATGCTGTTGTTTTAACAGATGAAAAAGGTGAACCTATAGGAACTAGAATTTTTGGGCCAGTAACCCGTGAACTCAGAACAAAGGGCCATACAAAAATAATTTCACTAGCTCCGGAGGTGCTTTAATGATTTTAAAAAAAGGAACACAAGTAAAGATTATAACTGGTAAAGATAAAGGTAAAACTGGAGAAATTTTAGAAATTAACAGAAAACAAAATAAGATAAAAATTAAATCAATTAATATGATTAAGAAACATACAAAGCCAACAAAAGAAAATAAAGGTGGAATAATAAGCAAAGAAAGCTTTATACATTGGTCTAACGTAAAAAACCTAGATAAAAATAAAAAAATTAAAAAAACAGTGAGTAAAAAATGACACCAAGATTAAAAATTACCTACGACAAAGAAATTGTTACAAATTTGATGGGAAAATTAAATCTTAAAAATAAACATGAAGTGCCTAAAATTGAAAAAATTGTTTTAAACATGGGACTTGGTGAGGACGGGTCCGATGGAAAAAAACTTAAATCTTGTGTTGATGACATGGGTTTAATAGCAGGTCAAAAACCAATTGTCACAAAATTTAAAAAATCAATATCAAATTTCAAAACTAGAAAAGGCTCAAATGCTGGAGTGAAGGTAACTCTACGTACTCATAAAATGTATGAGTTTATAGATAGACTTATAAATATAGCTTTACCAAGAATTAAAGATTTTAGAGGAATGACAGAGAAAGGTATTGATAGTTCGTTTAATTATTCATTTGGTATTAAAGAACATATTATATTTCCAGAAGTAAATTTTGATAAAGTAGATAAAATTAGAGGTTTAGATATAACTATCGTAACAACTAGTAAAACAAAGGCAGGAACACTGGAATTATTAAAAGAATTCAATTTTCCGTTAAATAATAAAAAAAACTGAGGGATAAAAATGGCTAAAACAAGTGCGGTACAGAAGAATTTAAAACGAATAAAATTAACCAAGAAGTTTGCAAATAAAAGGGCAGCATTAAAAAAAATAATTATGAATAAAAAATTGGAACTTTCCGAAAGATTTGCTGCTCAATTAAAATTAAATAAGTTACCAAAGAATTCTTCAAAAATAAGAATTAGAAATCGTTGTGAAGTATCAGGTAGACCACATGGCGTATATAGAAAATTAAAAATTTCAAGAATTGCACTGAGAGACATGGCATCATCAGGTAAAATTCCTGGAATGACAAAATCAAGCTGGTAGGAGGAATATGACATTAACAGACCCAATTGGAGATATGTTTTCTAGAATAAGAAACGGTCAAATGAGATCTTTAAACTCAGTTGATATGCCTTCATCTAATTTTAGGCAAAATATTTTAAAGATTTTAAAAGATGAAGGTTTTATTAAAGACTATTTTATTGAAAATTCTGAAAATAATAAAAAAAGTCTAAGAATTAATTTAAAATATTACGAAGGAACACCTGTAATAAAAGAGATAAAAAGAGTATCAAAACCAGGTAGACGTGTTTATTCAAGAGCTACTAGTCTGCCAAGAGTTATGAACGGACTGGGTCTGGCAATTCTTTCTACACCGAAAGGAGTTATGAGTGATACAGAAGCTAGAAAAAATAATATTGGTGGTGAAGTAATTTGTAGAGTTTTTTAATGTCAAAAATTGGAAAAAAAAATATAACTATACCTAAAGAGTCATCTGTCAAGATAGACGGTAGTAATTTAACTATTACTGGACCTAAAGGTTCAAAATCATTAACTATTAATGATAAAATTTTTTCTTCAAAACTAAATGATAAAAATGAGTTTCAAATATTACCTTTAAATAAAAAGATTGATAAAAAAACATCAATAATGTGGGGAACTTATAGAAGTTTAATAAACAATGCTGTTACTGGAGTTTCTCAAGGGCATGAAAAAATTTTAAATTTAAATGGCGTTGGTTTTAGAGCAAATATCAAAGGAGATTTGCTGAATTTACAAATTGGCTTTAGTCATGATGTTAACTTTAAAATACCAAAAGAAGTTAAAATAACTGTTGAAAAACAGACAATTATAAAGATATTGGGTGTAGATAAAGACTTAGTTTCAAAAATTGCAGCTGATATAAAAAATCTTAAGCCTGTTGAGCCTTACAAAGCTAAAGGTATTACCGAAAAAGGACAATTTATCTTAAGGAAAGAGGGAAAAAAGAAATAAAATGAAAAAAATTAATAATAAAAATAAAAGAAAACTTAGAAACAGAAAAAAATTAAAAGAAGTAAATAACAATAGATTTAGAATTTCTGTATCTAAATCATTAAATAATTTATCAGCACAAATTATAGACGATAAAGCAAAAAAAACTATTGTCTCTGCATCCTCTATTGAAAAGGAAATTAAAAAAAATAAAGTAAAAAAAATGCAAAAATCAACTGTAATTGGAGAGATTTTAGCAAAAAGAGCAAAAGAAAAAAATATTAATGAAGTTTATTTTGACAGAGGTGAGTACAAGTATCACGGTAGATTAAAAGTTTTTGCTGAAACTCTAAGAAAGAATGGATTAAAATTTTAGTATGACTGAATTTAAAAAAGATTACAAAAAAGTTGAGACCGATATTAAAGAAAAGTTAGTTGCAATTAATCGGATTACTAAAGTAGTAAAAGGTGGTAGAAGATTTGGCTTTGCTGCTTTGGTTGTAGTCGGAAATCAAAAAGGGTCAGTTGGTATTGGCCAAGGCAAATCAAAACAAGTCCCTGATGCAATTAAAAAAGCAACTGAGGTTGCAAAAAGAAATCAAGTTCAAATTCCGCTGAAAGAGGGAAGAACTTTACATCATGATGTTAATGGTAAAAACGGATCTGGTAAAGTTTTTATGCGAGCAGCGCCAGCAGGTACTGGAATCATAGCCGGTGGACCAATTAGGTCTGTTTGTGAGGTATTAGGTATTCAAGATGTTGTTGCAAAATCTTTGGGTTCTGCAAATCCCCATAACGTTCTTAAAGCATGTGTTAACGGATTAAGATCACAAAATTCACCAAAACTGTTAGCGTCCATAAGAGGAAAAAAAATATCAGACGTTGTACTTAAAAGAGAGGCTAAATAATGAATTTAAATAATCTTAAAAAAATTAATAAAAAAAAAATAAGAGTTGGCAGAGGCATAGGCTCAGGTAAAGGAAAAACTTCTTCAAGAGGTCACAAAGGTCAAAGATCACGTTCTGGAGTTGCTATTAAAAGCTTTGAAGGAGGTCAAATGCCGTTATACAGACGTCTTCCTAAAAGAGGTTTTAAATCATTAAATAAAGATCTTACTGCAATTTTAAATTTATCTAAAATTCAAAAAATATATAACTTGAATAAAGCAAAATTAAGCAACCCTATTGATTTAAAATCTTTGAAAGAAAAAAAACTCATTAACAAAAAATATCTAAAATTGAAAATTTTAGGAACTGGTGAGTTAAAAGAAAAATTTGATATTACTGCTCATTTTGCTTCAAAACAAGCTTTAGAAAAAGTTACTAAAGCAGGTGGCAAAATAAATATTATTAAAAAGTAATCTTTTATGTCTAATGAGAATTTAAATACCACAGGAGCTTTCAGTCAAGCTAAAGATTTAAAAAATAGAATCTTGTTCACTATAATGTTGCTCATAGTGTATAGATTAGGAACCTATGTCCCATTAGCGGGAATAGATCCTTTAGCATTAAAAGAAATAATGGCTTCGAGTCAACAAGGACTATTAGGAATGTTTAATATGTTTTCAGGAGGCGCTGTAACTAGGATGGCAATTTTTGCATTGGGTATAATGCCTTATATTTCTTCTTCTATTATAGTTCAGCTACTTACAGGAGTTTCAGATTATTTTAAAAATTTAAAAGAACAAGGCGAAATAGGAAGAAAAAAAATTACTCAAATAACACGTTATGGTACTGTTCTAATTGCGTGTTTACAAGGTTATGGTGTTTCAGTTGGCTTAGAAAATGCTGGAAATCTTGTAACAGATCCAGGAATAAGTTTTAGAATTATCACCACTATATCATTAGTTGCTGGTACAACTTTTTTAATGTGGCTAGGTGAACAAATAACTTTAAGGGGAGTTGGAAATGGTATCTCATTAATAATATTTTCAGGAATTGTTGCTGAAATTCCTAGAGCATTAGCATCTACATTTGAACTAGGAAGAACCGGCGCTTTATCAGCATTAATGATAGTTGGAATATTTATTTTAATAATATTTACAGTTTTATTTATTGTTTATTTTGAAAGAGCAATGAGAAAAATTTTAATAAATTATCCTAAAAGACAAGTTGGTAATAAAATGTATGGCGGAGAGTCATCTCATTTACCACTAAAGATAAATACAGCAGGTGTAATACCAGCAATATTTGCCTCAGCTTTGTTGCTTTTACCTATTACTATAACAAATTTTGGTTTTGCAGAGTCAGATTTATTTCTAAAAATTTCTTCTATGTTTACTCAAGGTCAACCTTTGTACATGTTATTATATGCTTCTGGGATAATATTCTTTTCATTTTTTTATACCTCAATAGTTTTTAACCCAAAAGAAACAGCTGAAAATTTAAGAAAGTATGGAGGATATGTACCTGGTATTAGACCAGGAGAGAGAACAGCAGAATATATTGAAAGTATTTTAATTAGACTTACTACTGTAGGTTCTTTGTATTTAACTTTTGTTTGCCTAATGCCAGAATTTTTAATAGCTAAATACCCTATTCCTTTTTATTTAGGAGGTACTTCTATATTAATTGTTGTAGTTGTTGCAATGGATACAGTAACACAAGTTCAAACAAGATTAATGAGCTCTCAGTATGAGTCTTTAATTAAGAAAACTAAATTTGGAAGATAATTAGTTTTATGAATCTAATTATATTTGGCCCGCCTGGTGCTGGAAAAGGTACTCAAGCTAATTTTATAGTAAAAAAATTTAATTTATATCAGCTATCTACAGGTGAACTTTTAAGAAATGAAATTAAAAAAAAAACTAAATTAGGATCAGAAATTTCATCAATTATTAATCTAGGTTCGTTAGTTTCCGATGATATAGTAAAAAAATTGGTTGAAAATTTTATTTCAGACGAAAAATATAAAGACAGATTAGTATTTGATGGTTATCCAAGAAACTTAATTCAAGCAGAAACCTTAAATGAGTTGCTTAAAAATTACGGACAAAAAGTTGATCTAGTTTTCAAATTATCTGTCCCACTTGAAACGATTAAAAAAAGAATTTCAGAAAGGCGAACTTTAGAAAAAAGAGCTGATGATATCGAAAAAGTTGCAATTAAAAGATATGAAACTTACGAAAAATCAACAGAACCAGTGATAGAGTATTATAAAAGATCAAATTTATTAAAGGTGATCGATGGGGACAGACCGATAGATCAAATAAATAAAGAAATTAGCGACATAATTAACCTCATATAGAGTTGACATTAAATTATTAGGCAATATAAATACGGTTTTGAAACTTTAACTCATATTAATATGGCTCGTATAGCAGGAATCAATATTCCACAAAACAAAATTGTAAGTATCGCTTTAACCTATATTCATGGAATAGGTCCATTATCTTCAAAAAAAATATGTGAAAAACTAAACTTGCCAGCAACAAAAAGAGTCAACGATTTAACAGAAGAAGAAGTCTTAAAAATTCGAGAATTTATAGACGCAAACCACAAAGTTGAAGGTGATTTAAGAAGAGAAGTTTCTGTAAATATTAAACGTTTAGTTGATCTAGCTTGCTACAGAGGAACAAGACATAAAAAAAAGCTACCAGTAAGAGGTCAAAGAACCCAATGTAATGCAAGAACTCGTAAAGGTAAAGCTATTGCAATTGCAGGTAAAAAATTAACACCATTGAAAAAATAATTTATTTATATTAATGAACAAAAAAGTTGAAAAAGTTGAAAAAAAGGTTGAAGCAAAAAAATCTGCTCCAGTAAAAAAAGAAAGCTCATTTAAAAAAAAAAAAAAAGTTAAAAGAAATATAACTTCAGGTATAGCTTATGTTTACTCAACTTTTAATAATACAATTATCTCTATAGCAGACGAAAGTGGAAATGTTGTTTCTTGGTCATCAGCAGGTTCAAAAGGTTTTAAAGGTTCTAGAAAATCAACTCCTTATGCCGCTCAGGTAGCAGCTGATGATGCAGGTGGTAAAGCTTATGAACAAGGATTAAGAACATTGACTGTTCAAGTTAAAGGTCCAGGATCAGGAAGAGAAACAGCCTTAAGATCATTACAATCAAGAGGATTTCGGATTTTATCAATTAAAGATACAACACCAATGCCTCATAACGGTGCAAGACCACCAAAAAGAAGGAGAGTATAAATGCAAACTACATCAAATATAATAGATAAAAATTGGAAAGCTTTAATTAAACCAAACAAATTAGATATTTCTAGCAACGAAGATAAAACAATGGCAAAAGTAGTTGCCGAACCTTTAGAAAAAGGCTTTGGACAAACTATAGGAAATTCCTTAAGAAGAATTTTACTTTCATCTGTGCAAGGCGCAGCTGTTACAGCGATTCAAATTGATGGAGTTCTTCATGAATTTTCATCTATCAAAGGTGTTAGAGAAGATGTGACTGATATAGTTTTAAATGTGAAAAATTTAGCAATAAAATCTTCCTCTACGAGTCCAAAAAAGATTATTTTAGATATCAAAGGCCCAAAAGAAGTAAAAGCTAAAGACATTACCTTAGTTCCAGAAATAGAAATTTTAAACCCAGAACAAACTATCTGTAACTTAGATGAAAAAACTAATTTTCATATGGAATTAATGATTAACACTGGCAAAGGTTACGTAGCAGCTCCTAAAAACAGATCAGAAGAAAGTCCTCTAGGATTAATTTCAATAGACTCTTTGTTTAGTCCTGTTAAAAAAGTTTCTTTTACTGTTGAAAATACTAGAGCAGGAAGCGCTCTTGATTACGATAAATTAGTTATGAATGTTGAAACTAACGGAACTGTAGCAGCCGAAGACGCAATAGCTTATTCTGCAAGAATTTTTCAAGATCAACTTTCAATGTTTGTTAATTTTGATGACCCTCAAGAGATTGTTAAAGAAGTAAAAACAGAAGAACCTGAGTTTAATAGAAATTTGTTAAAAAGAGTTGAGGAACTCGAGCTTTCTGTAAGATCTATGAATTGCTTAAAGAATGATAATATAATTTACATAGGAGACTTAGTTCAAAAAACGGAACCAGAAATGTTAAGAACACCGAATTTTGGTAGAAAATCACTGAATGAAATTAAGGAAGTTTTAAATACAATGTCGTTGTACTTAGGAATGGAGATACCAAATTGGCCCCCTGATAACATTGCAGAATTATCTAAGAAACTTGAGGAAAATAATTACTAATGAGACACGGTATAGGTTACAGAAAACTTAATAAAACTAGCGAACATAGAAAAGCTTTATTTAAAAATATGCTTAATTCTTTAATTAAATACGAACAAATAATTACAACTTTACCTAAAGCTAAAGAGTTAAAACCACAAATTGATAAAGTAATTACTATAGGAAAAAAAAATATTTTAAGTAATAAAAAAAGACTTTTTTCTAAATTACAGGACAAAAAGTCAGTTACAAAAGTATTTGATGAATTATCAAAGAGATACAACTCAAGAAAAGGTGGTTATAGTAGAGTTTTAAAAGCTGGTTTTAGAACAGGTGACGATGCTCCTATGGCTGTAATTGAGTTAGTAGACAGAAATCCTGAAGCTAAAAAGATAGATAAACCAAAAAAAGTTGAAAAAAAAGATAACGAAAAACAAACAGATCAAAAAGTAGCTATCAAGTAGTTTTAGCTCTTTATGCCAGAAATCTACACTGTTGAAAAAGATTACCATAATTCACGTTTTGATAAATGGTTTAAAGCAAAAATAATACAGTTACCTCAATCTTTAATAGAAAAAATTATTAGGTTAAATAAGGTAAAAATCAATAGAAAAAAAACGAAGTCATCATATAGAGTTCAAGTAGGAGATATCATTGAAATATATGATATTTCCAAATTTAAAGTAAGCGATAAACCAAAAATTCTAAAATATAAACCGTCTAACAAAGAAAAAAATATTTATGAAGACTATATAATTGAAGATAACCAAAATTTTGTAGTCATAAATAAACCAGCTGGTATAGCTGTACAATCAGGCACCAAATCCTTTAAAAATATTATAGATATACTAAAAGATACAAAATATTTCCAAAATTATAAGCCGTACATAGTTCATCGATTAGACAAAGAAACATCAGGCATACTTCTTGTTGCTAAAACGAGAGAATATGCTCAATTGTTTACATCACTTTTTAGAATAAGAAAAATACATAAAACGTATGTAGCATTAACGTATGGTAAAATCTTGAAGTCTTCAGTTACATTAAAAGATGACTTGGTTACATTCGAGAATAGAAAAAAAATTGTTCAAAAAGCAATTTCTCACGTAAAAGTGCTTAAGACATCAAATGGTTATTCTTACGTTGAATTAAATCCTATAACGGGGAGAAAACATCAGTTAAGAAAACAACTTTATAATATTGGAAGTCCTATAGTTGGTGATGACAAATATTTCATTAATAGAAGAGGAGATAAAATAAATTTAAAAAGTAAAAATCTTATGCTACATGCCTATAAGATTAAATTTATGATTAACAATATTCAGTATAATTTTAAAGCTAAATATAATAAAGATTTTGAGGATTTTTTAAAAATAAATTTTTAAATTTTATTCATATTTTTAATTGTAATTTCTATTAATTTTTTTTCAAAATTTTTAATTTTTTTTCCTTTTTCCTTATATATTGAAGTGACTTGCTTATTGTTAAGACCACAAGGACTAATTTTTAAATATTCCTCTAAATTGTTATTTATGTTAATTGAGAATCCGTGATAAGCAATCCACCTAGAGACTTTAAGTCCAATTGCGGCTATTTTTTTTTTATTAACCCAAATACCAATATTCTTAATATCTTTTTTACCCTTAATTTTATATAATTCTAAAAATTCAGTAATGCTTGTTTCGATTGCAGTTATCAATTTTCTAATATCTTTTTTTCTTCTATTTAAATCTAAAACTAAATAGATTATTTTTTGCCCAGGATTATGCAAAGTAATTTTTCCACCTCTTTTTGTATTTATAATCTTTATATTTTTATCAATAATTTCACTTGTATTAGACCTTATCCCGGCAGTATACGTAGTAGGGTGCTCTAAAACCCATAATAATTCTTTACCTTTATTCTTTTTAAGTTTCTCCACACGTTTATCAAGAAATTTCATTGCAATTTTGTACGAAACTCGTGTTTTACTTATTTTAACTTCTATGCTCATTTAGTTTGTAATTTATCATTATATGCACTATTAGTCTCAAAAAACAATTAGAGGTGTTTATGACTTTATCTAAATCAAGAGATAATAAAAATGTCAATCTCGAATTTAACAAAGAATTTATTAGTAATTTTTCTGCTAAAATACAATTATCAGATATAAAATTTATAAGTCAAACCCTCAAAGAGTTACACGAGTCTGACGTTGCAAATTTGATAGAAAATTTATCAAATGAGTCAAGAACTAAACTTCTTGAAATAGAAGGTTTTACAATAAATCCTGAAATATTTATTGAATTAAATGAGTCTATTCAAAGCGAAGTTCTTCAAAACTTGTCTACCGACTCTGTAATTAATATTTTAAAAAAATTAGAGTCTGATGACTCCATTAAAATTTTAGAAAACTTAGATAAAGAAAAAAAAGAAACTATATTAGAAAAACTTCCTCCTAAAGATAAATTTTTACTAGAAGAGGGTTTAAGCTACCCAGAAGATTCAGCGGCAAGAATAATGCAAAGGGAATTTACTGCTGTACCTAGTAAATGGAGCGTAGGTGAAACAATTGATTATTTGCGTGAAAATAAAGATTTACCAAAAGAATTTTCAGAAATTTTTATTGTTGATAGTGATTTTAAACCTGTAGGAACAGTTTCTTCTTCACGAGTATTAAGAACTTCTAGAGATACTAAAATGAATTCTATTATGGTTGAAATGCCGGTTTTAATTTCAGTCAATATGGATAAAGAAGAAGTTGGACTAACATTTGAAAACTATAATTTAATTTCTGCTGGTGTAGTTAACAAAGATAATAAATTAGTTGGAATGATTACTGCCGATGATGTTGTTACAGTAGTTCAAGAAGAAGCAGAAGAAGATACACTAAGATTAGCTGGTGTTGGAGACGAAGAAATAACTGATAGCGTTATTATAAAAACAAAAAGAAGATTTAACTGGCTTTTATTAAATTTATTTACAGCTCTACTAGCCACATGGGTTATCAGTAATTTTGGTGCATCAATAGAGCAAATGGTTGCCCTAGCGTTTTTAATGCCAATAGTTGCTTCAATGGGTGGTAATGCAGGTATGCAAACCTTAGCTGTAACTATCAGAGCTATTGCAAAAAAAGAGCTGTCTGCAACTAATTTTAATCGCGTTGTAGCAAAAGAATTTATTATTGGAATTTTGAATGGTGTAATTTTTGCGATAATTACAGCAATTATTGTTCATTTATGGTTTAAAGAAATTAATTTATCTCTCTTGATTGGAGTATCAATGGTTTTAAACATGATTGTTGCTGGCTTGTTTGGAATTTTGGTTCCTGTGTCATTGAAAAAAATTAATATTGATCCTGCCTTAGCATCAAGTGTATTTGTAACAACTATAACAGATGTGATAGGATTTTTATCTTTCTTAGGGTTAGGTTCTTATTATTTTCTAAACTAAATATTGTCAATTAATCTTACTTTTTTTATATAATAAGCAATAAATATTTTAAAATTCTTATTTGAAGTTTTATTAAACTTGAGTGTTTTAATGTTATAACTCTCAATATAGTCTATTTTGTTTGCTCCTAAATCTAAAATAATTTTTCTAAGAATATTTTTTTTAGGAAATGTATATTTTTTTCTTAATTTTTTTTTAAGATTTGAAAGAAACTTATATATATTAGATGCAATCTTAATTTGTTTTTTATTCAAATGAACATTTCTACTAGAATATACTAAACCATTCTTTTCTCTTATTATCTTACATTCCACAACTTTTGTTTTAATTCTATTTTTTAAAATATGCTTTTTTATTAAATATAGTTGTTGAAAATCTTTAAGTCCAAGAAAAATAAATTTGGGTTTGATTATTTCTAAAAAACGATTAACAACATCAACAACTCCCCTAAAATGTCCTTTTCTATATTTTCCACATAATACTTTTTTAAATTTATCTAAAAAAATCTTTTTTTTAACTTTAAAACCATATATGTCTTTAGTTGATGGTAGGTACAAATAATCTACATTAAACTTACTAAGTTTTTTAATGTCACTATCTATGTTTCTTGGATAATTTTTAAAATCACTTTTTATATTGAACTGTTTTGGATTGACAAATATTGAAACTAACACCTTACGCTTATATTTTATTGATTTTTTTATTAATGAAAGATGACCTCTATGTAAAGATCCCATTGTAGGAATAAATGATACTTTTTTATCTTTAAAAAGGACTTTCTGTAAACTTTGTTTATCTTTAAATATTTTCATTTTTAACTAGCAATGATATTAACTATTATAGAATCATATGATAAAACAAGCAATTATTCCACTAGCAGGTCTTGGGACTAGAATGTTACCATTATCTAGCGTTATGCCAAAAGAATTACTACCCATTAATGGCAAGCCCAATCTTGAATATATAATGGAAGAATGTATTGCTGCTGGTGTTAAAAAATTTATATTTATAATTTCAAAAAATAAGTCAGGAATAAAAAATTATTTTTTTAAAGACTCACTTTATAAAAAAATATTAAAAAAAAAGAAAGACAAAAGAATATATAAGGAATTTAAAAAATTAAAAAAATACCAAAAAATGATAAAGTTTGTATATCAAAACACTCCAAAAGGAACTGGAGATGCAGTTTTAAAATGTGAAAAGCATATTAAAGGTAATTATTTTTTGATGTTACTACCTGATGATTTGATCATTAATAATAATTGCACAAAAGAAATGATAAAGCTTTTTAGAATAAACAAATGTTCAATTTTGGCTACAAAAAAAGTAGACAAGAAAAGTGTATCTAGGTGGGGAATTTTGTCTGTAAAAAATAAGAAAAAAAATTATTTTCAAATAAATGATGTTATTGAAAAACCTACTTTACAAAATGCTCCGTCAAATTACGCAATTATTGGAAGATATATTTTGTCAAAAAAAATTTTCGCAGAAATAAAGAGGCTAAAACCGGGGCAAGGCGGTGAATTACACATTACAGATGCAATAAGAAATCTTATTTTTAAAGGTGAAAAATTTTTAGGTAATATTTTTAAAGGAAAATATTTAGACTGTGGAACACTAAATGGATATATTAAATCTGGATTATTAATATTTAAGGAAAATAAATGAAATTATGCATGATAGGCACTGGTTATGTTGGGCTTGTAAGCGGAACTTGTTTTGCTGATATTGGACATCAAGTTTATTGTGTTGATAAAAATGAGTCTAAAATTAACAAACTAAATTCTGGAATTTCTCCAATTTATGAACCAGGTTTAGATGA
>Ga0055584_100001456_pt1 | contig 23215 bp, 21 predicted proteins | sample OSDHelmetaG_FD_58716 | JGI IMG/M metagenome (GOLD analysis project Ga0055584, IMG submission 58716) | Pelagic marine sediment microbial communities from the LTER site Helgoland, North Sea, for post-phytoplankton bloom and carbon turnover... | ecosystem: Environmental > Aquatic > Marine >...
TGAACCACCGACCTCAGCATTATGAATGCCGCGCTCTAACCAGCTGAGCTACATCACCATATTCAGATTTTTCAAACTGTCCCGGTCATTGCGATCGGGGGCGGCAATTTTCCATTTACATGAGACGATTGTCAACCGTAAACCCCCGATTAGGGGTAAGTTTTGCCAAAATTAGCTGATAAAAGAGTATCCGAACGCTTTTTGAAAGCGATCCACAATCTCATCCATCGTTGGGGCATGGTTTTGTGGTCCATTTACAGCGACTTTCAAGGCGCCCATTACCGAGCCTATCCGGCATGAGGTTACCATGTCCAAATCGTTTAACAGGCCGTATATCAGGCCTGCCCGGTACGCATCACCACAACCTGTCGGGTCTTCAATGGTTGTCGCTTTGACGGTTTCGATGTGTTCCTCACCAGCTTTTGTGATTAGGGTCGAGCCATCGCCGCCACGGGTGATGATCAATGCCTCGAGCTGATCTGCCACCTGCTCTTCGCTCAAGCCGGTACGTTCGCGGATCAACTGGAATTCATAATCGTTGGCCACCAGCCAGTTGGCCTGGCTGATAAAGGTTTTCAGGTCATCGCCATCAAACAGCGTCATGGCCTGGCCCGGATCAAAAATATGAGGAATGCCCAGTCGTTCAAAATCCCGACTGTGTTGTAACATCGCCTCGCGGCCATCCGGTGCCACGATTCCCAGTTTAATGCCTTCTGCATGGTTGACTTTGTTTAACTGGCTTTCCATCATGGCGCCGGGGTGAAAGGCGGTGATCTGGTTGTCGTCGAAATCGGTGGTAATGAAAGCCTGGGGTGTGAACTCCCCTTCGAGGTGACGGATGTAGCGGGTGGATATGCCCAGCGATTCCAGGCGTCTCTGGTACGGGCCAAAATCATCACCGACGGTCGCCATCGGGTAGGGGTCACCACCCAGCAATTTGAGGTTATAGGAGATATTGCCTGCAACGCCGCCAAACTGGCGCCGCATCTCAGGAACCAGGAAGGACACGTTTAGCATGTGCACCTTGTCTGGAAGGATGTGGTCCTTAAAGCGTTCAGGGAACACCATGATGGTGTCATAAGCCAGGGAACCACAAATTAATGCCGACATATCTTGATCCGTACCTTTTAAATATTGGATTTAATGGGAGGCGACATTTTAACGGATTTTACGGCTTGGGCAGAAAGTTTATTAAAAACCGGATTAATACGACCAGAAGCAGAGTTACACCGCTTGCTGAAAAGCGGGCTGGCTGATACATTAGCGGGCCTTAACCAGACATTATTCCCCGGAACATAACAACATGGTTTTCAAGAGTCTTCGTGGTCTTTTCTCTAACGACTTATCTATCGATTTGGGTACAGCAAACACCTTGGTGTATGTGCGTGGGAAAGGAATTGTGCTTAATGAGCCTTCGGTTGTGGCGGTACGTATGGATCGTGGCCCGGGTGGACCGCAGTCAGTGGCGGCTGTTGGTAGCCAAGCCAAGCTTATGCTGGGCCGTACACCCGGTAATATCCGTACGGTAAGACCACTGAAAGACGGTGTGATCGCCGACTTCAACATGACCGAGGCGATGCTTCAGCACTTTATTAAGAAAGTTCATGAATCACGTTTTCTCCGCCCCAGTCCGCGTGTCCTGGTCTGCGTACCATGCAGTTCTACCCAGGTAGAGCGTAAGGCCATTAAAGAATCGGCCGAAGGCGCGGGTGCGCGTGAGGTATTCCTGGTGGAAGAACCGATGGCGGCAGCCATTGGTGCCGGTATTCCGGTACATGAAGCGCGCGGAGCGATGGTGCTGGATGTTGGTGGTGGTACTTCTGAGGTGGCGGTTATATCACTCAACGGCCTGGTGTATTCAAACTCAGTTCGTGTTGGTGGCGATAAATTTGATGAGGCGATCGTCAATTATGTCCGCCGCAATTATGGAACGCTTATTGGCGAATCCACGGCGGAGCAGATCAAGATCAATATCGGTCGCGCATGGCCGGATGAAGAGGGCGAAGAGTTATCAGTTTCAGGCCGCAACCTCGCTGAGGGTGTGCCGCGGCGAATAACCATCAACAGCAACGAAGTGCTTGAAGCCCTGACCGAAAGTCTGGCCACTATCCTTGAAGCAGTTAAGGCGGCACTGGAACAGACACCGCCCGAGTTGTGTGCGGACGTGGTGGAAACCGGTATTGTGCTCACCGGCGGTGGTGCATTGCTGAAAGGTCTGGACCGTCTGATTTCCGAAGAAACCGGTCTGCCTGTATTCGTGGCAGATGATCCGCTGACTTGCGTGGCCAGAGGAGGAGGCCGAGCACTTGAGCTGATGGATGAAAACCACGGTGATTTTTTCACCACAAGTTAGGAGCGTGCTGTTTTTTTCTCGCCCCGACAGTCAATTCCGACAGCTTACCGAAAATTAGAGGACATACCTTGTCAGGTGATTGTGCCTGGCATTACAGGTACACGATAAGAATTTGGCACATAGAGAATCATCAGGTCCCGGTCGCTGGTTCGGCGAGGAAGGCACACGCACGGCACGCTTGATGATTTATATCCTGCTGGCCATTGTGCTGATGTTCATGGATCAACTCGGACACTATGTTCCCCGTATCCGCAGCGCGATGGAACTGGCATTTGAGCCCGTGTTCCACGTGGTCGGATGGCCGGCTGAAGCCCTACGGGCTGTGGATCAACGAACACGCGAACGTAATGACCTGATCGCTGAAAATCAGCAGCTATTGCAGCAATTGCTTAAGGTTTCCGGTTCAGTACAGACCCAGCTGGCCCTTCAGAAGGAAAATAAACGATTGAGAGATTTGCTCGGTGCGACCCGCGGCAGAGCCTACCTTTTCCAGTTTGCTGAAATGATACGTGTGGATCTCGACCCATTCTCTCACAAGGTCTGGATAGACATGGGTGCTGACAAGGGTGTGGTTATCGGCCAGGCTGTCATCGATGGCCTGGGTATCGTCGGTCAGGTCGAAGACGTACATCGGCATTATTCAACCGTGCGGTTGATATCCGATCCCGACCACGCTCTACCGGTACAGATCAACAGAACCGGTTTGCGTACCGTGGCTTATGGAACAGGTGAAACAAGCCATTTACTCATGCCCAATGTGCCTTTGCAGGCGGATGTCAGCCCCGGCGACATCATCGCCACATCCGGTCTGGGTGATCGTTTTCCCCCGGGTTTCCCGGTGGGGGAGGTTGAGCGTGTGGTACGGGACGGCGGTAAGACCTTTGCCAAGGTTTATGTGCGGCCATTCGCTGCGCTTGACCGGGGTCGCGAGTTGTTGCTCATTGAGCCGCAATATGTAACCGAACCAATACCGGTTGAACAGCCATGAAACCCAACCGGGAAAGACGCAGCCTGATTTTTCTTACCATCATGGCCGCTATTTTGCTGTCACTGATTCCTTTGCCCGAAGTATTGCTGCCGTTCAAGCCCTATTGGGTGGCACTGGTTGTGATCTACTGGTCGCTGGAAACCCAGGATACTATTAATCTGGGCCTGGCCTTTCTGACCGGGGTGGTGCTGGATATTCTCAGTGGTAGCCTGATGGGCCTGCATGCCCTGAGTCTCGTGGTTATGGTTTTCCTGGTACAACACTTCCGCTCACGATTACGGTTTTTCCCTCCCTGGCAGCAGGCCTTCAGTGTCTTCGTACTGTTGGTTAATGATCGTATTATCCTGATCTGGATTACTGCACTTCTCGGTGAACCGCTGCCCACCTGGAAGTACTGGTTGCCGCCCTTGGTTGGTATGGTCCTATGGCCCTGGTTGTTCCTTTTGCTTGACCGTATGCGTGCCATGTCGCGTCAACATAAATCGTGATTAGGTTTAAAGGTCATCGTGCAATCAAGGACGAGCAAAGACTATTTGAGAATAGGGCGTGGGTGGGTTTTGTGGTTATTGCCCTGTGTATTCTGGCGCTGCTTGGGCGTTATGTCTGGTTACAGATTTTTGCGTTTGACAGTTTTTCAACACGCTCGCAAAACAATAGTGTAGCCGTAACCCCGGTCGTGCCTAACCGGGGTATTATTTATGATCGCCGGGGTCGGGTTATTGCTGAAAACCTTCCGGCTTACCGGCTGGAAATTGTGCCGGAGAAGGTGCCTGGAAAACAGCAGGGCCTGGAGGTTTTGCTGGATGAATTATCTTCCCTGATCGTCCTCGATGAACATGACCTGGCAGCATTTCATAAGTCGCGCCGCAATTACCGGGTATTTGACAGTGTTCCGTTGAAGTTCAATCTGAGTGAACAGGAGGTCGCGCGTTTCTCGGTAGACCGGCACCGGTTTCACGGTGTGGACGTGGTTCCTTACTTATCCAGGCACTACCCCTATGGTGAGCTATTGACCCACGTTCTTGGTTACACCGGTCGTCTGGATGCGGATGATATTTCCAGGGTGGACGAGGGCAATTACCGCGGCACCCGTACTATTGGAAAGATTGGCATAGAAAAGTTTCAGGAAAAAGCACTTCATGGTACCAGTGGTTTTGAACGTGTCGAAACCAATGTCCGTGGCCGTGTTTTGCAGGTGCTGGAACGGCAGGACGCGGTGCCAGGGACGGATCTCGTGTTATCCATAGATGTGGCTGTTCAGCAGGCGGCCTGGGACGCTCTAGGCGATCGACCGGGTTCCGTGGTGGCCATTGACCCGGTGGATGGCAGTGTCATCGCGCTGGTTAGCAAACCGGGCTACGACCCGAATGCTTTTGTGGGTGGCATTAGCCAGAAGGCTTATAGCGAAATTCTCAGCGCGCCAGGGCGGCCCTTGTTCAACCGCGCACTTAACGGTGGCTATGAACCGGGATCCACATTAAAGCCGTTTGTCGGTTTGGCCGGTCTGGAACTGGGTGTGGTGACGCCGGAGACCCGGGTGTTCTCGAACGGCAAATTCTATATTGAAGGCTATGATCGTCCTTACCGTGACTGGAAGGACATGGGGCATGGCTGGGTGGATATTCGTTCCGCGCTGGAGCAGTCGGTCAATACTTATTTTTACCAGCTGTCCATGGATTTGGGCATCGACCGCATGCACGATTACCTGGCGCAGTTTGGTTTCGGCTCGGCTACGGGTATTGACGTACCGGGCGAAGGCAAGGGCCTGTTGCCGTCGCGTGAATGGAAGCGTGCGACGCTTAACGAGCCGTGGTATCCGGGTGAGACGGTGATTGCGGGAATTGGCCAGGGCTTCAACGTGGTAACACCGCTCCAGTTGGCCACTGCTGTTGCTGCACTGGTCAATGGCGGCACCCTCTTCTCACCGAGGCTTCTATACGCTAGCAAGCCGGCGGGTGTTGAAAGGGCAAAACGTATCAGAGCCCCGTCCGAGCTACAAATTCCGATCCGTGATCCGCAGAACTGGCAAACGATTCTTGATGGTATGGACCTGGTGGTCAACGGCTCACGTGGTACCGCGAGAAAAGTTGCTGTTGATGCTCATTTTCGGACCGGTGGCAAGACGGGTACGGCGCAGGTGTATCAGCTTGCGGCAGGTAATAAAGGAAATCAGGATGAGGTCGCTGAGCACCTCAGGGATCATGCGTGGTTCATAGCCTTTGCGCCGGTAGATGCTCCCAGAATCGCAATAGCGGTGGTGGTTGAACATGGCGGTGGTGGTTCTACAGCTGCGGCACCGGTCGCACGGGCAACATTGGATGTCTGGTTGGACCAGGAGTTGGAACGGGAGCTACGGCCATGAAACGCTGGTTGCCGGTATGGGTTGGAGCACCGCGTCTGGATTGGGTCCTGTTGATCCTGTTGTTGCTGATTATGGGCTTTGGACTGACCGCGCTTTACAGCGCTTCCGGCCAGGATATGGCCATGGTAAACCGGCAGGCGATGCGGCTTGGTTTTGGCCTGGTAATGATGCTGATCATCAGCCAGGCTCCGCCACGGGTACTGAGGGCCTGGACACCGTGGTTATATGGTCTTGGCGTTGCCATGCTGTTCGCAACCCTTGTGCTTGGTGTCGGGCGCAATACACAGCGTTGGCTGGATCTTGGGGTGCTTCGTTTCCAACCTTCAGAATTGATGAAACTGGCCGTGCCCATGATGGTTGCCTGGTATCTGCATTCGAGGGTATTGCCTCCTTCGCTGAAGTCAACCGCCGTGGCATTCGGAATACTGTTGGTTCCAACCTTGCTGATCTACCGGCAACCCGATCTCGGTACGGCGCTTCTGGTTGCCGCCAGCGGTATGTTTACACTTTACCTGGCCGGCTTGCATTGGCGGGTTTTGTTTGGTTTTGCAGGATTGGCCACCGCTGCGGCCCCGGTGTTATGGCTGGTTATGAAGGAGTATCAGCGCGATCGTGTCCGCACGTTTCTCAACCCTGAGGCCGATCCTTTGGGTCATGGCTGGAACATTATCCAGTCAAAAATTGCCGTCGGGTCAGGTGGATTAAGCGGCAAGGGCTGGTTGAACGGTACCCAGTCGAATCTTGAGTTTATTCCCGAGCGTCACACCGATTTCATCCTGGCCGTTATTTCCGAGGAGTTCGGTCTGATCGGTGTTTCACTATTAATGCTGACTTATCTGCTGGTTATCGGCCGTGGTCTGTATATTGCCAGCATTGCACGGGACACCGGATCAAGATTATTGGCGGGGGCACTGAGTTTGACCCTATTTGTATACGTGCTGGTTAACGGTGGCATGGTGTCGGGAGTGCTGCCCGTCGTTGGTGTGCCACTGCCACTGATCAGCTACGGCGGAACCTCAGCGGTCACACTATTGGCAGGATTCGGCATGATGATGTCCATTTATGGCCATAGAAAATTCATTAGCCAGTGAAACCCGCATATTGCACCAGTATCACCAATCTGGCTCGCTCGGACGCAGCTGGACTTGGGCTTCCTTCGACCAATAGTTATGGTTATTGATTTCGGTCCAGCCCGGCGCCCAGATGCCCCCGCTCTTCGCCAGCTTGCGCGAGACTGGTGCAATATGCGGGTTAGAATGTTGCCGTTGTTCTTGATTTTTGAGTCAAAGGCACCTGTAAAGGCGGTTTTTATTTCCTGTTCGGGTAAACTCTGTTCCCGTGTTTTATAAAAACAGCTTAATCATCCAATGTGGAAACCTTGTTTAATGCGAAAATTTCTCTTATTGGTACTTTTCTGTGTACCCGTACTTGCCGCGGAACATCCCGGAACCGACGAATTTGTGGAGCGGGCAGTCTCTGAATACGGACTGTCTGAAAATGAAGTGCGGGCACTGCTGCTTGAGGCTGAATACAAGCAGTCCATTGTCGATGCCATTTCCCGGCCTGCCGAGGGCAAACCATGGTACGAGTACCGGAAGATATTCCTCAATGACAAACGGATCGACGAAGGTATCAAGTTCTGGGAGAAAAACCGGGCACTGATTGAAACCGCTTCCAAAAAGTTTGGGGTAGATGAAGAAATCATTGTTTCAATCATAGGTGTTGAGACATTGTACGGGCGTATTACCGGCAGCTATCGCATTATCGATTCGCTGGTTACCCTGGGTTTTTATTATCCCCAGGGCCTCTCTTCCGACCGTTCGGAGTTTTTTTCGAAGGAGTTGATGCAGTACATGCAGCTTGCTACCGAAGAGGGGTTGCCGACGGCTGAAGTCACCGGTTCCTATGCTGGCGCAATGGGTATGGGTCAATTCATGCCCAGCAGTTATCGTGAATATGCCGTGGATTTTGACGAAGACGGCAGTCGGGACCTTTGGCGATCAACAGCAGATGTCGTCGGTAGTGTTGCCAACTACCTGCATCGTCATGGCTGGCAGCCCGGGCAACCGGTTACAAAACGTGCAATTGCATCAGAGGGTGCGGCCTTCGACGAGATATCCACAAGGGGCTACAAACCATCACTGACAGTAGCTCAATGGCGAGAAAAGGGCTTCACCAGTTCGAATGAATTATTACCGGATTTGCCCGCAGCGGTTTTGAAGCTGAAGGAAAAGAAGCGCAACACGTATTGGCTAACATTTAAGAATTTCTACGTCATCACACGCTATAACCGCAGTCCACGTTATGCGATGGCTGTTTACGAGTTAAGCCAGGAGATCAAAAAAGGCATGGACAAGCCCTGATGAAGCAACTTGTAATCACGGCGGCCCTGGCAGTCTTGCTGTTGGCGGGTTGTGCGGGAAAAAAAGAGGTGGAGCAGGCTGGTGACGGGCCCTCAAGCCGCAAAATTTCGGCTGCGGATGTCCACGACGCGGTGCCCAAAAATGAGCCGCGAGCCCGCTATGGTAACCACAGTCCGTATACGGTGCTGGGAAAGACCTATACTGTTCTCCCCACCAGTAAGGGCTATCACGAACGTGGTATTGCATCCTGGTACGGAAGCAAGTTTCATGGCCGTCGCACATCAAGTGGGGAGCCTTATGATATGCACCTGGCAACTGCGGCACATAAGAGTCTTCCTTTGCCAACCTACGCAGAAGTTACCAATCTTGATAATGGCCGTAAAATGATTGTAAAGATCAATGACCGTGGCCCTTTCCACGAAGATCGTATTATTGACCTGTCTTATGCGGCGGCGATCAAACTGGGGGTCGATCAAACCGGTACCGCACGCATAGATGTTCGCGCGATTGATGTAGAAAAATCTAAACGTTCTGCTGTGAAACTCGCGGATGGAACGTTTTTGCAGGTTGGAGCATTCAGTAAACGCAAAACTGCCGATGACCTGGCAGGAAAAATGATAGCCGCTCAACTCAAGCCAGTATCGATTCAAAAAAGTCGCGGATTGTACAAGGTATGGATAGGACCGTATGCTTCGGAGAGAGAAATTGAAGCCAGCATGCGTCGTGTAGTTGAACTGGGCTATGAACGCCCGCATAAAGTGAGTCGTTAAGAGCCTGCCTGTCAGAACCGACAGGCTCTTTGTGGTTTTTCCCGGTTTCGGGTAGACCCCGCATGTATATTTACGGAATAATTGTAGATTATGAAGAAATTCCTTTTGTTACTGAGCTTTGCCGTTGCTTTACCGCTCGTCGTGATCGCGCAGACTCCCCCGCCACCGACGCCGACACCGCCAAAAGGTATGCCGATACCGGCAGCACCAACGCTGAGCGCAAACAGTTACATCCTGGTTGATTTCAATAGCAGTCACGTGCTCGTTGACAGCAATCCGGACATGCGTGTTGAACCCGCCAGTATTACCAAGGTGATGACGAGTTATATCGTCTTCTCAGAACTGGCCAGCGGCAATATCAAGCTGACTGACACCGTTACTATAAGTGAAGCAGCCTGGCGTACAGGGGGTTCACGTATGTTTATTGAGCCTTCCATGCAGCCGACTGTTGAACAGCTGATTAAGGGAATGGTGGTTCAGTCGGGTAATGATGCCAGTGTGGCGCTCGCTGAGCATCTGGCCGGAACGGAGGACGCTTTTGCCGGATTGATGAACCACTATGCAGAACAACTGGGCATGACCAACAGTCATTTTATAAATGCCACCGGACTGCCTGACGAGAATCACTTCACTACCGCACGCGACGTGGCGACCTTGAGTATCGCGCTGATTAAGAACTTCCCGGATTATTACCCGTGGTATTCAGAAAAGGAATATAGCTTCAACAATATTCGTCAACACAACCGCAATAATCTGCTGTGGCGTGATCCAGCGGTAGACGGGCTCAAAACCGGTCACACTGAAGCTGCGGGTTATTGCCTGGCGGCTTCGGCCAAGCGTGATGGTATGCGCTTGATCAGCGTGGTGCTTGGTTCCGGTTCAGAAACATCGCGTGTCAACGAAAGCCAGACACTGCTTAATTATGGATTCCGTTTCTTTGAAACCATCCAGCTATACAAGGCAGGCCAGGAACTGGCGCAGGGCAAGGTATGGAAAGGTGAAGAAGACCAGATCAGCTTGGGAATTCGCGATGAGCTGTTTATCACGATACCGAGAGGTCGCTACGATGATCTTGATGCACAGGTTGAGATGCTGCCCGAGTTGATTGCACCGATTGCCGAAGGTGAAGAAGTTGGTCAGATTTCAATCCGCATTGAAGATGTGGAAATTACAAACCGTGGTCTGGTCGCACTGGAGTCTATTCCGGAGGCGGGCTTTTTCGGCCGCACATGGGATGGCATGAGTATGTGGTTTGGCGATTTATTTGGTGATGAGTAATGGCGTCGGTTAATCCTCCTGAAACCGGATCACAACAGCAGGAGACACTGCTTGAGTTTCCCTGTAAGTTCCCTGTTAAGGCGATGGGCCGAAGCGAAGATGGTTTCGAGGCCCTGGTAACAAATATCATTCTGGCCCACGCTGAAACATCTGCCGGAGAACCGGTCAGAACCAACCCCAGTGGGTCAGGTAATTATATTTCGGTTACGGTAACCATTGAAGCCACCTCAAAAGCCCAGCTGGATCGAATTTACCAGGGGTTGACTGACTGTGAGCAAGTGCTGCTCGCACTCTGATGTCCGATTCAAAGCTGCTCGTCCGGCGCCTCGGTTTGTTGGAATACGAACCGGTCTGGCGGGCCATGCAGACATTCACCGATTCACGTGATGCCGAGACACCTGATGAACTGTGGCTGGTAGAGCACCCGCCGGTATTCACGCAGGGCCAGGCTGGTCGGGCGGAACACATATTGGCCCCGGGTGATATACCTGTAATCCAGGTAGATCGCGGCGGGCAGGTGACGTATCACGGCCCCGGTCAGATCGTTGCTTATCCGCTGATTGATATCAGCAGGTTAAAGCTGGGTGTTCGCGCATTGGTGTCTGGAATCGAGCAAGCTATCATCGGCGTACTGAAAAGTTATGACGTGGACGCCGGTCTAATTGCGGGTGCTCCGGGTGTCTATGTTGATGGGGCCAAAATTGCCTCACTTGGTTTACGAATTCGCCGGGGTAAATCGTTTCACGGTCTCGCATTTAACGTCAATATGGAGTTGGAACCGTTCCAGCTTATCAACCCCTGTGGTTACGAGGGCTTACAGGTTATCAACCTGTCGGCATTCGCCGAGGTTTCCATGACAGAGGTGGAAAATCGTCTGATTGCCGGTCTATGTGAGGTTTTAGGCTACAATGATCGGTTCTGCCTGGTAGAGGGCGGATTGCCCTGAGGCGGGCAGCTAATGGGATGAACTACTTGAAGTGACTAATCAGAAAAAAATACCTATCCACTTAATTAACCGGAAAGATGCGGGCAACCCGAAAGATCCGGGTGTTAAAGAGCTTGGTGCCGATAAACTGGCACGAAATACGGCCCGGTTCGATCAGGATGCTCCGGTTTTGCGGAAACCCTCGTGGATACGGGTGCGTCTGCCTGCGGGTAATGCGGTGGCTGATCTGAAGTCACGTTTGCGTGATAACAGCTTGGTGACCGTGTGTGAAGAGGCCACCTGCCCGAATATTCATGAGTGTTTCAACAAGGGTACGGCCACCTTCATGATCCTCGGTGAAATTTGTACCCGCCGGTGTTCATTTTGTGATGTTGCCCATGGCCGGCCTAATCCACCGGATGAAAACGAACCGGGAAACCTGGCGCAAACCATTCACGACATGAAGTTGCGATACGTGGTGATTACCTCGGTTGATCGTGATGATCTACGTGATGGCGGCGCAGAACACTATGTTCGTTGTCTGAGCCGCATCCGCGAGTTAAGCCCGGGGATCAAGCTGGAGATACTGGTTCCGGATTTTCGCGGCAAGGGCCGCCTGGACAGGGCGCTGGAGATCCTTAAAACCTCCCCGCCGGACGTCTTCAACCACAACCTTGAAACCGTCAAGCCCCTTTACCCGAATGTCAGGCCCGGCGCAGATTACGACTGGTCCTTGAAGCTATTAAAGGATTTTAAGGCACAGCACCCGGATATCCCAACCAAGTCAGGCATCATGTTGGGCCTGGGAGAAACCCTTGTGCAGGTTGAGCAGGTTTTAAAGGACCTGCGGGCACATGATGTGGATATGGTCACTATCGGTCAGTATCTGCAGCCAACCCCGCATCATCATCCGGTATTACGATACTGGAAGCCGGAAGAATTTGAAGAACTTGCTAAGCTTGGGTATGAGATGGGTTTTACACATATCGCCTCAGGGCCACTTGTCAGGTCTTCTTATCACGCGGATTTAATGGCTGAAGAGTCCGGTCTGGTGGCTTGAACCCTACACTTGCAACCGGTGTATATATGGTCGTTGGATTGGCTCGTATAAACTTTTGACCCTTGCAGCACATACTTGCCAAGTGCTTAAATAGTTTGCGGAATTAAACAAACCCGGCAACTCATCGCCGGGTTTGTGGTCAGTAGATAGGCGATTACCGTTCCATAACAGTTAATTGATGTTGGAGTAAATGAGTTTGAGAGCAGTCAAGTTTTTATTGGTATTAATGATAAGTACCTCGGTATGGGCGGTTACCCAGCCGGCGGAGCAGGTGACATTCAAGCCCAGCCTTGAGCAACGCCTGCGTAGTAATCTGGCTACCAAGTTTCTGGCTAACTGGCACTATAAAGATACCCGGCTTGATGACGAACTTTCGGAGAAGATCTTCGATGGTTATCTCAATTTACTTGACCCGAATTACAGTTTCTTTCTTGCCTCTGATATAGAAACATTTGCGCCGTACCGGCTGAACCTCGACGATGCACTACAGCACTCCGACCCAACACCAGCTTATGAAATGTTCAATGTGTATGTTGAACGTGTAAGAGAACGTGTCGCTTTTGCACGTGAACAGCTCAAACAACCCATGGACTTCACCATTGACGAAAGTTATATGTGGGACCGCGATGATACCAAGTGGGCTAAAACAGAAGCGGAACTCAATGAGTTCTGGCGCCAGCGTGTAAAGAATGATTATCTGCGTCTGCGTCTGGCCGACAAGGATGATGAAGCCATTGTAGAAACGCTCGACGATCGTTATGAGAACCTGGACCGGCGTATTTCAGAGTTGAATTCCGATGATATTTTCCAGTTCTTCATGAATGCCTTTGCGCAATCCATTGAGCCGCATACCGCATACATGTCGCCCCGCAGTTCAGAAAATTTTGAAATCTCAATGCGCTTGTCACTGGAAGGTATCGGTGCCTTGCTGGGCCGCGAAAACGAATACACCAGCATTGCCAGAGTTGTCCCGGGCGGGCCGGCGGACCAAGAGGGCAATCTCAAAGCCGGAGACAAGGTGCTTGCAGTGGGCCAGGGCAAAGACGGGAAGTTACAGGATGTTGTCGGCTGGCGTGTAGATGATGTTGTTGATTTGATCCGTGGAGCCAAACACACCATTGTCCGGCTTGAAGTCTTGCATGAGGATACGGGTGCTGAAGGCCCTTCAGAAACCATCGAGATCGTACGTGACGAAGTTAAGCTGGAAGAGCAGGCTGCCAAGAGCCGTATCATTGAAGTGCCGGGTGATAATGACGAAATGGTCAAGGTCGGCGTAATTGATCTGCCGGTGTTTTATCTGGATTTTAGTGGCCGTGCAAAGAATCTGCCGGATTACCGTTCCAGTACCCGTGATGTCAGAAGACTAATCGAAGAAATGAAAGCCGAGGGAGTCACGGGCCTGATTGTTGACTTGCGGAATAATGGCGGTGGCTCACTGCTTGAGGCCACGACACTAACCGGCTTGTTTATTGATGAAGGTCCGGTTGTACAAGTACGTAACTCGAGCGGCCGTATCAGTACTGAAGAAGATACCGATCCCGGTATGGCATGGGATGGGCCGCTGGCTGTCCTGGTCAATCGATACAGCGCTTCGGCTTCCGAGATTTTTGCAGCAGCAATTCAGGACTACGGCCGTGGTTTGATCATCGGAGAAACCACCTTCGGGAAGGGAACTGTCCAGAACCTCGTGGATCTTGATGATTACGCGCCCTCCAGCGATTCAGGAAAAATGGGACAGTTGAAGATCACCATGGCGCAATTTTTCCGTGTCAACGGTGGCTCGACACAGAACCGTGGTGTTGAGCCGGATATCCGTTTCCCATCAGCTGGTGATCCCGAGGATTATGGTGAGCGTTCACTCGATAATGCCCTGCCCTGGACGAGCATCCCGACTGCCAGTTATGAGCGTGAAGGGGAGTTGGACCGCATGGTGGCTGTGACAGATTTCCGTTACCAGGACAGGATTGAAAGTGATCAGGAGTTTGGCTGGTTGCTCAGTGATGTTGAGGAATTTAACCTCAATAAGGACAAGACAGAGATCTCACTGCTCGAAGCCTCACGCCGTGAAGACATGGACAAAGACGAGGCCAAGCGTGCTGCCAGAAAAGCTGCGAAGGAAGACAATGGTCCTTTGCTGGAAGAAGCTCATGCCCTCGCGGGCGCGGGCGAGCCACCTGAAGCAGCGATTGATGATTTAGATGAAGAAGCTGCTGAAGATGAAGACGTAGACGAAGAGGAAGAAGACCTTCCTGACCTGTTATTGCGTGAGTCAGCACGGATCGTCTACGACATGATTGAGCTTGGCCGCGATGAGCCGACACTGGCCCGGCAGTTTTCATTGCTGGATAAAGACAAAGCTTCCGAAAGCATCAATTAACAACCGTAGGTTGGGTCGCTTGTTACTCACCGGTACTTTGACGGATTACTGATGGGTATCAGATGACCCAACCCACATTTAAAAGCGTAATTTCAATGAAACAGATTTTACTGGGTCTGTGTTTTGTGATGCTGGCCATGGATTGCAGAAGTGATCAGCAATCTGAACTCCCCCAAACGGAAGCTGATAAAGCAAAAGCAGCCATCAAGGAACTGGCCGTTGCCCTGAAAACAGAACTGAAGGGTGCCATGCAGGCTGGTGGGCCGGTCGCGGCAATTGGAGTTTGCAGCACCCAGGCCATACCGATTACGCAAAAGGTGGCAAACGAAGAGGGCTTGCTCCTGAGCCGTGTAAGCCTTAAAAGTCGCAATCCAGTCAATCTGCCCAATAAGTGGCAAATCGCAGTGCTGGAAGGCTTTGAAAAGCAAAAGGCCGCGGGAAAGGACATCGGCAGTCTTGTCTGGTCAGAAACCGTAACCGTTGACGGAAAACAGGAATTTCGCTTTATGAAAGCGATACCCACAGCCCCTGTTTGTCTGAGCTGTCACGGAACAAACCTGTCACCCGATGTCAGTCGCGTACTGGCCGATCTCTATCCAATGGATCGGGCCACGGGTTATCGCGAAGGCGATATTCGAGGTGCGTTTGTAGTTACCAGTGAGCCTTAAAATCAGGTTGAACTGACGCAGTAACAATCAAACCCAGAGGGTGATGCTCTCCCTCGAATGACGTGTCCTGTGCTCTTACGTGACATGTCACGCACCCGGTGATGTTGTCCGGCTATTTCTTGCGCCAGGTCCCGTTCGCATCACGGATGTAATTGCCGGGGCGTGTTTTCTCAATGGCGGTGTTTCCACCGACTTTCTCGACATCAGCAAGACTGGTGCCCTGCTTTGCAGCGATTTTCTGATAACCTTCCTTGCGTTTGGCATTGGTGTCAGCAACGAGTTTTTTGATACTCGAGGGCGCATTCTGGGCCACGACGCCTAGATAACCATTTGCCTGTTCACCGATCAAGCCGTCCGCCTTGGGTTGTGTTAATGGACTGCCGGCTATGGCAATAGAAACCATCAAAAGGCTGACAAGCAGCGGTTTAATAATCCATCCCATCCAACTGTTTGATTTCATCATCATGCTTCCATTTCTTCCGTTCATTCGATAAAAGTTCATTCTGGCCTACTGTTGGTTCTCTCCATCAGAACAAATCGTCTTCAAGCAACTCTTCGACCTGTTTTTCAACTTTAATCAGGATTTCGTGTTTGATATTGATATTCATGTTGATCTCAATAGGCTTGTCTGGCGCCTCGACCTTGACGGTCGGTGTGCAGGCCACGCTGAGAAAAAGCACAGCTATCATAATTATTAATCGATTCATTTTGCCACCACCGGTCTGCTTTTTACTATGCCATACACTAACAGCTTGTCATGAATTCTGCCTGAACAGCCGTCCGGTTGCTATCGACTTTTGATTTCGTTCAAAATCGACTCTTCAAAGCTTCCGGTTATGAACATGGCTTCAAAAAGCTCGGGGAGTGAACCGTTGATATTCAAATTGAACACGATTGGATGACCTCCATAGAGGTCCGGGTTTTTGCCATCAAGACGGACGGTTACCAGGTAAGTTCCGTCGGATTGGTAATCAAACGTACCGGAAAGATCCCGGTAGTGAAAATTCTCGAGCGCCTGCAGGCCGATGTTACTACCCGCAATACCTTCCTTTGTGTAAGCCAGTCGTCCGGGAACAGTTGACCGGAATGCGCCATTTTGAACATGGATACCGGATTGATCGCTGCCGACTGGCACCGAAATATCAAGAAATCCAGTGCCTTCCAAACCATCTATTTCGGCATAAGCCAATAGCAGTGATAAGTTGATATGACTGAACTCAACGGTGGTGTCTTTAATGCTGTTTTCCGAAAATTGCAGACTGTCAAGTTTGACCTGACCATCAAAAACCTCTGCATGAAGGTTCCCCAGTCCGATACTCTCAGTGCCCTCAATAGCCAATTCAGTGCTGATTTGGGTTATATCAATACCACCGGCGAGTGCAAGTGTTTCAATGGAGACGGGGCCACTTACCCGAAATGCCTGCCTGTAATCTGAATTGAGGGTGAAGCGGGCGTTGCGCGCTCTGCTTTCGAGCATCGAGGCGGTTGCTTCATGACCGCTGATGAGCATGTTGGCAGTGATCTCATCATCCACTAAAACATCGCCCTGGATTTCGATATAACCATCTGTCAGTTGGATCGAGGCCGGCAATTCATAATTGGCCACGGACAGCAACCTTCTTAGTTTGGCCAGCTTGATGGTCGCCGGTAGTATGCTGATGTCCCATCGTTGCTCTTCTATACTTCCGGCAAATTCAAGAGGCAGTGCCGGCCCGCTGGCAAATTCCAGGGTGCCGGAACCGCTGACACCTGCCATGTCACGCAAGGCATAATTGACATCAAAGTCGAAACCACTCCATGTTTCATCGTTGAAATTTGCGCTAAATCCCTGTGTGCGGGTGACCAGGTTTCCCGTCAGTGTTTCGATGTCCAGTTGCCGCCATGTCATATCAATCTGCTCTGCGGAAACGGTGGGGTGTGGCGATTGGACTTGTATAAAACTACCTTTACCCGTGCTGACAAACCTTCCGTCCTTTGAAACCAGATCCGCTGCAATTGTCAGTTTATCTGCGGTTAACTGGATATCATCAAGCGTATAGGCAATGGGTGCGGTTACTGCCCAATCGAACGCAATAAGGCCTTCTGCTGTGGTTGATTCCGGGTTGTCAGGATCTTCCAACTCAATCTCCAGATTAGTGGAATGTACTGCTAAGTGTTCTGCATCAGATTTCAGATCAAGGTCAATGCCACCATTAAACCTCATGAAAGGACCCTTGTCGGTCTGAAATGAAAACCTGCTGTTCGAACCAAGCACTGACGAAATCACTGTTTCTGATCGGGGTGGCAGTCGCAGTGCCGGAACAGCCCCGTTGAGCAGTTGATCCACCCACCCGGCCTTTCCCTGGAATCGCATTTTCGCGGGTTCTGGAAGGTTTACAGTAATTTTATCTGCCTCACGGTGTGCCAGTGCCTTGGCAGTGACATCCAGTGTCCCGTTGTCGGACACCAACCGGAGGTTTTCACTGGTCACCGATAGGGTTTCAAGCTTCTGCAGGCCCTGTCCTGCAAAGCTCGCACCGATCTCAATGTTGCCGCCCAACCGGGTGAACATCTGTCCGGTGGCGCCCGCCAATAGCGAATCAAGCCACTCACGGCTCGCCAGATCGGCCTTGAGAATGGCTTTTAAATGGGTTGTGGAGGTTGCAGGGAGGTCTTCCTGCGTCATCTCCACGACCAGCCATGGCGGCAAGTCTGTACTGGATGGGAAGTTGATGATGACGTTAATGTATTCAGGGCTTACATCGACAGCAAGCCGCCCTTTAAAACGCATGGAATCGGCTATGATCACCTGGCTCATAATATGAAAACTATCGTCTGAACGGGGATTCAAATCGAATCCCTCGAAATCCACTTTCACCGGTAGGACAAACCTGTCCTGCGCTGTGCGGAGACCGATTGTTCGATGCAAAGCCACCTGGATCTGATCAATCGATAATCGGGGCAGTTGACCGGTCAGTTTCGTCACAGGCAGTGACAGGTCGTCCAGTGTGAGGGGGGCTGCAGCCCCGTTTTCAGCACCGCCTAAATAGATATCGAGCGAGATCCGGGCAATTTCCATTTCAAGGCTCTGGTAGTCAAAACGAAGATCAGAGGAAGTCAATTCCAAGCGGGTGGTTCCAAGCCCTCCTTTCACACGCAACAGATCGACATTGATTCCAGTCAGGCCCGGGTAACTGCTTTGAAATTCTTCCAGTTGCCAGCCCGTCGGTAATTGCCTGGCGAGGATATTGGGTAACCACAGCGGTGCAGCGGCGTAAATGCCCGCCAAAACCAGGCACAGAATCAGAAGCAGCTTCAGCAGGAGTTTCATTGATGTAAATCAACGATCACAGGCGGCTTAAAGTTCTACCTGCGGTCCGGCCCCTGTGGCGGTGAAAAACATCGAGAAAGGTGTTCCATCCTCCTTTTGTCCGTTCAGCAACAGTTTGCCCGAGTAGAAGCTGAAGCCTGTGACCTGTGCCAGTGCTTCAAGGTACATACTTTCAGCCTCCATTAGGTGATCCGGGCAGGCCATCCTGGTACCCATGGTGGGTCCGATGATGATTTCACCCGCACTGTCTCCTTCTTTGATGTCTGCAGAATAACGATTACACGCGCTTCTTCCTGATATACGCCCGGAGTTAAAGGCAATTGTGACCTCGGTATCTTCGGGCACAGGCTGCTCACGGCTCATGCGGGTCAAAATCCACTCGCTTCCTTCGAGCACACTCAATGAGAGCAATCCTGTTACTTCTATTGTGTCTTCTTCCAATTGCCTGTCCTTTAAGACCCAACGGCGTGTCGCAAGCTGGGTTGGACAACACATCGGGTCATTTTCACCGGTCTGTAAAACATCAAGTATGATTTTGCCGGAATCAATTCTCCCGCCTCTGAGTTTAACGCGATCACCTACAAGGGTGGTTGAGATATTGTTGAAACCACCGTCGTCTGATTTCATTACTGCAATATAAATATTACTGCCCGTTCCGCCTGCGCTTTGCCACAAAATCGCGACAGCTTCCTCCTGCCCATCTGCATCCAGATCACCTGTGAAGTAAATGTCTTCAAGCAGGCCAACACTGGGTCGGGACGCACCACCCTCCACGAAGGGGGTGCCTTCCCATCGTCCACCCAACAAGGTAACCGGTTCGTCTTCAATACCCGCATAAGTGGCATTTTCCAGTCGGGTAATCTCGGAGCCGGCCTCGCTGGCAAAACCGGTCTGTGCGATTAAGGCGGTGATCATTATTGTGAATAAGGTGATAATGCGACCACGATGGTTTTTCATATTGAGGGTTTCCATTTTCATTGTTCTCTGCACGTTTTAATGCGTGAAAAAGTCAAAAACATTACCAAGGGTAGAGGCATCACGCTTGTAGAACTCCGTGAAACCGCACTTCTCACAGGTAACGGCGCTGTATTTTTTATTCTGTACATCAAATATACGGGACCAGAAGCCACCGGCTACACGTATCTCACCTGTTTCATATTCACTGCCGGTGCAACGTAGACAGCGCCATTTTCGATGTTTCATGAGATCCTTCCTTTTGAATTCTTAATAATAAGCCGGGAGCTGTATCAAGTTTAGCGTGCTCACCTTAAAAAGACCCTCATGCATATCGGTTAGTTTCAAATGTATTGAGTTTTTGGACTAACGAATTTTCCAAATTCATCGTCCCTGACTGCTAGAATTCATCGCTATGCAATCCACTTCAAAAAAGCCTGTATTAAGGGTCGCCTTGCCGGTGCCGCTCAGACAGCTTTTTGACTATCTTCCGGCTGATGCTGCCATGGTGCACCACGCCGGCCAGCGAGTGGTGGTGCCGTTTGGCCGCCGCAGACTGGTGGGTGTGATCGTCGAGGTTTCAGACCACAGTGAATTACCCCTCGGTAAGCTGGCTGGGGTGATAGATTATCCCGATGGTGAGCAAACCGTGCTCACTGTCGAGACCCTGGATTTGCTCAGATGGTGCTGGCGCTATTACAAACACGCACCAGGTGAAGTGATTTTCAACGCGCTGCCGCCATTGCTCAGGAAAACTGGCAAGACGATTCCATCTGCAGCGGTGCAGTACTGCCTGACATCTGCCGGTGAATCACGCCTGCAGGAACCCGTGGGTCGAATCAAGGCGCAGATTGCCTTGCTTGAAAAGATACATGAAGGCGCTGTCACAGGACCGCACTTACGTTCATTCGCTCCGACCTGGCGTAAAACCCTGGCCCGATTGCAGGAACAACAATGGGTGAGAGTTGAAGCTCAACAACCGGCAAGACTGAGTCCTGTTCCAGGACCGCCATTGCTGGATGAGCAAAGACTTGCGGTGGATTCCATCAACGCCAGTCTTGGGGCTTATCACTGTCATTTGCTCGATGGCATTACCGGCAGCGGTAAAACCGAGGTTTACCTGCAGGTACTGGAGCAGGTCCTGGGCAAAGGTGGACAGGCAATGCTACTGGTGCCGGAGATCGGTCTGACACCACAACTGGTCAACCGGTTTACGCAACGTCTGGGTTTTGAGCCTGTGGTAACCCATTCCGGTCTAAGTGAGGGGCAACGGCTACAGGCCTGGGCGATGGCCAGGAGCGGTCTTGCGCGGCTGGTGATTGGCACGCGGTCCGCATTGTTTCTGCCAATGCCCGAATTGAAACTGATCATTCTTGATGAAGAGCACGATGCCTCTTTTAAACAACAGGACGGGTTTAGATACTCAAGTCGTGATGTGGCAGTCAAACGCGCGGCCGGGTTGGCAATACCGGTGGTGCTGGGAACCGCAACGCCATCGCTTGAAACATTCAATAATGCCATGGGGAACCGCTATCGCTGGCATCGCCTGAGGCAGCGTGCGACAGGTGCTGCTGAGCCGCGCTGGCGGGTGTTGGATTTGATTCAGCAAAACATGAAGGGTGGTATCTCGGCGACTGCAATGAAAGCCATTGGCGAAACACTTGAGAAAGGTGAGCAGGCATTGATTTTCCTGAACCGGCGGGGGTATGCGCCGGTCATCCTGTGCCACGAGTGCGGTTGGCATGCTGTGTGCCGGGATTGTGATACCAACATGACCTGGCACAAGGTTAGCCGCCGCCTGTTATGTCATCACTGCGACGGTGTCGCGCAGGTGCCGGTGGTATGCCCGGCATGCAGTGCCGATGCTTTACAGGGTGCCGGAGAGGGTACAGAGCAACTGGAACAGGTTTTGAACAAGGCATTTCCGGAAACACCCTTGCTGCGCTTTGATCGCGATAGTGTTCGTAAAAAAGGTGAGTTCGAGCGGCTTGCAACGCAGGTAAAGTCCGGAGAGCCCTGTTTGCTGGTGGGAACCCAGATGCTGGCCAAGGGTCATCATTTCCCAATGGTGACACTCGTGGTCATCGTAAATCTCGACCAGGCGCTTTACAGTGCGGACTTCCGGGCACTGGAGCGCATGGGGCAGTTGATGGTGCAGGTGGCCGGACGTGCCGGACGTGATCAGCTACCCGGAGAAGTTATACTGCAAACGCACTATCCGCAGCATGAGTCTTTGTTGACCTTGCTGACATCGGGCTACGAGGCCTTTGCGGGGGACATTCGTGTGGACCGCCAGGCAGCGTGCCTGCCGCCATTCAGTTACCAGGCCTTGTTGCGTTCGGACGCCGTGCAGAAAGAGGATATCAGGCATTTTCTGGACCAGGCGAAACAGTGTTTCCCGATGGGGGAAGCGGTCATATACGGGCCATTTCCTGCCATGATGGAGCGCAGGAGCGGGCGTACCCGGTGGTACTTATTGGTACAGGCAAATGAACGCCTGGGTCTGCACCGGCAAATTGATGAATGGGTACCGGAAATTCAAAAACTACCGTCAGCCCGCAAAGTACGGTGGTCAATCGACGTTGATCCGCAGGATTATTGAATTTTAAAGTCAGTCAGGTTCTGTTCGTGACCAATGACACTGATACAACGTCAGGTATATAAGAGATGATGAACGGTTGAAAAAACGCTGTATCGTACCTATAAAACACAAAGCTTCATTAATGAAGCGGTAACCGCAGGTTGAACCCATGGAATCTACCGAAGAAAAACCACAAGAAGAAGTGCAACATCACCCGGAGCGCGCTGCGTTCAAAGAGCTCAGTAAGGTAGCCAATGAACTCATCATTGGTCAGGGGAGGCTGATGGAGCGTTTGGTTATGGCGTTGCTTTGCAATGGTCATCTGCTGGTGGAAGGTGCGCCAGGGCTTGCAAAGACCACGGCCATCAAGGTGTTGGCGGAACGTATCGAAGGTGATTTTCACCGTATCCAGTTTACACCTGACCTGCTGCCGGCTGACCTGACAGGCACGGAAATATACCGGCCGCAGGAGGGCACCTTCGAGTTTCAGCAGGGGCCGATTTTCCATAATATGATTCTTGCCGATGAGGTGAACCGGGCACCGGCCAAAGTTCAATCAGCCATGCTCGAGGCCATGGGCGAACACCAGGTAACCGTGGGCAGAGTCACCTATAAGATGCCGCCGTTATTCCTGGTAATGGCTACACAGAACCCGATTGAGCAGGAAGGCACCTACCCCCTGCCCGAAGCACAGCTTGATCGTTTTCTGATGCACGTGTCGATCGGGTACCCCGATGCAAAAGCGGAACAGGATATTCTTGAACTGGCCCGTGGTCAGGCCCGTGACGAGTTGGGTATGAAGCCTGAACCTAAAACGCTGGTAACCCAACAACAGGTTTTTGCCGCTCAAAGACAGGTGCTGGATCTGCACATGGCGCCGGCCTTGCAGGAATATATCGTACAACTGGTGCTGGCAACCCGTAATGCGGGTGAGTGGGATGAGGAACTCGGTCGCCTGGTAAGCTATGGCGCAAGTCCGCGAGCCACGATAGGGTTGGATCGCTGTGCACGGGCACGGGCCTGGATCGATGATCGCGATTTTGTGTCTCCTGACGATATTCATGCCGTGATACACGAGGTGATGAGACACCGGGTACTACTGTCTTATGAAGCGGAAGCAGATGGTGTCACCGTGGATGAACTGGTCAACCGCCTGCTGGATCTGGTTCCTGTTCCATGACAGGTTTTCAAGGGGATGGCATTCATTTAAGCGCCCCCGAGTTGAT
>Ga0055584_100001457_pt1 | contig 23214 bp, 18 predicted proteins | sample OSDHelmetaG_FD_58716 | JGI IMG/M metagenome (GOLD analysis project Ga0055584, IMG submission 58716) | Pelagic marine sediment microbial communities from the LTER site Helgoland, North Sea, for post-phytoplankton bloom and carbon turnover... | ecosystem: Environmental > Aquatic > Marine >...
AATTTTCCCGACTTTTGCCGGCAAATTACGCAATAACTCATTTATGCCGAAAAAAAATCCGGCCGTTGAAAAACTCGCAGACATCGCCATTCATGGGATGTTGGAAAAAAAAGCGCACAACATCGTAAAAATCGATTTACGAAACCTTACAAGTGCTGTTACTGACATCATGATTATTTGTCATGGAGAAAGTGATAGGCAAGTATCCGCGATTGCGGAAAGTGTTATCCATGAAATAAAAAAACAAACAGGTGAAAACCCATTTAGTCGGGAAGGGTTTTCCGTTGGAGAATGGGTCTTAGTCGATTATGTAAACGTTGTCGTTCATGTTTTCAAATCTGAAATGCGCTCCTTTTATGCCCTTGAAGAATTGTGGGCAGACGGTGATATTCAAGAGATTACAATTGACTAACTCCTCAGAAGTTTATTTCGACTTCTAATCCTTACAAAAAGTTAACAATCCGATAGCATGAAACGCCACTTTGTTGCAGACAAAACTATATTTTTGCATCCGTCGTTCATGCGTTGCTCAACCCTCATAATTGCAGTATTAATCACCGTTTCTGGTGTTGCACAAAGTTCTTTTTCTGAAAAAGTTACGAATGCCAGTAATGTGCGGCTTAATGTAAGTAATGTAGGAACCTTCGGTAATGCCTTTAGAGGATATCGCGATGGTAGTGGCAACCAAAGCTGTGAATTTCCCGCAGGATCGGGTATCGAACATCTTTTCGAAGGTGGTATCTGGGTTGGAGGGCTAATAGATGGCTCATTAGTCGCTGTATCAACCAGTGCTTATGATGCTCCAAGTGGTTATGCTACAGGCCGAGGTGGTTTCGAGTTTACTGCCGAAGTGGGCAGCACCCTCGAACAACGTTCTAGCTTATTTGATAGTCCGTTTTTTACTCCTGAAGCGGTTTCACATCAAGATTATGTGGCACATTTCTCAGACTCAAATTTATTAGTACCTGGCACCAATATTCCTATTAGCAGCCATACCCAGCCACTCAAACTTGGCGTGACCATGGAAACGTTTAATTGGAACTATTCTTTTAGCGATTTCTTTGTTATCCTAAATTTTGAGGTCACGAATACAAGCTCAAGCACTATTGACAGTGTATACTTTGCACTCTGGACCAATACCGTTGTTAGAAACACAAACGTCACACCAGCTGGTAGTGGTGGCGCTGCCTTTTACAATAAGGGCGGAAATGGTTTTTTAGATAGCTTTAACATGGCTTACTGCTACGACAACTCAGGTGATGTAGGATTTACTGAAAGCTATGTGGGTCAAAAGTTTTTGGGAGCTGAGGACAAAACAGGATTCAAACACCCTTTGATCGACCCGAGTTTCAAAGCACATTACAATGCATGGGAATTTAACAACACAACAAACCCAGTGTTTTTCCTACCGAATTCTGAGCAAGCGCGATATGGCAAAATGACTTCTGGTCTGAACCATCACGTATGTTGGGATAAAAACTCCTCTCAAAACGGAAATTGCGGTTCCAAAAGTTTTAAAGAACAACTAAACGATGCAGGGAACCGAGCCGACTTACTTTCTGTTGGTCCGTTCAAAAGTATGGGACCAGGTGAAACAATTAAAGTAGCATACGCCTTTGTGTTGGCTAAAAAACTAGAAGACGGAGAACCCAATAGCGTTAATAGCGCTTTGCAACAAAGCATTTTCAGGGGCAATGCTGATTGGGCACAAGTCGCATTCAATGGCGAAGACAAAAACTTCAATGGCGTTCTAGACCCGGGAGAAGACGCCAATAATGATGGAGAAATAACGCGTTTCATCCTTCCTGCACCTCCAAATATTCCTAAAACAAAAATCGTTACCAATCAAAATAGTATCGACATTTACTGGAGCGACAATGCTGAATCCAGCGTAGATCCAATTACGCTAGAAAAAGACTTTGAAGGCTATCGAGTATACATGACTCAGCTTGGTTTTGATGTAACCAAAGTGCCAAGTCTTGCGACAGACCTTAAAAAAATTGGTGATTGGGATATGCAAGGCAATGCCCTTTTTAATGAATCGGGATTTGAATCTATTCGCCTCGCTAGTCCCCAGATGTTCGAAAACGACCTCACACCCTACCACTACAAATACACCATTCAGAATATTCAGAATGGTTGGCAGTACGCGATATCTGTTTCGGCCTATGATCGAGGCAATGAAAATAGCAATTTGGAATCCTTAGAAAGCAGTCTACTGAGTAACAACTATAGAGCCTTTGCTGGAAAGCCTATCAACGAAAACTTAGAAGTAAACGAACCTTTCGTTTACCCCAACCCATACTACGCTGGAGCCGCTTGGGAAGGTCAAAGTAATTTTCAAGAACAAAGCCGAAAACTATATTTTTCCAATCTTCCAAAAAACTGCACCATCAGAATTTTCACGGTAGCTGGCGACTTTATTGATGAAATTGACCATGATGAGTCCTATACTGGGGATGATATTCGATGGTACAATACCTTTGGCGCAGAAGACCCGAGCAAAAACGTCTTTAGCGGTGGTGAACATGCCTGGGATTTGCTCTCTGGGGAATCACAAATTATTGCAAGAGGTATTTATATTTTTACCGTAAAAGACAATGACACTGGCAAATCCTACAAAGGGAAGTTTGCCATTTTAAAATAGACAATTTGAATAAAAACATATGAAAATGCATTACTTAAAATCCTTGTTTGTACTCACACTTATTTCAGCATCATTTGCTGCAAGTGCTCAGTACCCAAAAATTACTGTAAAACAATTACAGGAAGTTTCAGCTGCGAAACTGGCTGCATGTAACGATTCCTCTTCATACTATGGAGACACTGTTACTGTTGTCGCTGTTGTGGTTCAAGATGCCAACCTGATTGACGTTCCTTCAAGTTCTGTCCAAGGTGGATTCAGACCATTTGTTCACGTTCTTGACACCGCCAACGGTGGCGCAAGTGGAGACTTTCATGGTTTACAAGTGATGGGTGTTTATACAGATGCTGGCGGAAACTCTTTGCCAGTTACCGACATCTATAACCTGTATGCTGGTATGGTTGTAGAAATGACCGGTATTGTTGGTAGATACCAAGGAGAAACACAATTGGCTTTGCTTAACAACTCTTCTTTAAACGTGCTTGGTAGTCAAAGTGCTCCAACGCCAATAGTTGTTGACTTAGGTGACTTAAACGACAACACAAGAACGAATAAAATTGCAACAGGTGAGCAATATGAAGATTCGTATATCGAACTTCAAAATGTAACTGTGACCGCTACACAGAAATTTAGCGGCAACCGTGTAAGTTTTGATGTTGCTGATGGAAATGGAAATGTGATCAACGTATCTGATAGATTTTTTGCCCAAAAAACGCCATCTTACAATACCACGCGTTCAAGCGCTCCTAAAAAACAAGGAAGTTTTATGCTTCCAGTAGTTGGGACTAAATTTGACCACATCCGTGGTATCGTAATGCATTCCGAAAACGGTTGTTCAGGTGGATCTGGTCGTGGTTACGAAGTGAACCCAACCAGAGATAGTGACTATAAGATTGGTAAGACACCTCCAAATATTTCTGAAGTGGTACGTACACCGTTAGTCCCTAAAGCAGATGAAAAAGTAATGATCTCTGCTAAAATTATTGATTTTGATGGAAGTATCGCATCTGCGAAGTTTTACTACTCAGATAACCTTACAGACACTTACGACAAATTCACAGAAATTGTGATGACCTTGAAATCAGGAACAACAGACACTTACGAGGCTGAAATTCCAGGAAAGGCAGAGAACACAATTGTTCGCTATTATTTATACGCGACGGACGATATCGCTCAAGAAAGCTACATGCCTTTTTCAGCAAACGCTTCTTCAAATCCAGATTTTATCTTTTATACAGTTCGAAACGGTGGTTTAACCATTTCTGATGTTCAACGTGTGTTAAACGTAGCAAACGATGCTTCTCCATTCAACAACCAAGAAGTAACTGTAACAGGTGTTGTTACTGCAAGTGCTAAGTCGTATGACTTAGAGCAAATTTATATTCAAGATCCAAACGCAACGATGTGGGGTGGTATCAAATGCCAAGGTAACTCTGATTTAATTAAGTTATTCAGAGGTCAAGAAGTTACCGTTACTGGAACAGTAGCAGAAAGTTTTGGATACACTGTACTTAATGTAACTAAGGTGGTTAAAACTGGTGAGGTTAAAACGGTACCCATTGTTACTTTAGATCCTTCTGACAGTGCCTTTTACTTCAGTAAAGAAGCTGAAGCATACGAAAGCATGTTGGTGGGTATGGTAAATCCAGCTGGAGGTAAGGTATACGTATCGAACCCAAGATTAAACAACTTTGGAGAATATCAAATATCAACAGATCAAAACGCAACTTACGGCAAGTCTCGACGTGTACAAGCAGGAATTCAAAACACAAATAACAGCAGTAGTTTATGGGTTTCATTAGTTTCTGATACTACGTTAAAAGACCGAGATGGTTCAATGAACGTAGCAGCCATTGAAGTAACTCAAGGAATGTCTTTTGACACCGTTGTTGGGATTATGTATTACGGATTTGGGAACTATAACTTGATTCCACGTAACAACGATGACTTCAAAGGTTCAAGCGTTGTGCTACCAGAAACTGATTATCCTAAAATCGTATCTGTAAACGATATTGCTAAATTATCGGGAATTACTTTCTTCCCTAACCCGGCAGAAAATGAATTACACATGAACATCACTGATGCAACTGTATCAGCCGTAACTGTTCGAATTTCTGATGTTTCTGGCAAATTGGTTTTGACACAAGACATGAGTGGTTTTGATACCATTTCTATTGCAGATCTTCAGGCTGGTATGTACATCGTTAATTGTTCAAACGACGGTGTATCATTAGGTAGCTTCAGATTGATTAAAAAATAAGCTTGGTTAAGCAACAACATGTATTTAAAAAGACAGCAGTACTGTTCAGTGCGGCTGTCTTTTCATTACTCGTGTTCTATGGGTGCAAGGAAGATGTCGTCATTGGCGATCTTCCTCCAGACACGCATATATCGATTGAAAAAATCGATTTGCAAGGAGAGAATAGATTAAATTCAAGTGTCTATTTAACTTGGTTCGGGACAGATAAAGATGGGTACGTTGTTGGATATGAATATTCAATTGACGAAATCAATTGGTTTTACACCGAATCTCGTGATAGCGTATTTAAATTCCCCATCGATCCAGGAGAAGATACCACTGACATTGACTTTTTTATTCGTGCCCATGACAACAGCGGTCTTGTTGACCCAAGTCCAGCATTTTTAAAAATTCCTCTGCGAAATTCATCTCCAGAAGTTTCCATCATAGAAGAATCCTTTCCATCCGACACCGCGTACAGCGTTGTTACTTTTAGGTGGAGATTTAGTGACCCAGACGGAGACAACACCGTTATCAAGGCCCTCATTAAGGCTAATGAAGGTCCGTGGACGGAAATTGACCGCAGCAAATTCATGTTGAGCATTCGTCCTAAAGATGCCATGCAATCAGGAAGTGTTACCGCAGATGTGTATTACAATACAGATATAGCTTCAGCAGCCTTCTCGTTAGACGGTGTTAATAACGACGGCGAAAACACCTTCTATCTTAAAGTGGTGGATTTTGCCGGTTCCGAAAGTACAGTCGACACATCTGAAACGATTTTCATTAAAAAACAAACATCAGATTTACTGTTAATTAGCGGTCAACCACCCGAGGTGAATCTTGAATATCAAAAACTAGTTGGCAATAATTATAGTGGCTTTGATGCCATTGATTTTGCGTTAGACAACGGACAATACCAACCAAAATATTGGAACCCCACTTTTTCGTTGCTTACCGAACTCTACGACAAATTGGTATTTAACTGTGACCAAAGTTTGTTCAGCAATCCAATCACAGGACAATCAGGACTTTTACTCGAATTTGCTTCTCCGGTTTTACAAAACTATACCAACACTGGTGGAAAATCATTTGTTATAACGAGCTTCCCAGCTGGATTTGTCCCATCTGAATTGCGTGGGGCCATCCCTATCGACAGTTTGAGCACAACGAGTGGTCAGGCAGTGGTTAGCAATGATTCTAGCTTAGTAGGTGTGACGCCAGATTGGCCACGCTTACAACCTAAAAACCTTATTCTCGGATTGGATCCATTTTTACCAAGTATCGATGGAGAGGCTATTTATACTGCACAAATTTCAACTTTTGGAGCCTGGGAAGGCCCAAACATTGTTGGCGCAATTCGTAAACAAAACGGCAAAACCAATCAAGTGTTTTTCAGCGTTGAATTGTATCGGTTCGACAAAGACCCTGTTGCCGTAAATAAAATATTTGACAAAGTTTTAAACTCAGAATTCAATTGGTAAACGCACGTCTCATACTCTTTTTATTATTCACAAGCATTACAGTGTTTGTGTCTGCGCAAACCCAGGTTGGTTATATAAAAGGTAGTATCACAGACGGTGAAACGGGTGAAGGCTTACCGGCAGCGACAGTCTACTTAATTGGCACTTATTACGGGGCAACTTCCGAAGAAAGTGGCAATTATTTAGTGACGGATATTAAACCGGGTGACTACAGTGTTAAAGTACAATATGTTGGGTACGTGGAGCAAGTATACACAGGAATCACTGTTTCATCAGGTCAAACGACGACCTTACATTTTAAACTTGAATCTCAGAAAAACACCTTTAAAACTGTCACCATTTTTGGAGACAGGCGGGTGATTGATTTGGATGAAGCCGACACCAAAGTGAAAGTGACATCTAAAGACATTTCGGATATGAATGTTCGAGACGTTCAAGAAGTAGTGGCCATGCAAGCTGGTGTTTCCAAAACTGCAGATGGTTTGCAAATTAGAGGAGCACGTGTGTATGAAACATTATATTTAGTAGATAACGTAACGGCACAAGATCCGTTGGCTGGAACAGGATTTGGGGTGGAAGTAGCTAGTGGGTCAATCGGCGAAATGGAATTGACGACTGGTGGTTCTGGGGCTGAATACGGCGACGGTTCTGCTGGAGTTATTTCTACCACAATTAAGGAAGGCGGTGATAAATTTCAAATTGCTGGAAGTTGGCAAAGTGACCATGTGGGAATATACGACGGAAGTGCACAATGGCAATCCGATATAGCCGATATCAACATGGCTGGCAACATCCCAGGAACGAAGAAAAAACTAACGTATTTCACCAACTTCACCATGCGAATGAGTGACACGTATTTTGGTTCAACTGCAAATCAATTACACAGTTCATTATATACCAATGATTCGTTTTGGGCACCTCGACAAGAAAATCAATTTACCAATACCGTTAAGCTGGCTTATCAGCTAAAAAGAGGTACAAAGATTACGCTCTCCAATCAACACAGTTTATCGATTAATCAAAATACGCGTACACTTCAAATTGTTGGTTTTGATGCGATATTAAGACCAGGTTTTCAATATGAAAGAAGTCTGAATTTAGACAATGCTACAACCTACACACACGCGGCTAATCTTACAGCATTAAACATCAAACACAGCATCAATGAACGTTTGATTCTAAGAGCAACCGTAGGTAGACTATTTACGAATCTTCGTGCTGACGCCAATGGAAGACCATTTCGTTCTGAAACGGTAGATCAATTGTACGACGAGTATTCTATTGTTACGAATCCTGTTGAAGTGTTTAATCCAGGATCCAATATCCAATTTGTGTTGCCTGGCCCAGGTCTAATCAACAACGGAGGAATTTCTGGCACTTGGCATGACCATTTTGCGAAAGAAATCACTTTAAAAGCTAACATCAAATATTACCCAACCAATAAGATCAATCAGTTCACTTTTGGTTTTGAACATAAATTCAATCACTACCAATGGGTCGATGTTTCTCGGCCGTGGGTTGGAGCTCCAATTCAAATCAACGATACCACTACTACTGCTTCTATATCCATTGGGTCCAGCAATGATATTTGGGAAGTAAAACCGAATAACGGAGGCTTGTTTGCCATCGACAAAATAACATACAAAGGCATTGTTGCCAATTTGGGTTTGCGCTTAAATTATTGGGCTCCTGGCAAATTTGCTGACGATGCAGTAAACAGTCCAACAGCACCTGTTATTGATCAAATTCGAACCGACTATTTAGACAACACCTTTGGGATGTTTGGGTTGCGATATAAAGTTCGATTGTTGCCAAAGGTGAATGTGAGTTTTCCAGTAACAAGTAACAATTCGCTTTACTTCAATTATTCACATAGCATGCGGTTGCCTCATCCACGTTTTCTATATGCCGGATTAGACCCAACCTATCAAGATCGGTCTTTCTTATCGAATGTGGGAAACCCAGATTTGAACCCAGAAGTGAATGTGTCGTATGAATTGGGATACAAAACTCAGGTGACCAAAGATTTTGGCATCACCCTTTCAGCTTATAACAACAACCGATTCGATTATATTGTAAGTCGACGTGTTATTGTGAAAGACCAAACCGGTCGGCCAGTGACCAAGGTGATGTATATTAATCAAGATTACGCAAAGATTGTTGGTGCTGAATTTTCAACCACATATCGAATCAAAGAATTCATGCGGGTGTTTTGGAATGTGTCTTATCAGGTGGCGAGAGGAAAATCTAACTCTGCAAGAGAATCTAGTTTACAGATCGAGCAAACAGGAGAAGTTCCATTGAGTACTGAGCAATATTTGGCATGGGACAGACCATGGAACACCACTTTAGGTATTGCGTTAACGTATGATACATCGTTAAAATGGTTGCCGGGTTGGCTTAAAAACAGTCAAATGTTCTTTTCCAGTAACTACCAGAGTGGATATCGATATACGCCACAGGTTTTGGAAGGATATAACGATTTAGGTCGCCCAATGTATCGAGAACTTACCGACAAGTATTTACAATCTAGAGCCAAGCCTTGGTACAATTCGGACATCAAGATAAACAGAACATTTAGGGTAAGTGAAAAGAACGCCAATGGTTTTACCTTAAGCTTCGAAATTCGAAATGTCTTCAACAACCAAAACGCTCAGTTAATAAATCCGATTACGGGAGATGCGTATAGAGAGGGAGATGACGTACCTAATGATTGGAGAGACCAACGATACATTGGACCTTTGGAAAGTGGTGAACCTCCAACAAATCCTGCACGGTTTTTAGCTCCTCGCCAAATGTTGATTGGATTGCGTTTTCGCTTCTAAATCTGCACGTCAAGTGCGTCACGTAGACCGTTCCCGACGAAATTAAACGACATAACGAGTAACATGATTGCTAGTCCAGGAATTATCGCTAAGTGGGCCGCTCCTGAATAAATGTAATCAGCATTTTCACTTAACATTTGACCCCAGCTTGGAAACGGTGGTTGAACACCCAAACCCAGAAAACTTAAGCCTGCTTCTAATAAAATCGCTGAAGCGAAATTGGCCGCACATATAACGACAATTGGTCCAACGCAATTGGGCAATATGTGTCGAAACATAATTCTGATATTAGAGTAGCCCAACATTCTGGCTGCTTGAACGTATTCGGTTTCCCGTAGACTAAAAACTTGTCCCCTGACTATTCTGGCCAGTTCCACCCACATGGTTAATCCAACTGCCACGAAAATTTGCCAAAAACCTTTGCCAAGAGCGAACGTAATCGCAATTACCAAGAGTAAGGTAGGTAATGACCAAATTACATTGATTAACCACATCACTGCTCCATCCACCCAGCCTCTAAAGTATCCCGCTGCTAAGCCGAGGGTTACACCTAGCACCAATGAAATTAAAACAGAAATAAGTCCAACAGAAAGCGATATTCTAGTTCCCAATAAAATTCGACTAAGCACGTCGCGACCATACACATCGGTACCAAACCAATAACGTTTTGAAATCACTTCACCTTGATTCTTATTTAATAAAGGTGTGGCAACCAACATATTTGTTATCGACGTATCTCCGAGATTGTCGTACAAATAAATGGCGTTGTGTGGTGGTTTTCCTGTGATAAATAATTCACGCAGACTGGCTTTGGGTTGTTCTGAACTGTGATAGAACCAAGCTTTGTATCCTGGCTTTTTTCGATCTATTTCGACTTGCTGCTCATTGGTTTTCGATGATTTATCTGGCGTTATCGTATAGCCAGCAATAGACACAAGCAGGCACAAAACGATGAACATAAATCCAAATCGCGCTAAATAATTCTGCCGATATTTTTTCCAAAAAGCTTTCAAATCAGTTTGTGAAATAACGCAAAATGAATGGATAAAAGGAGTTGTTATGTTGTAAACTTATCCAAGTTGCGCTGGAAACGTTATGGTAACCGTAGTTCCTTCGTTTGGTTTGCTTTCAATTTCCATTGTCCCTTTCTGGTTTTCCACCATCTTTTTACAAATGTTTAGGCCAAAACCACTTCCGCTTTCATCCTCCGTTCCTAACCGTGGTGGGATCTTACCATATTTGAACAATTCGTTTTTAATTTCCTCGCTCATTCCTATTCCTTGGTCTTTTATCGAAATGATCACGTAATCCCCTTCCTTTTTACCTGAAACGGTAATTGAACTATCTCGATGGGAAAACTTAATTGCATTGCAGACTAGGTTTCGAAAGATGGTCTCCATCATCCGCACATCCATGTTCATCACTAGTCCCTCTTCGATATTGAGGTCGATATTGATGTTTTTAAGTTTCGCGTTCGTCTCTTTGACACTAATGGCATTTTTGACCATATCTAAGAGATCGTGTTCGTGCAACTCGAACGTCATATACATACTTTGTACGTCCACCCAGTTCAAAATACTAGCTACAAGATCGTCTCCATCTTTAATGGCGATTTTCATTAGTTGAATGTACTCCTCTTTTTTGACTGGATCATTTGTATGTTCACAAAGTGTTATCAGCGCTGATAAGTGAAAAAACGGTGCTTTTAAATCATGACCTAATATTTCAAAGAGTTGATCTTTTGCAGCATTAGCCCTCATCAAGTCTTCATTCTGAGATTGAATTAATGCATTCGCTTCTGCCACCTGCTGATTTAAATCAAAGAATATTCGATTGAGTTTATACCCCAGTAAGCTCGTACACGTCAGAAGCATAATGTAAAACACGAATTTGGATACTGGGTAGGCTCCTTGCATGCCATAAATACATGCTCCAATGAATATGAGATTTAACAGAAGCAGGTACAAGATGTGTTTTGGGTGCACCAAAATCCCAATCGAATACGTTAAAATTATCAGGATTATTTCAACTTTAAGGAAGTAGGTTTCAAAATAGAAATCAGTTTTTTCTAACCTAAAAGGAAGCAAGACCATGATACCCACGATTATGGAATAAACCGTAATATTAATGGCTACAGTTTTATGTATCTTTTTCAGACCAAAAAGTGCGTAACAACCAGCTATTATGATGACTGTGACAATGTCTTTATAAAAAAATGGAGATAAGCCCCCCGCTGAAAATTCAACCCATGCATCTACGCCAATGGTAATCATTACCACGATCATTAGTGGGGCGAACATTTTTAAGTAGACCGCGGGCCACTCTAGTTCGTCACCAGAATACTTCAATGCACGTTTGCTCATGTAACTAAGCAAATATAGCCTGTTATGTCATTCCACCTCGGTTGAAATCAAATTTTGAATGACATGATTGATATCATTAAACGCGAAGGTAAATCCGTGCTTTTGTAGTCTCTCTGGAAGCACCCAACGACTTTTTAATAATAACTCAGTTTCGGTTCGAAGGAAGAACGCACCTATCGCAAGCATCCAAGTAAAAATTGGGATTGCAAGTCGTTTTTTCAATTTCGTCTGAAACGTTTTCATGAACTTTTGATTTGTAATGGGATTTGGGGCAGAAACATTAAAAACACCTGACAAATTCTCGTGATTTCGCAAAAACTCAATGGCTCGGTACACATCTTCTATATGTACAAAACTGACCATCTGTTTGCCACTTCCTTGTGAGCCTCCAAAGCCAATATTTGTCAGCATCTTAAAATGTTTAAAAGCTCCTCCGCCATGGCCCAACACGATGGCGGTTCGCAATGCTACTTTCCGTGTCTGGTCCGTATTTTTTGAGAAGAATGTTTTTTCCCAAGCGGTAGCCACATCAACAGAGAAACCACTCCCTATGTCACCGTCTGATTCAGTCATTGGTCGGTCTTCGGCATGGCGATAAATGGTAGCTGTTGAACTATTCACCCAGAGTTTTGGCGGATATTGAACCGCAGCGACCACTTCATTTAACTGACGTGTGGTGTTCACCCGTGATTCCAAAATGGCCTTCTTGTTGGCATTGTTGTATCGACAATCAACGGATTTACCCGCCATGTTAATGAGCAAGTCTGCATGGTTTATGGCAGCGTGTACTCCTTGGCTGTCGGTCCACTCTACACACGTAAACATTGATTTTGTTTTAGATCTAGCAATCACAATTACGTCGTGACCATCTTGTATATACCTATTGGCCAAATAGGTACCAATAAATCCTGTACCTCCTGCGATGACAATTTTCATAAGTCGAATACATTGTGTTCAATTGATTTGAACGGGTTTAAATAATTGAAACTTATATACCAATAATGGATGGCTAATAAACATGGAATGGCAAACGTCAAAACGATACCGGTTAATGTGCCTTCCAAAAACATAGGGATTTGTATGTATTCCGTGGCTACGAGAAAAAAGACTGTTAGATACAAACTGCTTACGATAAAGTGTCCAAATAGTTTTGAGTCTTTGCCGTCGCCAATCAATAAAAAAATTGAAAAAAGCATGTGGTTAATGCCCATAAAGAAGGCAATGTAAAGGAGATAAAAGGGCGCAAAGAAGGCAGCGATTATGGCAAGAATCCATATGACCTGCAAGATTATGTTCAATTGAAATAAGATTTTCATATCATTTGTATTAAGCGGCGGCCTTCGGCCGCCGTAATTAAAAATTAACCTCGTGGTTGAATATTGAGGCCTTCTTTCTTGATTGTCTGTTGTTGCAATCGATCGTGTAGTCTTTGGTTCTCAGACGATTTCTTTTTCCCTCTAAACAACATGTACAAGTTAAAGAATACCATGATGCCTAAAAAGACACTTAGCACACCTACTTTTTCACTGAGAATTTCATAAAACTGTTGGTGATTGATGGCTGTTCGTCCAATTTCCATAATGGACAAAGCGAAACCAAGACTTAACAAGTAAAACCCCATTTCGAAAAGGGTGTTGGTGCTGTTGGCAATTTCAAGTCGTCCTCTAAAAATGTCGGACATAAAAATGCGTGAGTTTTTGAAAAATACCTTCGCCACAATGAAGGTTAAGATGACTGCTACTGGTAAATAAACGATGTACGCTCTTACGATTAAATTTTCCATAATTTGATAATTAATGAGTTAAAAATTTTATAAAGTCTTTTCTTTTGGATAGATAATTCAGCCATAAAATATTGTTGTAATGTAGAAATGCCAATGCGAGTAAAATGAAGCTTACCTCGTTAAATAGTATTTGAAACAATTGAGGGAAGCTGGTAATGGTTGGCCACAGACTAATTGACATTGCCAAGTATCCGAGGTTGACCAGATAGTAACCTACCAACAGCAATTTGTTGATTGAGTGGGCGCCTAATACGTTGTTTTGAAACAATTCCAACACCAAGTAAATACCGTTTTTGTAGAACTTGTATCCCACAATTACTGTGATGTAAAAGGTGACCAATAAGTATATGCCGTATGCCAGTAGATTCAAATTCATAACAGGTTCTCTTTATTATGATACTTTTTATATTTTCAATATTTTGTGAAAGTTTATATTAAATTTTTTTACTTCTTCTTAAACCATTTAAAAAACATGCTTTCGTCCAATTTCATCACTAAATCCAACATGCTTTCTGCCCGTTTTGCCATACCATCAGCTGATTTAACCACTTTATTCATTTCCTTCACTTCTTCTGAGTTACCTTCAATTGTTTTAAGTTCACCTAATATTTTCACTAGGGGTTCCAATTCACGCTTTTTTCTTTCACGTGAAATCTTTTTCGCCAACTCCCACATATCCTTTTCAGAATAATAATATTCTTTCCGATCACCTTTGATAAAGCTTTTATACACCACACCCCACGAGAGTAGTTCTCTCACGTTCATGTTGGCGTTGCCTCTTGAAATCTGAAGCTTTTCCATTATTTCATCCGTACAAAGTGGTTTTGGCGACAATAATAAGACAGCTTGAATTTGAGCCATTGTTCGATTAATTCCCCAACTGGCGCCCAATTGGCCCCACCCTTGAATAAACTTCTGTTGTGCTTCTTCTAATTTCACAAGACAAAAGTAATACAATTTTTCTTACTTTCAATTATTTCTGAAAGTTTAATTGCTCGGGTGAATAAAAAGAGCCGCTTTGAATGAAAGCGGCTCTTTCTTTTAGTGCTTGATTATCCGTTTAGACATAGTCCCGGAAGTAGTTTGTATGTGAATCACATAGGTCCCACTTGCCACATCATCTAAATGCATATTTTCATTAAACCCTTCCGTTGTTTTATCAAACGTCCAAGTTTTAACGGTAGAACCGTCCACAGCAGACAATGATATAACCACATCTCCAAAGTCATCGTTTTCAAACGCCACCCACAATTGGCCTGTGGTCGGGTTTGGATATACTGCTACCCTACTTCCCGCGATTTCGCCAATGGAAAGGTTTTCAACCACAACTGTATACGAAGTATCTTTTGAACCACACTTATTGGTTATGGTGTATTTCAAAATGTAATCTCCATGTACCGCATATTTGTGGGTTACACTCTTTTCAGTGCTCGTATCGCCATCTCCAAATATCCATTGGTGTGAGTCACCGTGATCACTGTTGTTTAAGATGGTAATCGTCTTATGGCTTTGCGACATGCTAAAGTCAATCACAGGTAAAGGATCTACCGAAATCAATACAGAGTCTTCAGCTGAACATCCAGTACTATTCGCCACCACAACCTTGTATTCCGTGGTTGTTTTTGGCGAAACGCTTATGGTTTTTGAGGTTTCTCCTGAGCGCCAATCAAATGCAACATCGTCACTAGTATTGGCAACAATATCAATAGTAACGCCCTCACAAATGGTGGTATCAGCAGGCAGACTAACCTTTGGAATTTTAGCAACGGTTACCACAACACTGTCGGTTAGGTAACACCCATTTGGAGCAAAGCCTTTAACATAAATGGCCTTTGTCGACAATGGCTGCGCGTTGTATTCTGCCGTTTTCGGACCGCCAATCCACTCATACGACGTTGCGCCGTACGCTTTGATCAACACCTTGTTTCCGAAACAAATACCGGTATCAGCCGATGTATATAACGGTGGACCAGCAATGGTTTTGACATCAACGGTATCAAACGCTGAACAGTTATACTGGTCGGTTACTTTCACAACGTATTTCGTATCGGCATTTGGATTAACCCGATACGTTGCTGTATTAGGACCTCCAGTCCATTGATAGGTGGAGCCTCCCCCAGCTACCAAATCAAGAGGTTGTGCTTGACAGATAGTGGTATCGGCAGTTACAGTAGGAATAGGTTTACTCACCGTCACTGTAACATTCTTGGTCGATTTACAACCAAAAAACGAATCTGCTACAACAGTATACGTTGTTGTCTTCGCCGGATTAACACCATAGTTGGTATTGCTTGGTCCACCAATCCAACGATAATTTGCACCGGTATTGGCCTTTAATAACACCGATTGAAATTCACAAACAGTGGTGTCATTACTAACGTTTACAGTAGGTGTAGCAATCATCTTTGTCGGTTGAATAAGATTTCCAACTTTACCACATTTATCAGTTCCAGTAACCCTTAAAGTAAAGTCTTTGTCTGCCTTTACTTTAACCGTATTACCCGTTTTGCTTTGTACGATACCAAACGGTTCCCAAACATAGGTTGAAGCCCCGGTTGCCGTTACAATATATTCTACATTCTTACAAACTGTATCGTTTAATGATACCGTAATTTGAGAATCCGATACTTCTCCAAAGTTCATTCTAACTAAAGCATTTAACCCGACACCAGACAGTACTAGGTCAGTCCAGCCCCCTCCAGTGTTGTACATCGATTTATTCGCTTTATAAAAATTTGATCCGTACCCAAGTCCCATGTTTACCATATTTACTTGTTCAACCACTACGAAGTAATCTCCCTTCTTTAAATACTGATCGCAACCAGCAGAACCCAGAGCAATTGTATACCACTCAGGTTGCCCTGAAAGTGACACAAAATTTGACCTAACTATCAAGCTTGATGGCGTACCTCCCGTCATGGAATACAGATTTACACGAACAGAATCTCCTGCAGGACCACCATTAACGAAAAAGCTCACTGTTGTTAAAGTATCATCCTTTAACAACGTGTATGCGTTACCGATTTCGATTGCAGCACCGTTGGCACCAACACCACCAACAAATGTTCCATCGTCCCGACTATATATCGAGTCGTTTGGACCTATTTCTTGAGTAACCGTGTTATTCGATGTGTCGGCATCCTTCTCTTTTATTAATAGTTTTACTGTGACATTAGTATCCAGTTTACTCGGAAAATGAGACACATACCGAATCATGGTATCCCTTGCTCCAGGTCCTAGAGTGCCTAAATTCATGGTATCAGAACCACTAGAAAACGTGGTCACCAATTGAAGGTTAGTAACTTCTTTTATCCCATTATTTCTAATGATAATATCTGCATATAAAGAATCAAAGTGCCCGTCTGGCATGTAATAATAACCATTATCAGTATAGGCACTAAATGAAAAAATTTCGGCATCATATTCATCAGGCGTATAGGTAACTACCTTTATATCGTCAATCGCACAATCACTTAAGAAATTCACACCCATCACCGCTCTAATTCTCAATTGTACCGCTGATTTACCAAAATTAGCAAGACCTACTCGTGCGATTTTCCAGGATTCACCTTGATCGCCTTTTATATACCAAACGTCGTTTACCCATTTTGTTCCGTCATACACATCAACTGAAAGACTTCCCATACCCGATCCGTGCATGTGATACGCAAATTGCAGTTGATAATAGGACGAACCTGACAAGTCAAAACAAGGACTTAAAAGATTAATCTCAACATTGGAACAAGATGTTGCACTTGATGCTTCCGTATACAAATACGTACCACTTGTCGTCCCTGGATTGTAGTCCGTTCCTACTCCAATACCGTTGGTGGTATCTGTGCTACCCGGTCCGGTTCCAGTTGAACCTGTTCCAGAAGAATCTGCTCGCCAATCCCCGCCATCACTCGGATCTTGATACCATCCATCTGACGAATCACCGACAACGGTTGCATCACAACTCGCATTTGCTTGATGGAGGCTAAAATTCTCAAAATCGTAATTGTAAGGAAAGGTTTTAATACACTGTGCATTGGCTTCAAATCCAACCACACAAAAAACTGCAACAAGAAAGGTAATGGTTTGTCTCATATCGTACGTTTTAACTACTTGCTCGCCTTAGTAAAAGGCAAATCATCTAAAAATAGGGCGTACTAAGTTACAAAAAACTTACATTTCAACAACCTAATTTGTTATTCCGATTGGAGCATCTCTTTACCTAATTGCAAGTCCGCCTGTTCTTTTTCACCGACCGTTGGGTATGATAGGTTTAACTGTTCGAGCGCGCCCACAATAATGTCGCTCACTGCCGCCTGCATAAACCACTTGTTGTCGGCCGGCACAACAAACCAAGGCGCGTGTGGCTTTGCTGTATGTTGGAGGGCTTGTTCATATGCGTGCATATAATCATCCCAACGTGCCCTTTCTTTTAAGTCCCCAATATTAAATTTCCAATTTTTCTCTTGTCTTTCAATTCTACTCATGAAACGATTCTTTTGCTCGTCCTTCGACACGTTTAAGAAAAACTTTAAAATGATTGTACCGTTCTCTGCCAAATGTTCTTCGTGGTCACTAATGGCTTTAAGTCGTTTTTTCCAAAACCCCTCATCAATGTCTGACACATCATTAATCTCTGGAATTCTTTGTCCCAAGATATACCCTGAATGAACCCTTGTCACCAACACTTCTTCGTAATAAGATCTATTGAAGATGCCAAAACAACCTCGCTCTGGAAGCACCAAACTTGACCGCCATAAATAGTCGTGGTCCAATTCCGTTTTTGTGGGTGCCTTAAAACTGCTCACGCGACAGGCTTGTGGAAACATGTTCCCAAAAACCTTACGAATCGTGCTGTCTTTCCCTGCTGCATCCATCGCCTGAAATATCACCAAAACAGAATGACTGTCATTTGCGTACATCATACGTTGCAGATCATGCAGCCGCTCTGTATTTTGGGCTAACTTCTTTTGTCCTGCTTTTTTATTCTCAATATCCCCAGTATAGTTCGTGAGGTAGTCTGACAATTTAAAATCACTTCCATCAAAAACCGCCAGTTTGTTGTCGTTATAATATGAGTCCATAATTGACAAATATAGAGGTCTATACCACATTTCAATTTATTCAATCATCACTTTTGATATCTTTGAGGACACAGCCATGCGCATACAATCATTCCTTTTTAAATCAATCGATCATGTCCAAATAACGGTCTGGAGAATTCTATTCGGACTTGTATTGGTTTTTGAATGTTTTGGCTCAAATCTCGTGGGTTGGACGCATGAAGTTTTTGTGAGTCCTCCGCTGTTTACTTTCAATTTTATTGGCCTAGAATGGTTGCAACCTTTGACAGGTAACGGCATGTATATCTACTTCATTATTATGGGTTTGATGGGAGTTGCCATTACCGTTGGCTGGCGATACCGTTTGTTTATGCCGTTGTTCACTATTGGTTGGGCTGGATTGTATTTTATGCATAAGACGAGTTACAACAACCACCATTATCTCATGTTGTTGCTTTGCTTGATCATGTGCATTACTCCTGCTCATGTAAACCTTAGTGTAGACGCCAAACAAGGCAGAACCACAAGGCGTTCCACTTTACCGGCTATTTTTAAATGGCAGTTTCTTGTCCTTTTCTTAATCGTTTACACATACGCTAGCGTTGCGAAATGGTATCCAGATTGGATGGATGGGACGGTATCCAAACTTATGTTTTCAACCAAAACGGACATGCCAGTTATAGGAAGCATGTACAAATGGGAGTATACTTCGTTGATAGTTGCTTGGGGAGGCATTCTCTACGACCTACTGGTCATTCCAGCATTGCTTTGGAAACCCTCCCGAAAAATTGCCTTCATTATATCTATTGTCTTTCACATTTTCAACTCTATTACTTTCCAGATAGGCACTTTCCCATACATGATGATTGGGGCGTCGGTGTTGTTTTTTCCACCAGAAACGATCCGTAAAGTGTTTAGGGTGCGTGCTAAAGAAGATGAAGTCCCGTTTCCAACTATTTCAGCAACCTGGCAGAAACGAGGCACGCTCATTTTTGTGGTTTTTATGTTTTTGCAGACCGTTTTACCGCTTCGTCATTTTGCCATACCTGGAAACGTTTTTTACACGGAGGAAGGTCATCGCTTAAGTTGGCGGATGATGTTAAGGATAAAATATGGCACTATTGGTTTTCAGATTAAAAAAGACGGCAATGTCATTGAGCACGATGTTAAGAAAGATATGACGCCATTTCAGTTCCAGCACATGGCCACGCACCCTGACAACATTTGGCAATACTGTCAACATTTAAAGGGAATATATGGCGATGACATCGAAATTTATGTCAACTCATGGGTCTCCGTCAATAACCGAAAACATCAACAGTTGATAGACCCTAAATACAACATGGCCAAAGCAGAATGGCATGTCTTTGGTCATGAAGAATGGATACTTTTGTGTGATTGGCAAAACGAAAACGACATTGAATAAAACAAACGACATTTCGGTTAAGGACGTCCTAGCCACTTTGAAGGAATTAGGCAATCCAGAAACCATTGAGTTTAAACATCGAAAATTCGGGATAGCCCCAAGTAATTCCTATGGTGTTTTCCAAAAAGACATCAACCTAGTTGCCAAAGAAATTGGCAAAAACGATGCGCTTGCCATTGCCCTTTTCGACACAGGAAATTACGATGCACAGTTGCTTTGCAGCAAGATTTTCACCCCAAAAAACATCACACCAGAATTGATGGAGGCGTGGCTTCCGACTTTTAAAACATGGGAAGCTTGTGATTCCTTTTCCATGAAAGTTTTTGCCAGAAGTCCATATGCGGTCCCAAAAGCTTTGGAATGGACCCATCGGGAGGCAGAATTTGAAAAACGAGCAGGGTTTGCCACCATTGCCGCATATTGCATGGCCGATAAAAAAGCCAACAACGAGGTGTTTGAACCGTTTCTAGAGGCCATTCTGCGTGAGTCGTGGGACAACCGACTATACGTCCGCAAGGCGGTTAGTTGGGCCTTAAGAAGCATTGGCAAACGCAACTTGGATTTAAAATACAGGGCCATCGACACCGCACATGCCATTCTTCAAATACAAACTAAATCCGCGCAGTGGATTGCTAAAGACGCTTTGAAGGAATTGACCAATGACGAAGTCCGACGGTCCGATTACCCGAGGTCTATTTACCGCCCAAGAAAAAAGTAGCTTTTCCACATCCCATTTGTATTCCCAATAGCTTTACCGAAATTTGGTGCAGGTTAAGTAGTATGGAACAGCCATTTTTGGAAATCCAACGGTATCGTAAATGGTGGATGTTTTTAATAGTCTCGTTGTTATTGGTGCTCCCAGTTATTAGCATCTATCAGCAGATTTATTTAGGCAAGCCATTTGGAAACAATCCAGCGCCAGATGGATTGTTAATCGGGTTTTCTGTTTTCATGGTTTTATTGGCAGTCTTGTTTCTCACCATATTTCTTAAAACCGAAGTTGGGTGGGATGGTATCACGATTCATTACTCTCCTTTTTTCAAGAAACAAATACTCTGGAGTCAAATCCAGTCTGCCGACATTGTCGATTATGGCTTTTTAGGGGGTTGGGGATTTCGGTATAGCAGAAAATACGGTTCTGTTTATAACGTTTCTGGCCGTATTGGTTTGGCTATTGTATTGATGAATAACCAAAAGATCGTGATAGGAACGCAAAGACCAGACGAATTGCGAGAAGTACTAAAAAAATACATTCCCAATTTAGAACCAGAATGGGCCTCTCCCAAATAAGGCACAGATTTCTGTAACAGCTTTAAACCATGTCAACAGCATTAAAAGACCGTTATAACGCTCAATTTTTCGACACGTTTTGTCAGGCCCTAGAGCTTGTTAATCCTAGGCTCGAAACCGATCAATTTCGCAACGACGTGTTCACAACAGCTTTTCATGAAGCCGAGCTCAAAGGTCGAATGAGTCACATTTCAACCGTTTTACATACCTATTTGTCTGAAGACTTCAAAACAGCTTGTCAGGAAATAATTGATACTGTGAATGCGCTTAAAGGTCTAGGTGTCGGCGAAAACTTCGAATACATGTTTCTGCCAGACTATGTGGCCAAATACGGCCTACATGACTTAGATGTATCCGTCAATACGCTTGCGGCAATTACTGCATTCACAAGTGCCGAACTTGCTGTACGCCCGTTTATTTTGAAATATCCTGAGAAGATGATTCGACAAATGACACAGTGGTCTAAGCACAAAGACCCTAAAGTCAGGCGGCTAGCCAGTGAAGGTGGTCGACCACGTTTGCCATGGGCCATGGCACTTCCTCCATTTAAAGTGGACCCAAGTCCCATGTTGCCTATTTTAGAAACACTCAAAAATGATCCTGACATGTGGGTGCGTCGCAGTGTCGCGAACCATGTAAACGACATTTCAAAAGACAACCCAGACATTGCTAAAGACTTGGCCTTGCGTTGGATGGGACATAGTAAGAATCAAGATGCCGTTGTTAAACATGGATGCCGATCACTTTTAAAAGCAGCAGACCCGGATATATTAAAACTGTTTGGTTTGGACTCGTCCGGTTTAGAACTACTACATTTCAATGTGTCTAATGATCATGTCAAAATGGGTCAACGATTACATTTTGATTTCAAATTTGCCAACGAAACTAATAACCCTAGGACTGTTCGTATTGAATACAATATTCATTTATTGAAAAAGAATGGTAGTTCGTCTGAAAAGATTTTTAAGATAAGCGAACGCATGATTCAGGCTAATGAAGTAGTGCTCATAGAAAAAAGCCATCACTTTAAACCAATCTCAACCAGAGTATATTATAGTGGGTTGCACAAGGTATCTGTTGTATTAAATGGCAAACCGTTCGAAACAATAGATTTTCAATTAGAAACCTAAGGCAGTTACCTTTCGTCTTTTAATATGATATTGTCCAACAGCCGGACGTCGTCGTATTTCACCACAGTTAATGCCGCGACATACGCCGCGTCTTCTAATTGTGTTACCTCATTTAGAGTGACGCCATCAACACAAACAAAATATTCTAAATCGGCCCCTTCTATTGAGGTGAGATATTTGACGGTCGTTTCCTTTGCTTCTTGTAGTGACTTGAAGTAACACCGCTCTTTGAACTTTAATAGGGATTTGTATATGAAGGCCGCTTTGTCACGTTTGACGTCCTCTAAGCGCTCGTTACGGCTACTCATCGCCAAGCCATGAGGTTCTCGAACTATCGGACAAACAACTAGCTCTATATCCATAGATTCAAGTTTGATTAAATGATCCACGACTACAGTTTGTTGAAAATCCTTTTGACCAAAGTATGCGCGAGTTGGTTGAATGACTTCAAAAAACCGCTTCACAACTTTAGCTACTCCTTGAAAATTACCAGGTCTTTGTTCGCCTTCATGAATTAAATCCATACCAGCTAAGTCCAAATCCTCATGTTCGACTCCAGGCACGTATACTTGATCAACAGTTGGGTGAAATAAAATGTCTACACCTACATGACGTAGCATATCAATGTCCTTCGCAATTGGATTTGGATAGTTAATCAAATCCATTTCATCGTCAAATTGTTTTGGGTTAACGAAAATGCTACACACCGTTGTATCATTTTCTGACTTGGAACGTTCAAGTAATGATTGATGGCCAAGATGCAGTGCACCCATTGTAGGAACAAAGCCAATTGATTGACCTGAATTTTTACGTCGGCTGAGTTCAGCGTACAGTAAATCAGCCGATTTGAATATAATCATATACTAAAAAAATACTTAAGAAACAAGTAGAACCACGCGCAAATTTGCCGATAATAGGGGGTATCTTTGCAGTCGCATTATAGTAAAAACACAGTTTATTTATGGAAAACAAC